>Ga0302296_1000620_pt1 | contig 28688 bp, 29 predicted proteins | sample III_Fen_N3_1_FD_194546 | JGI IMG/M metagenome (GOLD analysis project Ga0302296, IMG submission 194546) | Peat permafrost microbial communities from Stordalen Mire near Abisko, Sweden - III_Fen_N3_1 | ecosystem: Environmental > Terrestrial > Soil > Wetlands > Permafrost | place: Sweden: Abisko...
TGCGCTTATCGTTAGTGGTAAGGATTTTGAATTGTCGGATGCTCGCAATACTGAAATAACTGCAATAAGTAATGCAACAGGAATCTCCTTTGTACCAACTTTAGGAATTGACCAGCAAGCTGTTTTCCCTGGCGGAAACAGTGCGATGTTTGAATGGATTAAACAAAATGCCAAATATCCGATACAAGATGCGGCTTATGGTTGGAGTAAAGATGTTGTTGTGAGTTTTGTAGTGAATATCAAAGGGAAAACTGTCGATGCCAAGATTGTGAAGAGCCGTAATCCTGAAATGGACGCTGAGGCATTGAGAGTTGTTTCGCAAATGCCTGAATGGAAGCCAGCAATGAAAAATGGCTTACCTGTAAATGTCGAACGAAGAGTCTCAATTCCATTCAAATTCTAATAAAAAAAGCTACCGGCTTTGGTGCGTCTTCCAAGCCGGCAGCTTTAATCATTGTCAAATGAGTTGCATTGCTGCAACGACTCAAAGTTAGAAAATTGTTGGAGCTGGTCAAATTCTTCTTTTAACTGTCTCCTGAATAGCTAGTGGCGATTCTGAAAAGGTTCAGAATGACAGATTGCTTTAAAATCTATTTTTGTGTATCTTCCTGAAATCCAAATCGCTAAAAGGTTTTCCTTCATGGTTTTGAAGAGGATGACCTATCGCAATGATGCTGAGTATTCTGAAGCCATCAGGAATATCGAAGGTCTCACGAAGATACATTTCACTGGTTTTTTCTTCAGAATAATCGCGACCACGGATTTGAATCCAACAGCTTCCAAGCCCCAGGGAATGAGCTGTGAGTTGCAACAGGATAGATGCAATGGAACAATCTTCAATCCAGGCAACAGTTTGGCTTTCGTTTGCCAGCACAACAACTGCCAGAGTTGCGGTTTTCAAGGCTGATGCACCGGATGGCTTACATTGAGCCAGTTTTTCGATGAGGGTCAGATCATCTACAAAAATAAATTCCAGGGCATTCGAATTCTTCGAACTTGGTGAACGGAGAACCGCTTCTTTCAGCAATTCCAGTTTTTCAGCTTCGATGGGTTGTTCCGTAAATTTCCGGACACTTCGGCGGGTATGTAAAAGATCAATCATTTGATTTTCATTTATTTGTAGGAAAACAATATTTAAAGGGTAATTGACATTTTCCGAAAGCTATCAAGCAATACCGAATGAGCCGATGGCCCTTCGTTAAAGAGCAAATCAAGTATGCTTAAGTCAGGAACGAATCCGAATTTTTCAGAAAAAACCTGCGTATATGGTTGGATTACAAAATGCTGATCATCAGCGTTCCGGTGAGCTTTTGGGTTGATTTTTTCTCTTAAATTCAGATAATTTTCAGGAATTTGCTCAAAATTATCCGTCAGATTAAATCGGACTTGAATTTCAAGGACTTCCAGCATTTTTTCGGTAATTTGCTGGTTAAAGTCGAATAGAAAATCAGCCTTTTTCCTGAAAAAAGGTTCCAGATCGTCGGCATAATATTCGAAAAAAGGAGAGGAGTTATAGGCCGAAAAGATGGTTCGCCAATGGTCTCGCTGCCAATCCTCATCGCGCGAAATGCGTAAGTCCCTGATTTTTATTTTCTGTCCGCGACCTTTTTCAACCGGAACAATAAGCGAAATGGGACCGTTGGCGCCCAAAATGACTGTCCGGTTACGATAGGTTTGTTTGATGAAATTTTCGTGTTGCTCCAGGTAAATTTCAGGATAAGCAGCCAGTTTCGAAAAATATCTGACAGGTCCGAAATAGGCCGTACTCAATAGAATCCCAGTATGTTGTGTCATTGTTATTCGTTAAAAAATCCTCCTTTGTAGTCGCTTCCCATGCTTACACCTTCAGAATCGACTTCCTCGTCTTTATCTGCGGTAATTTCTTCACTTTTTTCAAGTTCAAGTACCACTTTTTTTAATTCTCTTTTCAGTTTAATAATTCTCGGAAGTTGCAGCATCGATGCCAGTAAAAAGCCAAAAATAAGACCTGAAAGCAGAACATAAACGATAGGCACCTCAATTAATTTCCAATGGAAAAGCTGGATGTCAATCAGTATTTGGTTCTGAACAGTAAAAATTACCAGCAGAACGGTGAGTATTGAGAATATAATAACTTTCCAGGGCATTTGATTTGCTTTTGTAGCGCAATAGTAACCAAAAGCCTGTAAATGAGCAAATATATTTGAACCTGACGCTGGTTAATGTACAAAAGAAAACAATCGGTTCCAGCGGATTTTGTTATAGAAGGGTTGGTCTTTATCCATCGAAAGCCAGATGAATACAGCTTTACCAACAATATGATCTTCTGGAACAAAGCCCCAGTAGCGTGAATCAGCCGAGTTATGGCGGTTGTCGCCCATCATCCAGTAATAATCCATTTTAAAGGTGTAACTGCTGGCAACAGCACCATTGATGTAAATTGTACTGTCTTTCACTTTCAAATTATTGGCTTCGTAAACCTCAATTATACGGTGATATAAAGGCAGATTATCAAGGGTTAGTTTTATTGTTTGTCCTTTTTTGGGAATTTGAAGTGGTCCGTAATTATCTATATTCCATGGGTATTTACTGCTGAACGGAAAAAAGTTTTGATCCCATTTCCCCACGGGACTCAATGTTCGTTGAATAGATTTCACATTTTTCATGGCTTTCAATTTCTGTTCAGCATCCTGAGTTAAAGGGAAAAAATACTGGTTATTTGAAGCTACATGACGGTCATCTTGGGCAATATTCAATTGATCAAGCGTCCTTTTGTTGATTCCTGTACCATCGGTGGTAACAATGTTGTTGTATTGCATACCGGGGAAATATTGTTGTGCTATACCATTCACAAAAAGTTGCCCGTCTTTCAGCTCAATAACGTCGCCCGGAATTCCTACGCAACGTTTAACGTAGTTTTCGCATTTATCAACCGGACGAGAAATGATTTCGCCAAAATTTTTCTTTTCCTGCCAAACTCTTGTGCGGCCATAGCTACGAACCAAATCATAATAGTTTTGTGTCGGGAAATTTATTGCTACCGTATCGCCTTCAGGAAAATTAAAGACCACCACGTCGTTATTTTTTACTTTGCCGAAACCTGCAATGCGTTTATAAGGATTTCGGATCCACTCAATATATGATTTTTTGGTTTTTGATAATGGCAAAGTATTATGAACAAATGGGAACGATAACGGCGTGTTTGGTAATTTGGGGCCATACGAAGTTTTACTTACAAAAAGATAATCACCAACAAGCATTGTTCGTTCCATCGAAGGAGTTGGAATCGTGTATGCCTCAATACAAAACATGCGAATAAATGTGGCTGCAATTACTGCAAAGATAATAGCATCAACCCATTCAACTACTTTGGTTTGTTTTCCGTCCGGTGTATTTTTCTTTTTCCAGAAAGCCCAATACACTTTTTTTGTTATGTATATATCGAAAATGACCGCAAGTCCGACAAGCCATAAAAAACTATCTAGCCAGATGACCCACAACACATAAATCAATCCAACTAGTACAAAACCGAACCATCTATTGGTAAGAATATTTTTCATATTAATAGTTTTTATAGAACGAAATTCGTAATACGATTGAAACTTTCCTCTTTTTTTCGATAAATACGCTTGTTTCTCCGACAAACAGGTTCAATCCTACTTTCAGATAGAATTTATAAAGTAGTAGATTCAGAAATTATGACCAAAAATCTATAAAAAGAAAAACCGTCCCAATTTGTTTTGAGACGGTCTTTTTGATCGAACCTTAACATCTTTTACATATTAAGCTCAAATATTGGCAACCTGAGCCCGTACATTCATTTTAATGAACAAACGAGAACAAACGTTTCCATCGGATTTTGTTATAGAAGGGCTGGTCTTTGTCCATCGAAAGCCAGATAAATACAGCTTTGCCAACAATGTGATCTTCTGGAACAAAACCCCAGTAACGCGAGTCGGCCGAGTTGTGGCGGTTGTCTCCCATCATCCAGTAATAATCCATTTTAAAGGTGTAACTGTTTGCTACCGCTCCATTGATGTAAATCGTACTGTCTTTCACTTTCAAATCGTTGGCTTCGTACAGGTCGATAATGCGCTGATAAACAGGTAGATTATCGATTGTTAGTTTTACGGTCTGACCTTTTTTAGGAATTTGAAGCGGCCCGAAATTGTCGACATTCCATGGATATTTACTGCTGAACGGAAAAATATTTTGATCCCAGTTTTCGGCATTTATCAAGGTCCGCTGAACCGATTTGACATTTTTCATAGCTTTCAGTTTCTGTTCGTTTTCCTGGGTTAACGGGAACAAATACTGGGAGTTTGAATATACATGCCGGTCGTCTTCGGCAATTTTTAGCTGATCGAGTGTCCGTTTGTTGATTCCGGTTCCGTCGGTTGTAACGATGTTGTCGTACTGCATTCCGGGGAAATGTTGTTGTTCTCTACCGTTCACATAAAGCTGGCCGTTTTTCAGTTCAATCACATCGCCTGGAATTCCCACACAACGTTTGATGTAGTTTTCGCGTTTGTCAACCGGACGTGAAATGATTTCGCCAAAGGTTTCTTTTTCCTGCCAAACTCTTGCGCGGCCATAGCTGCGAACGAGCGAATAATAGCTTTGATTTTGAACATTTACGGCAACGGTGTCACCTTCAGGAAAGTTGAAAACCACAACATCATTGTTCTTTACTTTGCCAAAACCAGCAATGCGTTTGTAGGGATTGTGGATCCACTCGACATACGATTTTTGTGATTTCGTTAATGGCATGGTATGGTGAACAAACGGAAATGACAGCGGTGTATTCGGTAATTTAGGTCCATAAGCAGTTTTGCTTACAAACAGGTAATCGCCTATCAGCATCGATTTTTCCATCGATGAGGTTGGAATGGTGTAGGCTTCGATAAAAAACATACGGATAAAAGAGGCAGCAATCACAGCAAAGATAATGGCATCAACCCATTCAATCACTTTGGTTTGTTTGCCTTCCGGCGTATTTTTCTTTTTCCAGAAAGCCCAATGTACTTTTTTGGTTATGTACATATCGAAAATGACGGCTAGTCCGATCAACCATAAAAAGCTTTCAAGCCAGATGACCCATAACAAATAAAGCAATCCGGCAACTGCAAACTTGAACCATTTATTGAGGAGAATTTCTTTCATTTTTATTGTGTTATTTAATGTTAAGCATATCGTTCATTGATAAAATTCCTTTTTTCCCGAAGCTGTATTCGGCTGCTAAAACTGCCCCGAAAGCAAGTCCTTTGCGGCTTTTAGCGCAATGTGTAATCTCGATGTAGTCAACTTCCGAATCGTAGTTGATACTATGTGTTCCAGGAACCTGTCCTTCGCGTACTGAAATGATCCCCAATTCGTCAGTCTGACTGGTTGAATGATTAACCCAGCTTTTTTTCTGCGGAATATTTTTCAGAATACCTTCCGCCAGGGTGATTGCTGTACCGCTTGGTGCATCCAGCTTTTGGGTATGATGAATTTCTTTCATTTCTATCGTATATTCACTTCGGTTGGCCATCAGTTCGGCTAGTTTCTGATTCAAAGCAAAGAAAATATTCATGCCAAGGCTGAAGTTGGTAGTGTGGAAAAACGTTCCATTCAGGGTTTTGCAAAGTTGATGAACCTCAGGTAAGCGTTCGAGCCATCCGGTTGTTCCGCTTACTACCGGAATGCCTGCTTCGAAGCAAAGTTTGTAATTGGAAACAGCAGAGCTGGGTATCGTGAACTCGATGGCGACATCAGCTTTCTGTAAGTTAGCAATGGTAAGGTCTTCGGGATTGGTAATGTCGATTTTTAAAACTATTTCGTGTCCACGGTCAATAGCGATTTTTTCAATCTCTTTTCCCATCTTTCCGTAACCGATTAATGCAATTTTCATTCGTGCGTCTTCTAATTTTTAGGTCAACAAAGATATAAAATCGAGGCTAATATAGTGTTACCTCTAAAAGTAATCTCTTTTTTTCGGCAAACGCGCCTGGTTTCACGACGAATGGTGAAAAGTGGATCGAAAAACGCGAAGGTTTGAACGATTGAAACACCTTCATTTCATCTTCTTCCGTGCTTTTCCCTTTCTGATTCCATTTTATTTCTCCTTTTTCTTACATTCGTGGCTCCACATCGTTTCTGAACGGGATTTTAAAATTGGCTAGGTGATAACAGTCTGTTAATCAACAAAATAATAGCTATTTTTGATGAATTGAGTGTATATGACAGAAAATAAACAACAACTGAAACTGGTCGCGACTGATCTGGATGGGACTTTTTTAACGAACGATAAGTCGATTACAAACGACAATCTCGAAGCTCTTTATTCGCTGGGAAAGAGAGGTATTTTGCGTGTTGTGGCCACTGGTCGAAATCTAAAAAAAACGATGGAGGTTATTTCTCCTGAAGTGCCGTTCGATTACATCGTTTTTTCATCAGGAGCCGGTATATACGATTGGAAACAAGGTGAATTGCTCTATCATCAGAATCTGAATCAGCAGGTTGTGCAACAATTAGCTGATTTTCTGGTTGCCAGCGATCTGAATTTCCATCTTTTTAAGCCGGTACCCGAAAATTACAAATGCTGGTACCATCGTGGAAGTATTCTTTGTTCTGAATTCGAGAATTATTGTCATTTTCATCAGGCGCATTCTGAACTACTGCCCTTGAATCAGAAACTTGGCTCTGAAGCCAGCCAGTTCCTTGTTGTTTTTCCAAATAATCCGGGTCGTTTCATCGATTTTAAAAACGAAATTGAATGTCAGTTTCCAAATGTTAAAGTGCTCAGAACCAGTTCTCCTCTTGATACTGGTTACATCTGGATGGAAATTTTTCATCATTTAGTTTCGAAAGGGAACGGAGTGAAATTTGTTTGCGATTCTTTGAATATAGGGCATGAGTTCACGCTGGGCATCGGGAATGACTTTAATGATCTGGATTTGCTTGAGTTTACAAACTATTCGTACGTTGTTGAGAATGGTCCCATGGAAATGAAAGAACGTTTTCTTCCTGCTTCGTCGAACGAAAAAAGTGCTTTTGCCAAAGCGGTTGCCAATCACATTGCATTCTGATTTTTAGAACGGAAGAAATTGCAGAAAAAAATCATTTTCCCCTGAAAAAACTTTCGGCAGCCTGCAATTGCTCTGGTTTTCCCAGATCCATCCACAAATCTGACTGATCGACGAAAGCCTTGATGGTTTGATTTTCTGCCAAACGGAGATAAAGGTCAATAATCGGAAATTTACCTTCTTCAGTTATCATTTCAAGCATTTCAGGTTGAATAAGATGTATCCCGCTGAAAGCCAGTGGTTGAGAATCGGCAAACGATTCATTGCGGCTGACATGGGTTTCGCCTGTGCTAAAGTTTTTCCAACCTGCCAGTTGAAGATTTCGATCGAACATGAGGTATCGGCTGGTGTCGCGTTGCCGAACGACTAATGTAGCCAGCGCCTTTTGTTGCTGGTGGTAATTAAGAAGTACATTCAAATTCAAATTGCTGATTACATCTACATTGTAAATCAGGATTGGTTCATCACCTTTCAAAAACGCTCCTGCTTTTTTCAGGCCGCCGCCTGTATCAAGAAGTTGATCGCGTTCGTCCGAAATATGGATGTTTATGCCAAAGGAGTCCTTTTCTTCAATAAAAGAAATAACCTGTTCAGCAAAATGAAACACATTAATTGTAATATCCGATATTCCATAATATTTCAGATATTCAATGGCATGTTGAAGCAATGGCTTGCCGGCCAGATTGACCAATGCCTTGGGTTTATCGTGTGTGTATTCGTTCAGGCGAGTTCCCAGTCCTGCTGCAAAAAGAAGTGCTTTCAATGGTTTCGTTTTGTAATTCTTCAAAAATAGACATATTGAACGTTCATTTCGAATTCGATTTCAGTTTTTTTTGATCCGATTATTAACACAGTTTATAGCTGGGAATTTTGTGATTGTTTGGGTTAAACTTTTTTATTCGATTGATGTCTATTCTCCTGTAACAGTATTAATCATTTTAAAATACGAACATGAAAAAATTAGGTGTATTATTAGTTGTCCTTCTGTTTACAACAGGAATTACATTCTCACAGGAACGTGGTGGCGGAGACCGTCCATCAAAAACAATGGGACCAGGACAAGGGAACAGAGGTAATCGCCCACAAATGAGTCCGGAACAAATGCTTCAGCGTCAGACTCAACGTTTGGTCGAAGAGCTTAAACTGAACAAAGAGCAGGAAGCAAAAGTACTTGCAATCAATAAGAAATACCAGGAAAAACAGCCTTTCGATTTTGCCAAGATGCGCGATGCCAGCGACGAAGAACGCACAAAAATGTTTGAAGACATGCGAAAAATTCAGGCCGAAAAAAACAAGGAAATCAGGACTATATTAACTCCTGAGCAAGCTAAACTTTTTGATGAAAATCTGAAGAAACGCGAGGAAGCCAGAAAGAATGGGCAAGGCCGTATGGGAGGATTTGGTAGACCGCAATAGTTGGTAATTGGAGCCCAACACTTCAACTTACCCGGATTTTTACAGGAAAACAAACTGTGAAATCCGGTTTTTTTATAGTTTATTTTTTTTGCACGTCGTTTTTCAGAGCAAGCATTTTTATTGCCGTAACAGCAGCTTCATCCCCTTTGTTGCCCAGTTTTCCTCCGGCGCGATCAAGTGCCTGTTGCTGGTTGTCAGTTGTTAGTACTCCAAAAATGAAAGGTTTGTTGTATTTGATATTCAGGCTGATAATTCCCTGAGTTACGCCTTGGCATATAAAATCGAAATGCCGGGTTTCACCCTGAATGACGCATCCCAAAATTATAATTGCATCAACAAGAGCATATTCGGCCAGAAACTGTGCGCCAAGCGTAAGCTCAAAAGTACCCGGAACGTGTTTTAGCAGGATGTTTTCGTCTTTGGCGCCATGTCTTTTGAGCGTATCGACCGCACCTTGTGCCAATGCTCCGGTAATTTCGTAATTCCATTCGGCAACTACAATACCGAACTTCATTTCTTGTGCGGAAGGCACTGAAGTTAAATCATATTCTGATAAATTTTTTGTAGCCATCGTATGCATTTTAAAAGGATCAAAAATAAAAAATCCCCTGCATCGAGGGGACTTTTCGTATCTTTTAGATCAAAAATAAATAGTAATAAATTTTAGCTGTTCATTTTAGCTTTAGCCCGGGCAATATACTTATCAATGCTTCTTCCTTCATTACTTTCAGGAAATTTCTGCTTGATAATATCATATAGTTTCAATGCTTCAGCTTGTTTGTTCGAACTTTCCAGCAATTCACCGGCTTTTAACATGTAAATAGGCGTAGTGAGTTCATTATCATTCATTTTATAAGCCTTGGTGTATAAGTCAAGCGCTTTTTCGGTTTTACCTAACTCAAGTTGAGCATCACCCTGCGCTCCAACAGAAATTGGACCTAACAGAAGATCGTCGCTGTCGAACTTTTTCAAATAATCAATTGCTTTCTCAAACTGACCCATATTCAGGTAAGATATACCGGCATAATATTTGGCCAGGTTACCTGCTTTTGTTGATCCAAAGTCTTGGATTATATCCAGAAAACCGGGGTTGGTTCCGTCGCCGTTTAAAGCCAGATTGAAAGAATCTTTCTCAAAATAGTTTTGCGCTGTAAACATTTGACCCTGAGCTTCAGTCTTGCGCGGTTCAAGATAAAACTTGTTTAAACCAAGATAACCAACTGCAATAACTACAATCGCTCCAATCACAATTCCAATCAGCTTCTGATTTGCTTCAAGAAATTGTTCGGTTCTTGTTAACGCACTTTCTACTTCGGTTAGGTTATCAGCCTGAGTGTTTTTTTTGTTCTTTGCCATTTTATATTAGTATAGTTCGAAAATCGAGACGCAAAAATATATTATTTTCAAAAATAAACGGCAGGTTTTGGATATAAAAATGAATTTTAATCATCCCATCGTTCTTATTATTCTGAATGATGTTTTTTTTATACCGATTCCCAACCGGAAATTTGTAGTTTTGTTTCAATAAACAGGTTCAAATATGTACATTCAGGAATTATCGGTAATCAATTTTAAAAATTTCGAACTTGCTGAATTTAAGTTCTCTGGCGGTTTGAATTGTTTTATAGGCAACAATGGTGCGGGTAAAACGAACCTGATGGATGCCATTTACTACCTGTCGTTTTGTAAGAGTTTTCTTAATTCGGTTGATGCTCAGAATATTAGGTTTAATCAGGATTTTTTCATGGTTCAGGGTAAATATTCGCGGTTTGATTCGGAAGAAGCTATTTATTGCGGATTGAAACGAAATCAGAAGAAAATATTTAAACGGAACCAGAAAGAATATAAAAAATTATCAGAACACATAGGTTTTATTCCGTTAATCATTGTCACTCCATCGGATACCAACCTGATTTCGGGTGGAAGCGAAGAGCGTCGCCGGTTTGTTGATACCGTTATTTCGCAGTATGATGCTATTTATCTTGAAAATTTGATCAGGTATAATCGGGCGCTGCAACAACGCAATAATCTTTTGAAACAATTTTCCGGACAAAACACGTTTCAATTGGAATCGCTTGAAGTTTGGGATGAGCAGCTTATAAAATATGGAGAGCAGATTCATGATGTACGAGTGAGCTTTATTGGAAAGCTTCTGCCAATTTTTCAAAACTATTATGAATTAATTTCAGGAGGAAAAGAAATTGTTGGTTTGAAATTTCAGTCGGAAATGACGGATCGCAATTTTGAACAGCTTTTAAAAGAAACAGTTGGAAAAGATCGAATGGTTCAATACACGACAACAGGCATACATAAGGATGATTTTGAGTTTGAACTGGCTGGTAATCCGATCCGAAAATTTGGATCGCAAGGTCAGAAAAAGACTTACCTGGTTGCACTAAAGCTTGCCCAGTTTGATTTTATGAAAGAAATATCGGGTTTGACACCGATTTTGCTTCTGGATGATATTTTTGATAAACTGGATAAAAACAGGGTTGAACAAATTGTAAAGTTGGTTGCTGACGATCATTTTGGTCAGATTTTCATTACGGATACCAACCGGGAGCATCTTGACCAAATCATTGCAGGGCTGGCAACCGAATCACGAATTTTTACGATTAATGATGGAACAGTTATTCAATAAACGACAATGAGAAAGAGTAATACCCAAAGTATAAGTCAGGTGTTGAAGTCCTATATTCACGAAAATAAGCTTGAGCGGAAGGTTCATGAAATGGATCTGATTAAGTCGTGGGAATCGGTAATGGGCAAAACTGTTGCGCGATATACAGGCAATCTTTATATTCAGAACAATACGTTATTTGTTGAAACGACTTCGCCGGTAGTTCGAAATGAACTGCTTATGATGAAAGAAGAAATCCGTGTACGACTTAACGAAATAGCTGGAGAAGAATTGATTAGAGCAATCATATTCAGGTGATTGATTCAATGGTAGTCCTGTGCACTTGAAGTTGGACTAATAGCTATATCTGATTGATTGACAGTGAAAAAGAGTCATTGGTCATTCGAAAAATCTCTTTTAAACTTTTTTCTAATGACCTTTTTTTTAGATTAATATCTTTCCATTTTTGAAAAGAAGAAATCACTCTCGATTATCGCATTTTCATCACTGTCAGAACCATGAATTGCATTGTGAGACATCGATTCTGCAAACATTTTCCGGATTGTTCCTTCTTCAGCCTTTTTCGGATCTGTTGCTCCGATCAGCTTTCTGAAATCATCAACGGCATTTTCTTTTTCCAAAATGGCTGCTACAATGGGCCCCGAACTCATAAAAGTTGTTAATTCTTCATAAAAATATTTTCCTTCATGAACGGCATAAAAACACATTGCTTGTTGCTTGGTTAAGTGTGTGAATTTCAAGGCTATTATGCTGAAACCGGCCTCGTTGATTATCTTAAGGATTGCACCGATATAGTTTTTCTTCACTGCGATCGGTTTGATCATTGTAAATGTTTGTTTACCTGCCATATAGATTGAGTTATTTGAGATTTTCAAGGGAACCCAAGTTATTGAAAATTTGATTAGTCAACTCATCACCATCGGCTTTATTTTTATATTTGTACTTTATTTTAAAACTAAGTAATTGGAACGAATTGATAGTGAGTTAATTAGTAGTTTTGTGAGTTTGGTTAAAAACAGTTTAAAATCCATTGTTTTGGTGCCACATACAAATCCTGATGGAGATGCTATGGGATCGGTACTTGGTTTGAGGCGGGTTTTGCTAAATGCCGGATTAAAGGTTAAAATTGTTAGTCCGACCAAATATCCGGAGTTTTATCATTGGATGGATGGGCATGACGAGGTTATCGTTTACAGTCACCATCCGAAACAGGCTGCCAGTGCATTGGCTGAATCTGATTTATTGATTTGTCTGGATTTTAACCAGCTTTCGCGGCTTGGTGATATGAAACCATTGATTGAAAGTTTTGAGGGTAAAAAGATTTTGATCGATCATCATCCTTATCCCGGAAATTTTACCGATCTGGTTATTTCGGATACTACTTTCAGTTCGACAGCCGAATTAATGTTTTCAGTACTTCAACCCACCGAATTTGCTCAGTATATTGACCGGGATGCTGCAACTTCCTTTTTTACAGGGATCATGACCGATACAGGTTCGTTTGATTTTAGTGTTTCTAATCCAAATACTTTCGAAACGGTCGCCCAGCTTACCCGAATGGGCATCGATCAGATGTATATCCATTCAAAAGTATATGATAATTACTCATACGACCGGATGCGACTGCTTGGGTTCTGCCTGAGCAATCGCATGACTTTTTTCCCTGAATATCATGCTGCCTGTATGTATATTACGCTTGAAGATCAGAAAGCTTTCAACTTTAAAACCGGAGATAACGAGGGATTTGTAAACATGCCACTTTCGATTAAAGGAATTGTTTTCAGCGCGCTGTTTACTGAGAAGAGCAAATACATCAAAGCATCTTTTCGGTCAAAAGGCGAATTTGCTGTCAATGAGGTATCTGAAAAATATTTTAATGGTGGAGGCCACCGTAACGCAGCCGGTGGAGAGTTTTATGCATCATTATCCGAGACACTGGCTCTGTTTGAGAAATTGTTGCCAGAGTTTAATGATCGGATTAAAAAATCAATCGAATAAATACTCATGAAAATTAATACGTTTTTAAAAGTATGTGCTTTTGTTCTGTTTGTAACAGTAATTGTTTCAGGTTGCAAAAAAGCTGATGATCCTTATGCTGCCTATACTCCGGAAAGAGAAGCCGGATTAATTAAAGCATGGCTGGATGCTCAGATTGCAGCTAAAAAGAATATCGATACCACTTCAACGGGTATTTTTTATATTGTTGAAAAAGTTGGTGCCGGAGCTACCGTTAAAACAGGGAATAAGGTAACTGTGAATTATACCGGCACGTTTACGGATGGAACCGTTTTTGATTCTTCCAAGGGATATACTTATATCCATAAAGGCTCAAGTTCCCCTATGATTCGAGGATGGGAAGAAGGCATTGAAGTATTGAATAAAGGGGAACGTGCTACTTTCTTGATTCCTTCGGCCAAAGCGTATGGATCGACCGGATATTTATCAATTCCGCCTAATTCTCCGTTAATTTTTGTTATCGAAGTGGTTGACATTAAATAGAGCTGATTTAAATTTGTACTTTCGCAAAAAAATAATTTATGAGACAACTATTGTACGTTTTCGGATTGGCTGTTTTGCTTTCCGGAATTAACACCTCGTGTAAAACAACTTCTCTGGACACAATGCATGATGATGAAGTTGCCGCACGCACAAAATATGTTACGGACAAAAAGCTTACTGATTTCAAAGATGCGTCAGGAATTTACTTTAAAGACAGTATACAAGGAACAGATACTACATGGGTTAGGGCAGGATTCAAAGTTATGTTGACTTATAATATTACCTTACTTAATGGAACGGTAATTTTTACTACTGACGATGGGGCTGGACACACTTACGACGAAGTACCCTTTTATGTTGATGTAAGCAATACAACTGTGAATGAAAATTATGTTCAGCAAATCGCTGGTTTACACGTTGGTTTGAAGAAAATGCATATCGGAGACACCGCAAAAATGGTTATTCCTTCTGAACTCGCTTTTAAAGCGGTGGATAATTCGTCATTAGGAATTCCGCGATTTTCAACCTTGCTGGCAACCGTATATGTGAAAAGAGGATATTCGCCTGCACAACAAAAATAAAGTTCAATACAAAAAAATAGTTTCCCGCGATAACCAACTGGTTTCCCGCGGGATTTTTTTTTGAATTGTCGATCTGATTTATTGTTGAATATATCTGTTTTTACTTTTTACTTTTGCCTTTTTACTTTTTTCTTGAAAAATGAGCAAGTCTGAATTACTTAAAAAGCTTCTGCCCGGGTTCATTCCGCTATTTGTTTTTATTGCAATCGACGAAATATGGGGCACCCGTGCTGGTTTGGTAGCAGCTCTTGTTATTGGTGTTGCCGAAATGGGATGGATCCGCATACGGGAAAAACGATTTGACCTATTTGTTTTATTTGATACCGGTTTACTATTTGTGCTCGGTTCAATTTCAATTTGGCTTGATAACGACATTTTTTTCAAGCTGAAACCCGGACTGGTTGAGCTAATCCTTTGCGCAGTGCTGGCAGTCTCTGCATTTTCGAAACTAAATATTATCGGGCTGATGACCCAGCGATACATGAAAGACATTGAATTAACCGAAATGCAGATGTCTCAGTTTAGAACTTCATTACAATTGATGTTTTTTGTATTTCTGATTCACACGGCACTCGTATTTTATGCCGCCTTTTATTTGTCGAATGAAGCATGGGCGTTTATCAGCGGTGGTTTGTTCTATATTTTGTTTGCCTTGGTTTTTGTGTACGAATTCATCAAACAGAAATTGAATTCCCGAAAACAACCGGTAATTCCTGAAGAAGAATGGTTGCCTATCGTAAACGAACAGGGCGGAATAATTGGGAAAGCTCCAAGATCGTTATGCCATCAGGGCGAAAAACTTCTGCATCCGGTGGTTCATCTACATGTCTTTAACAATCAGAAACATGTTTATTTACAGAAAAGACCTTTGAATAAACTGGTTCAGCCGGGAAAATGGGATACCGCTGTGGGTGGACATATATCGGTGGGCGAAACCCTCGAAACAGCCTTGAAACGCGAAGCATGGGAAGAAATTGGACTCGTGAATTTCTCGGCACGGCTAGTCAAAACGTACCGTTGGGACAGCGAAATAGAAGCTGAACTTGTCTATGTTTTTGTTAGTCATGACTTTAAAACGATTCATCTTCATTCGGAAGAAGTTGAAGAAGGCCGCTTCTGGACATTAAAACAAATTGATGAAAATATTGGGAAGAATGTTTTTACTCCAAACTTCGAACAGGAATATCAATTACTAAAAAAGGAAATCTTGTAAAAAGGAAGATGCTTTACTTCTTTTCACTTATTCCTCTACTCCCTGAAAACAATTTTCAGGTACGCATAATGAGGATAGAAGGTGTTTGATTGAGCCAGGAACAACGTGATTCAACCAGTTTTCTCCAACTATCGACAGATATTAACACTAATTGAAATTGTTTAAGAAACACTTCATCAATAACTTGTTCGTGATTCGTGGTAATATGATTTGGCGCTTCCTGTTCAATAGCCCTGATGGTTTCTTTGATTTCTATATGGTTTCTGATTAAATTGATAGGATCACAAACTGTAATTTGTGATTCCGAATTTTTAATGAGACGTTGAATATATTCAATCAAAGTGCTGTCATTCTCGCTATAAAATGGTACAACGACTTGGTCGAAGCTTCCGGTATTTTTATCCACAAAAATTCCGACAGGCACTTTGCTGTTCGAAAGAATATACTGAGTCCGATCGTCGAAAGCTGAATATCCAAATAATTTTTCCTTTCCTGAAACTTTTTGAATCAGTCGGTCAGGATTGACAATCCGGGTAGTATAGCCCAGAATTTTGCCTAATAAACTACCTTCGAAAATTGATTGCCCAATACCAATCAACAACAGATCGAAGTCACCCTTGTTAGATATTTCCGAAATGTCGGTATCAATATTATCGGATGCCTTAAACAACGTGGTGATTTTTTGATTTAATATTTCCGATTCGTAAATAACTGGTGCAAAGCTTTCATCTTCATATTCATCCAAATTGTAATGGTGCAATATATTGTTCGGACACAAGTGTAAGGCTGTAACTGAGGCGTTTTCTTTTTGCTTTCTGATTAGGCTATTTGCAAGCCGTAACAATGACTTGCCCATGTCAGGATTGCCAAAAGATAAAATGATCTTGTATTTCCTCATTTGGTTGATTTTTTCAGCAATTGGATTACTCTTTTCCTTGAATAACCTTGAAATCAGGTCAAGAGCTGGACCGGTCATAAACGTGGTGACAAGTGCCATGATTACCATCATCGAAAAAACTTGCGGGGAAAGGATACCAAGGTCATAACCAATATTCAGAACAACCAGTTCCATTAGCCCACGGGTATTCATCAATGCTCCAATAGTCAGGCTATCACGCCAGTTTTGTCCCATAATTTTTGAGGCGAAGGCACTTCCGATAAATTTGCCTGTAATGGCGACCAATACAATCAGACCGGTTATTTGCCAAAGATAAATATCATTTAAAAGTCCGATTTGGGTACGCAAACCTGTATAAACAAAAAAGAGCGGTAGCAGCAGAACCAGAGAAATATCTTCAATTTTTTGGATAAATATATTCCTGAATTTGGAGTTTTCGGGCATGATTGTACCAGCCAGAAAAGCGCCAAAAAGCGCGTGAATACCAATGATTTCGGTGGTGTACGAGGAAATAAGTAAAGTAAGGAAGAAAATTGCAACCACTGGTTTACTTAGGTTTTCGAGTGAGGTATGCAGGTCACCAACCCGTTTCAGAAAGGGTCGGATGACCCTGATCATTAGAATAATATAGACAACTGATAATAAAATAACATAAAGTGAACTCAGGAATGAGCCGGCTTTTGCAATGGCTATTATTGCCGCCAACATACACCATGCCGAAATATCATCAATCGCCGCACAGGTAATAACCAAAGCCCCCAGACGGGTCCTGTGAATTCCACGTTCCTGTACAATTCGGGCCAGAACCGGGAATGCGGTTATACTCATGGCCATCCCAAGGAATAAGCCAAATGATAGAAATGGGACTCCAACAGGAGCAAAATGCCCGTATATATAGTATGCAAGGCAAATTCCTAATGTGAAGGGGATAAGGATGCCGGCATTACTCACTACTACTGCATCTTTAACTTTGTTTTGCAGCACTTTAATGTCGAGTTCCATGCCTACCATAAACATAAATAAAATCAATCCAACCTGACTTAAAAGACTTAGGTTTCCCAGCGAATTTTCAGGGAAAAGAGCTTGTGAAAATTCAGGAAGAATTGTGCCGAGTAAAGAAGGTCCCAAGGCGATACCAGCTATTATTTCTCCAATTACGGTTGGCTGATGAATTTTACTGAAAAAAAAACCGAAAATACGGGAAACAATAATGATGACCACAATTTGAGCCAGAACCAGGGCCGTTGGGCTAGCCAGATTGTGAAAACTAGATTGAATGAATTCGGAAAAGTAGGAGATATGTGATTGTTTTACAATAACATTCCTTCCAAGTTCAAGTGTCTCTCCTGTTTGAATCATCCAATAAATAAATACAAAAAAAATTCCTAGAATTCCGATATATAAAAGTATATTTTTAATCTTATTCATCTATTTTCAGGTTGAGTAGTATAATCTGGAATAAAAATAGAAGAAGAAATTATAGTTGCCACTCGAAATACCTTCAGTTGTCTGTTATATGTAATAAGGCGGTCAAATTTTGTAATAAACTAGCGATTTAATTTGTTCGTGAATTGGATTCGATAGGTTTCACCAAGTGTCAGAACCATCGGTTTTTCGGATTGAAGGTAAATATTACTTGTGATTTTGTCGTTTGAGAAATGCTGCACACAATTTAACGCAAGTAGTTCTTTTTTATTTATCTGGCAAAAATCTGAGGAAGGCAAAAGAGAAATGAGCCTTTCAAACGATATATTTTTTAGTTGAAGGTTTGTCCCGTTGGATAAAAGGGCTGTTTTATCACGGCTGTCGATTTCTGAGGTTTTGACATATACCAACTGATCGAAAAATAACAGGGTATTACCCTTGTCCGTATGAAGAAGAACATATCTGGATGTTTTGTAATCATGACTATGTCGTTGAATAGCTTTGTATATAGCCTGTTGCAGCCGTTCAAACTTTATCGGTTTTAGAACATAGTCAGTGGCATCAAGGTCAAAGGCATTCGGCGCATAATCTTTATAAGCGGTTGTGAAAATGACGAGTTTATCTTTTAACAAAGTAGCCACCTGAATCCCGTTGGTTCCCGGCATTTCAATGTCTAGGATACAAAGTTCAAAATCAAGTTCGGGGAATTCTCTCAGGAATATCTCCGGATCGTTATATGCCCTTACAACTTCAAGTTCAGGTATTTGTTCGCAAAGTAATTTTAGGTATGAAAGCCCTGGCAATTCATCGTCCAGCAGCAAGCATTTCAGCTTTGTATTCAAGCAGGTCAATTTTTAAGTGAGCAATATAAACGTCATCTTCAGTAAATCGGTCGAATTTAAAATGATTATTGTAAATGATTTTCAGGCGTTGTTCGAGCGCTTCGGTTCCAAAACCACCTTTTTCTTTTTTGATGGGTGCTTTGGCTGATACCTTATTAGCAACGGTGAGGCTGAACGTGTTGGCCTTAAATTCAAAAATGATTGAAATAAATGCAGCTGTACTTTGAAGATCAGCGTGCTTGAAGGCATTTTCAATAAGGTCGGTCGAAATGAACGGGGCGAGCAAATGTTGATGGTATAATGGTTCATTTTCATTGATTTTCATTTTCACCTTTAATTCAAAGAGAGGACTTAACTTGATTTTGTTGATTTCGATCAGATTGAGGGCAAATTCAACTTCCTGTTTTGGAGTGACAAATTTTTTCCGACTGTCGTAAAGGATATAATCTAAAACATTCGAGAGTTTATCCAAGGCAAAATAAGTTTGATATGCATGTGACTGGACAGAATTAAGTATGTTTTTGAACAAATGAGGATTGAGCTTCGAATCAAGGCTTTCGAGTTCTAACTGGTTGTATTTGTCTTCAATTTCCTGATATTTTAATTTTAGTGTCTGTTTTTCCTGAAACAATTTATTCAAACGAAATATCAAATAAATGATCGTAACTATAAATACGAAAAGTAAGCATAATGCGCAGTAAAAAAGTAAGTTAGAAATATTAATTTGAGGTTCCATATTCATTTAGTTTTAGCAAAGTTAGGGATTTTTACAGGCTAAAAACGAACTTTATAATTTTCTTCCTGTACTTTGTGCAGTACGAAAAAAGGATTCAATCGTTTATGAATGAATCTTTTTGCCTTCTATCATGTTTCGGGTTTAACTGAAAGCAGATGACATTAATAACTGTTAAAGTGTTTTGTGCGTTCCTTCGCAGAATGGTGGATTTTTAGTGTGTTTACACTGGCAGAGCCATGCATCCTGTTTTTCAGCAACTTAAAACATCACCGGAACAAATTCAGATCCATGGTGAGTTCCGTCACAAAAAGGTTGGTTGGCACTTTTTCCGCAAGCACACCAGAAATATTGTCACGGTTCGGGGGTCACTTGAGCTGGCATTTTTGCTGCAATGGTTGGTTTTTCTATAATTGTGGTTTTTAATTTTTAATTTTGGATTCGCTAATCAATAAACAATGCAATTTTTGATTAGTTACTAAATTCTCAAAATCTATTTAAAATGAAGCTCTTTCTGTGGTTTTTATTGGGTATTCTTATTTTAGGAACGCCAGTTGAGGCAAAAAGGCATATTCTTTATGTCGGCACCTATACGAAAGGAATGACCGAAGGTATTTTTGTATATTCATTCAACGACCAGAACGGGAAATTGGTTAATTTGAAAATGCCTGCTATCAGCAACAATCCTTCATTCCTGACCATTTCGGCTAACAAAAAATACCTGTATGCGGTGGGCGAACTCGATGATTTAGATTCGAGTAAAAGTGGTGGTCTTTCTGCGTTTAAGATCGAAAGCGACGGAAAATTAATTTTGCTCAACCATGTTCTGACTCATGGCGCAAATCCTTGTCACTTATGCATTTCGCCTGATGGAAAGAATTTGGTTGCTTCGAATTATACCGGAGGAAATTTGTCACTATTTCATATCCTTCCTGAAGGCAATTTATCGGAGATGATTCAGCGAATACAGCACGAAGGTAGTGGACCTTTCCCGGAACGACAGACAGCACCTCACGCCCACTCAGCCCGGTTCGATGCTACCGGAAAACTTTTGTTTGCAGCCGATTTGGGCATCGATGAACTTAAAATTTACACTGTGGGTAAAGGCGAAATACTACTTTCTCCCAACGAACAGCCTTTTGTGAAACTTGCTCCGGGTTCAGGACCGCGACATTTCGACTTTTCTGCCAACGGACGTTATATTTATGTTATCAACGAATTGAATTCAACCATCACTGTTTTAATGAAATACGGTGCCGAATGGAAGCAAGTTCAAACTATTAAAACATTGCCGAACGATTTTACTGGCGAAAGCTGGTGTGCCGACATTCATTTGTCACGCGATGGACGGTTCGTTTATGGGTCGAATCGGGGGCATAACAGCATTGCCGTTTTCAAGCGCGAACAAAATAGTGGCAAATTAACGAATGTGGAAATTGTTTCGGTGCAAGGAAACTGGCCCCGTAATTTCGCCATTGATCCATCGGGCAAATTTTTATTGGTTGCCAATCAGAAAAGCAACGATATTACCGTTTTTAAAATCGATGCACTTTCCGGGAAACTTGCTTTTACCGGCATCAAAGTACCCAACCAATCTCCGGTTTGCCTTCAGTTTTTGAAGTAATGAAAACTCTTTCTGTTTCATTTTTTGTTCTACTTTTACCCGAAATTCGAAATTTAAGTATTTAATATGCTGGCAAAACGAATCATTCCATGTCTGGATATCAAAGATGGACAGACCGTTAAGGGCATTAACTTTGTTAATATTAAAAGTGTTGGCGATCCAGTTGAACTGGGTGCGCTGTATGCTGAGCAGGGAGCCGATGAACTGGTTTTTTTGGACATTACTGCCACTCACGAAGGCCGAAAAACCTTTGTTGAACTGGTTAAACGCATTGCCCGCGAAATCAACATACCTTTTACCGTTGGTGGTGGCATTAGTGAATTGAAAGATGCTGATGCCCTTTTGAATGCCGGTGCTGACAAAATCAGCATAAACTCGTCAGCGGTCCGAAACCCGAAACTGATTGATGATCTGGCCTTGAACTTCGGAAGCCAGTTTGTGGTTTTGGCGATCGATGCTCGCGGTGAAAACGATTACTGGACGGTGACAGTCAATGGCGGGCGAATCCCGACTGAAAAGGAACTGTTCTCGTGGGCGAAGGAAGGTGAAAGCCGCGGTGCAGGCGAAATCCTGTTTACCTCGATGAACCACGACGGTACTAAAAATGGATTTGCCAACAAGGAATTGGCCCAAATGGCTGGTATGCTTGGAATTCCGATCATCGCTTCGGGTGGCGCCGGCAACATGGATCATTTTGTTGATGTGTTTACCGAAGGAAAGGCCGATGCAGGTCTGGCAGCCAGCATATTTCATTACAAGGAAATTGCAATACCCGATTTGAAAAGTTATTTGAGAACAAAAGGAATTGTGGTTCGTTAGCTTCCCGAACAATTTGTTAAATATCAAACAAAAAAAATAAATGGAAAACACACAACTCGATTTCGCAAAAATGAATGGCCTTATTCCAGCTATTATTCAGGATAATACCACCAATGTTGTTTTGATGTTGGGCTTTATGAACGAAGAGGCGGTTCGGAAAACCGAAGAATCAGGTCAGGTAACTTTCTTCAGTCGCACTAAAAATAGGCTTTGGACCAAAGGCGAAGAATCAGGTAATTTTCTGAATGTCGTTTCAATTGCTCCCGATTGCGATAACGATACGCTTTTAATCAAAGTGAATCCCGTCGGACCAGTTTGTCATACCGGTGACGACACTTGCTGGGGCGAAGAAAATGAAGAAAATGATCTTCAGTTTCTGGAATATCTTCAGGATTTTATCGATCAGCGTAAAGTTGAAATGCCGGAAGGTTCGTACACAACTTCGTTGTTTAAGAGCGGAACACGTAAGATTGCTCAGAAGGTAGGAGAGGAGGCTGTTGAAACCATTATTGGAGCCATGGCAAATGACGATGAGAATTTTATATACGAAGGCGCTGACCTTCTTTATCACCTGATCGTTTTACTTTCGCACAAAGGTTACCGGATTGAAGATCTAGCGCGCGAATTGAAGAAAAGGCACAAGTAAATTGGATGCGGAGGTTTGTAATCTCCGTATTTTATACCCGCGATTAAAAATCGCGACACTCTGCAAAGCGGGAAATTCTGTGAAAAGAGTTCTCCGCTTTGTGTTTTAATGTGCCTAAATTGTTAAAAGAATTGCATTTACATAAACTTAACCTATCACTTACCGTAAAAACATCTTTGATTGGATTAATCAGCTATCTTTGCGCCTTCATTTTTGAATCCTATGCAGAAGATTAGAAACATTGCAATTATTGCTCACGTCGACCACGGTAAAACTACTCTCGTCGATAAGATGATTTATTACTCGAAAATCATGAAAGAACACGAGAAAAAACAGGAGTTGATTCTCGATAGTAATGATTTAGAGCGCGAAAGAGGAATTACCATTCTCGCAAAGAATGTATCAGTAATATACAAAGATGTTAAAATCAACATCATCGATACTCCTGGTCACGCTGATTTTGGTGGTGAAGTAGAACGGGTTTTAAACATGGCCGATGGCGTTTTGCTGTTGGTCGATGCCTTTGAAGGAACCATGCCGCAAACCCGTTTCGTTTTGTCGAAAGCACTTGCATTGGGATTGAAACCCATTGTGGTAGTTAATAAAGTTGACAAACCCAATTGTCGGCCCGAAGAAGTTCATGAACAGGTTTTCGACCTGATGTATAGTCTGAATGCAACCGAAGATCAGTTGAATTTTCCGACACTTTACGGATCGGCTAAACAGGGTTGGATGTCGGATGATGTGAAAGTGCCTACTGATAATATTGTTGCTTTGTTTGAGGCTATCGTGAAACACATTCCTGGTCCGGTAGCAAATCCCGGAACGCCCCAGGTTTTAATTACTTCGCTTGATTATTCGTCGTACGTTGGCCGTATTGCTATCGGTCGTATTCATCGTGGTGAATTGAGCGAAGGAATGAACGTTTCGCTTGTGAAACATGATGGTTCGGTGAAGAGGTGCAAAATTAAAGAACTCCATACGTTTACAGGTCTCGGACACCAAAAGGTCGATCAGATGATTTCAGGAGATATTTGTGCCATGGTTGGAATTGAAGGTTTTGATATTGGTGATACTGTTTGTGATTATGAAAATCCAGAACCACTCGATCCGATTGCTGTAGATGAACCAACGATGAGTATGTTGTTTATGATCAACAATTCGCCGTTTTATGGAAAAGAAGGTAAATATGTGACGTCGCGCCATTTGAAGGATCGTCTGGAAAAAGAGTTGGAGAAAAATCTGGCTTTGCGTGTTCTTCCTACTGATTCAGCCGATTCATATACGGTTTATGGCCGTGGCGTTCTTCATTTATCCATTCTGATTGAAACCATGCGTCGTGAAGGCTACGAACTTCAGGTTGGTCAACCTCAGGTTTTATTTAAGGAAATTGATGGAGAAAGGTGTGAACCTATCGAAGAATTGCATGTCGACGTTCCCGATGAATATTCAGGAAAAGTTGTTGAAATGGCCTCCATGCGAAAAGGTGAAATGCAAACCATGGAACGCAAAGGCGACCGGATTCATCTCGAATTTTTAATTCCATCGCGTGGAATTATTGGTATGCGTACCAACATGCTTACAGCTACTGCTGGTGAAGCTGTAATAAACCATCGTTTTGTTGAATATCAACCCTATAAAGGGTCTATTGATAATAGAGGCAATGGATCGTTAATTGCTCTTGAAACCGGCGCTGCGTTTGCCTATTCAATCAGTAAACTTCAGGATCGTGGTTCTTTCTTTATCGATCCGGGTCAGGACGTGTATGAAGGACAAGTTATTGGCGAAAGTACAAGGGGAGATGATCTAACAATTAATGTGACCAAACCCAAAAAACTTACCAATATGCGCGCCTCGGGCTCCGATGATAAATTAAGATTGGTTACTCCAATCAAATTCAGTCTCGAAGAAGCTCTTGAATACATTAAAAGCGATGAATTGGTCGAAGTTACTCCTGTGGCCATTCGAATGCGTAAAATTTTTCTAAAGGAACACGATCGTAAAAGATTAGCAAAAAACAGCTAACTTTTTATTAAAATGTTAGCCGGTTTTTGAAGCCCTGATCTGTGAAAACGGACCAGGGCTTCAACTTTTATGCCTTTTCGGAGTGGCATTCAGCCGTAAAATGAAGCTGAAAATAGCTTCGAAAAATTATTTTTACCTCTTTTACCTCTTGAAAGGGGTTAATTTGCTGAGATTATTTTCTACAACATAATGCTGATAATACTAACACGTTACATTCTTTATTAGATTTAAAAGTTGTATTTTTTACTGATAAATTTAAATAGTATAAAATCTGCGATTATGAATGTCATATCAACTTGCTTGACTGGAACTGCAACCATTTTGACTTGCAGAAAGATCGCTCAATCATTCAGCGAGAACATCTATGAACTCTCTTCCATCAGACGAAACTGGTCGCCTGATTATGCCCGTAACCTGAAGGAAAGAATCGAAAAGATTTTGGACCGCTATTTTACTCAGGAATCTCTTGATAATCATCTGGAAAAACATTGCCAGTTATACGAATTGATGATTGCTGCATTAAAAGACATCAGCGTTTTTCGAGCCGAATTGAAAGTTGATTTCAGTCACGACAAAAAATTCCTTGATGAAACATTTGAGAATCTGGGATATGTCGACTATTTCAGTGATGCTAAAAATGGCGATCATTTCAGTTTGTATAAAATGATGGCAACTTTCAAACGCAATATGACCCCCGAATTGCAACAGGTGATCCTTGCCCGCGGAATCGACAAAGTTATGATTAATCGATTGCTTACCTACAAAGAAAAGCTTTCTGAATTAAAAACCTTCTTTGATACCTCGCAGAGCGAGGATGAATTGGAAGTAGAAATGAAGCGGGAAATTAATGCGATTTATGCTGAAGTGAAAGACATTTGTCGGATCGTTAATGCTTATTACGAATTTGACCCATTACAACATGATAAATTCAAGTTCTATCATGTTATGATTAACCTAAAAAAATCATCTCTCAAACCAGCTTAATATAGTGATATATAGCTGGGTTGATTGAATATGAATAAATCGGGTTAGTTTTTCATCAATTTTTTTTGCGATGAATAACTAACCCGATTTTAATAGGTGTCTTAGATTATTATTTCTGAAACGATCAGTAAATGAGTAGTTTATTCCTGATCGTCAGTTTCTTCTTCCTCATCTGAATAAACAACATCCAGATCTTCATCTTCAAAAACCGGTTGTTTGGTTACTTCTTTCAGTGGCTTAAGGTTTGATGGGATAGCCGCATTCACTTTATCTTCAAAATAGGGAAATACATCAACAATGTTACAAATTGCCAGTGAAGTGGTCTGGTAAGGCACTAAAATGTACGACAGACCTTCTTCGAGCCGCTGGAGAGCCTGTTTTAAGTCGTCGGCAGCAACCAGAAAATAGTTGTTGATTTTCTTTTCTTTTCCTGCTTTTTCGTCGATGGTGACGATGCCAATACGGGCTTTATACCACCATTCACCGCTTTCGTGAGGAAATATTTCTACAATGTTCGATTTTTTAAGATTGTCGACCATAAATTCGCCTCGGACCATGGTTTCCAATTGCTTAATGATGCGTGTTTCGGCATCGGTAAACGACACGGCATCAACTAAATAGACTTCGCTAACTTTACGTTCGCGGCCATCATCGTCGACTTTTACATATTTTACTTTACACTCAAACCAGGTTTGCATACTTTAAATTTTTGATTTGCAAAGATATTTTCTCTCACTACAAAACGGGTGAAAATTGCAATTAGTTTTCCACAAAATGATGGATTGAATAAATAGGATGGTCAGATTGCAATTACAGAATTTTATCAGTGACTAAATTTTATCTCATAAATTTTCGGCCATAATTTACCAGTCACAAAAATCCGGTCTCTTATAGAGTCATAGGCAATTCCATTCATTTCCATTGAGCCGGAATATATATTTTTCGCTTCGTTAGCCAAAGAAGTCAGGTCAAGTTTACTGACTATTTTCCCATCCGATGGATTTATCTTGACAATCGTATTTGTATTCCAGATGTTGGCATAGATATAACCATTAATGTACTCCACTTCGTTCAGATTATCAGTTGAATATCCATTTTCGGAAACAGAAATTGTTTTAATTACGCCTAATGTATTTGGTTCTAAGTAGGTTAGAGAATTTGTTCCATCAGTCATAATTAAGTTTGTTCCGTCGGTGGTCAGACCCCAACCTTCTTTGCTTGGAAATGTAAATTCGCCTATTTTTTTATAGTTAGTAGCATCATAAATAAAACCGACTTTTGTTTTGTATGTAAGTTGAAACAATTTGCCATTTAAAATAGTAATTCCTTCTCCAAAATATTTCACTCGGTCGATCTCTACTTTTTTGTCAATCTTACCAGTTGTCAGATCCACTATGCCAAACAAAGATTTTGTTTGAGGCAAATCGAGCGATGCACCAGTACTTTCATAGATTTCCCCGTTATGGATCAGAAAACCTTCAGTAAAAGAGGTAGTGTCGTGTGGAAATGAGTTGACGAGAACGTAATCGATAATCGGAGTTGTAGCTTTTGTGGTATTGGTATTTCCTGAATTATTTCTGCCACCATTGCAGCCAAATAGTAAAAAAGCAATCGCAAAAATCGGAAGCAGTGTTTTTGTCATCTGTCAGTAAGCTTTATGCTAAAATGTTGTTTTATTGTTAGTTGATGCAATCAGCGGTCACTTTATTCGCTTTGCAACCGATCTGCCATTGCATTTGCCAAATTGATGCACTGTTCGAATTTTGCTTTTTTCAAAGTTCCTTTTTCTTCAACAGGTTCGTAAACCAGATCCCATTTGATGTTTTCAGCAAATTTCTGAAGATTTTTCACTCCGCCGCCGTTCCATCCAAACGATCCAAAAATGCCGAGCAAGTGATTTTTGATTCCCATGTGCTCAATCTTGGTCACTAAACTTTCGATAGAAGGGAAAAGCTCGTTGTTGTAGGCTGCACTTCCGATAATGAATGCTTTGTATTTAAAAATATCGCTGATGATATACGAAGCGTGGGTTTTCGAAGCATCGTAAACACGTATGTTTTTTACACCGCGAACGGCTAGCTGACGGGCAATTACATCGGCCATTTTTGCCGTATTTCCATACATCGATCCATAAACGATTACAGCACCGGCATCGGTTGAATATGTGCTCCATTTCTGGTAGCGATCCAAAATGTATTTGAGATCGGTACGCCAAACCGGGCCATGCGTTGCTGCCAGCATTTTCACATCAAGGCTTTCAACTTTTTTCAAAGCACGCTGAGTATGAGGACAATATTTACCGACAATGTTGGTAAAATACCGCATCACTTCTTCCTCATACAAGGCAAGATTTAGTTCATCATCAAAAATACCTCCGTCAAGTGTTCCGAAACTCCCGAAAGCATCGCCTGTGAAAAGGATTTTGCTGGTCATTTCGTAGCTTACCATCGTTTCAGGCCAGTGTACCATGGGGATGGTGGCAAACATTAGCCGATGTTTTCCAAGCGGCAATTCCGAATCATCGTAAACCTCCAGCGTGTTTTTTGTGACCTCGTAATAATTGGCCACCAAGTCAAATGTCTTTTTATTGCCAACAAGTGTGATATTCGGATATTTAGCCACCACTGCTTTTAATGCTCCTGAATGATCTGGTTCCATGTGGTTGATTACCAGATAATCAACTGCTCTGCCATTGGTTAGAACTTCTATCTGGTCAAGATAATCTTCTACGAAAGCACGTTCTACGGTATCAATCAGGGCAATTTTTTCGTCAACTATTAAGTATGAATTATAGGAAACGCCGTTGGGGATAGGCCAGAAGTTCTCAAAAAGATGAGTCCGCCGGTCGTTAAACCCGAGGTAATAAATGTCTTCAGCAAGGTTTACCTGATGCATAGTATTGATTTTGTTTGCATTATTATGGAACGAAAATAAGCAAATTCAGGCAGACAATGCAAGTCCGATTTTTATTCGAACAGAAATTAAGGAAAAGATTACAAACTATATTTGATATAGGTATGTCGGACTTCTCGTTATTTTCTTCAGGTAAATCTGGTTGTTCAAAAAAGAATGTATTTCGAGGTTATTAGTTTTTGCCATCCAAACATTTGTTGAAAAAATTGGTATCGAACAATTGCAGGGATAGTTTATCACCGGCCTTGTAAGCATTCGGGTTAAACGAATGGTTGCCAGGAATTGCAGAACTGATTGAAATAATCTTAAATTCGGTACGGCGGTTGGCCTGATGTTCGGCTTCTGTGCAAGGAACGCCATCGGCACATTTGTTTATCAGCATG
>Ga0302296_1000622_pt1 | contig 28657 bp, 21 predicted proteins | sample III_Fen_N3_1_FD_194546 | JGI IMG/M metagenome (GOLD analysis project Ga0302296, IMG submission 194546) | Peat permafrost microbial communities from Stordalen Mire near Abisko, Sweden - III_Fen_N3_1 | ecosystem: Environmental > Terrestrial > Soil > Wetlands > Permafrost | place: Sweden: Abisko...
TTTGTCCAGAACTGCTGGCCGGAACACACCGGACAAGTCAGTTTGTGGCCGGCAACTTCAACCGTTTGAGAATCTTCATCACCAAATAAGCTCATCTTTTTGAATTGTATAAAGTTATTATTCTGAATAGATTAATTGTTTGAAGAGTTAGGTTTATCGCGCTTTTACTTGCTGACGATTTCCCTTCCAAACGGAGTCAATGCCAGCGAAACTAATTTGAAATGTTGCTTGGCCCAAGGAATTCCGATGATGGTGATACCTAGTAAAATTCCGAATACAAGGTGGGTTAATGCAATCCAAATGCCACCAATGAGCAGCCAAATCAGGTTCATAATCGTCGAAAGGCAACCCGGAGCGTATGATTTCATTCCGATGGTTGTACCGAACGGCCATAATGCCAAGGATGCCAATTTAAATGCCTGAATTCCGAATGGTATTCCGATGATGGTCAGGCAAAGGAGAAAGCCTGCAACCATATACTCGATGAAAACCAAAAAACCACCAAAAACCAGCCAGATAAGATTTCCAAGGAAGCTCATAATTTTTGTTTTAAGTTCGATTTTAAAGTTACGAATTTGGAACAATCATTTTATCCGTTTCGCATAAGAATAGATTACTGAAAGTATTTCACCGGTAAATGGTTTTTATATATTTGCCGCCGTCGAAGTATAACTCTTTAAAAATGGACTATTCAGCAAATTCTTAAAAGCTGCAGATGAACAAATTCTTTTCGAAAGAGGCTTTTGCTGTATTGCGTTTTCGGGATCTCAGGTTGTTTCTGGCATACCGTTTTTTAATGACCACAGCTGTTTTGATTCAGGCAGTTGTTGTGGGTTGGCAATTATACGAAATGACCAAAAATCCTCTTTCCTTGGGAATGATTGGGCTTACAGAAGTTATTCCACAGGTTTCAATTACACTCTTTGCCGGTCATTTTATTGATATTTGGGATCGTAAGAAAATCATTTTTCGCACCAGTTTTATCTTGCTCTTAGGTTCGGCTATTCTGCTTGGATCAAGTCTCGATTCTGATTTCACCCGATTTTTAAGTGGTACTACGCCGATCTTTTTTACCATTTTTCTGGTGGGACTGGTTCGCGGTATATTAATGCCAGCCAATACCGCATTGCTAGGTGAACTTGTTCCACGCGAATTGCTTTCAGAAGCTGCAACCTGGGGAAGTACGAGCTGGCAGGTTGCTGCCGTTTCGGGTCCGGCTATTGGTGGATTGGTCTATGGATTTTTTGGTCTAATTTCAGCTTATACACTTTCATTTAGTCTTTTCGCACTCAGTATGGTTTTTCTTTTCTTTATTAAAAGCCGAGGAAAAGTGGTCAAAACTTCGGGCAAAAACGATCCGATCTTTGCGAGTATTTCTGAAGGGATAAAATATGTTTATAAAAATCAGGTTCTTATGGGTGCATTTTCTTTGGATATGTTCGCAGTTTTGTTTGGTGGCGCTGTAGCCATGTTGCCTGTTTTTGCTTCAGATATCCTGAAAGTTGGACCCGAGGGATTGGGGATTTTGCGCGCGTGCCCTGCTATTGGAGCTATAATCATGTCATTTTACCTGACCTTTTATCCACCCGTAAAACATTCCGGAAAGCTAATGCTGATAAATGTTGCAGCATTTGGAGCGAGCATGATTGTATTTGCACTTTCAAAGAATTTTTACCTTTCGGCGGCCTGCCTGTTCCTGAGTGGTGGATTCGATTTTGTTAGTGTAGTTGTCCGAAATAATATTTTGCAGTTGTTTGCCTCGAACGAAATGAAAGGGAGAGTTTCGTCGGTAAACAGTATTTTTATTGGATCATCAAACGAATTAGGTGCTTTCGAATCTGGAGCTGCAGCCAGTTTAATGGGACTGGTTCCTTCTGTGATTTTTGGTGGCGCCATGACTTTGATCGTAGTTGGATTATCTTCAGCACTATTCCCCAAACTCCGGAATTTGTCACTAAAGGAAGTTGGAAAAAATCAATAATAAAGCGTCATTGGTCATCAGAAAATATTTTCCTAACGACCAATGACGCTTTCCACTATACTTTTACAGTCTTCCATTTCCCTTTCCTGAAGAAATACCAGGCTGTCAGTGTTAGTGCAGTTTCTGCAGCAACAATGGCAATGGCGATTCCATTAATTTTCAAATCAAACACGATAGCAAGCAAATAAGCCAATGGAATTTCGAGCAACCAAAAGCAGAAAAAGTTGATCCGCGTTGGTGTTACTGTATCGCCGCTTCCATTAAAGGCTTGCGTCAGCACCATTCCAAGGGCATAGGAAACAAATCCTATACTTATTATCCGAAGGCTGATGGCACCGTTTCGAATTACTTCAGGATTGTCAATAAACAGACGGATAAATGCTTCAGGGAAAATGACCAGAATTACTCCCACCAATCCGAGTAAAACCATGTTGATGTATCCTGTAATCCAAACCGAACGTTCAGCACGTTCTGGCTGGTTGGCTCCAAGATTTTGGCCCACCAGGGTTGATGCGGCATTGCTCAGTCCCCATGATGGTAATAGCACAAAAACTATGATCCTAATGGAAATTGTATAACCAGCCATCACTTCCGAACCTAAAACGGCAATAATACGATAAAGCGCAATCCAACTCGATGTGGCAATGATGTACTGCAAAATACCGCCAGCAGAAAGTTTGAACAATTGAAGCATAACTTTCAGCTTTATTTTTAGGTGGCTTAATTCCAGCCGAATTCGCTTGTGCCCTTTGAATAGCAAATAAAACTGATAGCAAACGGCAATTCCACGCCCGGTAGTTGTTGCAACAGCTGCCCCCTTTAAACCCAATTCAGGAAACGGACCGATGCCGAAAATAAGCAGCGGATCGAGTACCAAATTGATGAGGTTTGCCACAATTAAGACCCGCATTGAGATCGCAGCATCACCCGAACTACGAAACACTGCGTTGATGATAAATAGTAACATGATGACTGCATTTCCGCCAAACATGATGGCTGGATATAAATAACCTGCTTCGGCCATTTCGGGAGACGCACCCATCAGGAGTAAAAATTCTTTGGCATAAATTACTCCGGGAATGGAAATTAAAACAGAGACAAAAAATCCGGAAATAATGGCTTGAAAAGCAACAATTCCAGCTTTTCCAGATTTTTTTTCCCCTATGCGTCTGGCAACCAAGGCAGTTGTAGCCGTGCTAAGTCCCATCCCGATGGCGTAAACAATCGTCATGCTCGATTCGGTGATTCCAACTGTGGCTACAGCATCGGCGCCCAATCTCGAAACGAAAAAAATGTCAACCACAGCAAAAATCGATTCCATGATCATTTCCAAAACCATGGGAATTGATAGAATGAGCAGCGCTTTACCGATGCTGTCGCTGGTGAAATCGCGGTCGCTACCGGCAATGGCTTCTTTAATATCTGACCAAAGTGTTTTGATCCGAATAGATTGAATGGATTTAAAAATGGATATAGTATTTTTATCGGTCATGATAAAAGTAGATTAAAGTGAAAAAAAAATTTGTGTAAAAGAGATGATGTGTCCGCTTTCTGCCTTGCAGAAATTACCAGATTGCGGGATAACAGACCGCCGGAGTTGAAGTGAGTTTCATGATTCGGTCTTTTAATGAGTTACAAATATATGTTTTTTACTATTTATATTTGAACCTGTTGACTATAAAAATGTTTAAGAGTTAAAATTATTTGGAATGAAGTTTCTTCAAATGCTTGCCGTTATTGCAATTCTGGTTTTAGTTATTTCGTGCGGAAATCAGAATAATGGACTGAATGTAATTAATTCAGAATCTTTTCCAGAAAAGAATATTACTCTTGATCATTTGGTCAGTCAACGACTGTTGCCAGATTCCATTGTGAATATGCCAGTACAAAATTCGCTTTCTGAAAAGCTTGACGAGATGATTTCCGTTGCAGGGAAACTGCGAAAAAACCCATCTGATAGCATTTGGAATGCTATTTCTGCCAGTTGGTATGACTTTGGGAAAGCTGATTTGTCGTTATTATCGGCCGATTCCTTGTCGAATTCAGAAACGACAGTTATTGCGTGCAAATGGACTGAGCTTAATATTATTTTATTGAAGCTGTCGGGAGAAGTTAAGTTTGGTGATGCTATTGAGGATTTACTCTATAAATTTCCGAAATTGGTTATGACCGAAAAACAGCTGAAATCAATAATCTATACACATATTGATGATCAGATTTTTGTCAATGTTATTGGTTCTTCAAGTTTTAATTACCAGCATACAACAGGAGGAACTGTAAAACTGATACAGCAGACCAATTATCCTTTGGGGAATGAAATGAGTTTAACATGCGAAGTTGGAGATGTGCGGTATATGGATGTTTTTATACGGATCCCGTCGTGGGCTGTAAATCCAACGGTTACGCATGGCAACGTGAAATATGTTGCTCATCCGGGTGAGTATTGTGAGATTTCCCGAAAATGGTATAATGGCGATAAAATCGAGGTGAGTTTGAAAAATTAAATCCTTTGCTAAAGGTATTTATCCAGCCATCCTGAACTTCTGATTCCCAAGCGGCAGGAAGTTCACGATGGCTAGTTTGATTTCATTCCATTGAATGCAGATAAATGTGGTTTCCTTCTGTATCTTCAAACGAAGCAAAGTACCCTATCTCATCAGAAATTTTTGTTTTTGGCGTGAGAATTTCTCCTCCAGCGCCATTCACCCGATTTAAAACAGTGAGTAAATCTTTACCACCATTCAGGTAAACCTTTGCTCCAAGAGATGTTGGAGTGTACCCGCTTCCCTGAACAATGGCGCCACCTACGCCTCCAGATTCCCTTTCCATTGGTAAAAACCCCATACGCGATGCATGCATTATTTCATCAAACATTTCAAAATCGTATATCCGGGAATAAAATTCCTTAGCTCTATCGAAGTTGAGAACCGGAATTTCGACCCAATTAATTGAATTTGTCATCTTTTCCATGGTTTGAGTTTTAAAATTTTGAAAGTTATAACAAGTACTACCTACAAACTGTTTAATTTGTGATAGAGTCATATTTTTTTTTCTGAAAAAGATTTTGTCAGTCACATTCATTTATCTTTGTGTGCATTCAAAAAATAAGTTATGAGCGAGCGTCCGTTAATATTAATTAGCAACGATGATGGAGTTTCAGCTAAGGGATTGATGGAATTAACTGAAGTGATGCGTCTGTTTGGCGATGTGGTGGTTGTAGCTCCTGATGGTCACCGGTCAGGCATGTCGAACGCTATTACAGTTGATCATCCCATCCGTTTGACTAAAACGGTTGACGAAGAAGGGTATCAGGTTTATAAATGCTCCGGAACGCCTGTTGATTGCGTTAAGCTGGCATTTAATCAGTTGCTCGATCGCTATCCCGATTTTGTTGTATCTGGTATCAATCATGGGTCAAATTCATCGATAAGTGTAGTTTATTCAGGCACAATGGGCGCTGCGTTGGAAGGTTGCATTCATGGCATTCCATCTATTGGTTTTTCGCTGAATGATTACGAGCATGAAGCCGATTTTTCACGAGCCAAAATATATGTAGCACGCGTCTTCCAGCAAGTTGCCGAGAAAGGTTTGCCACCTTTTGTTTGCCTGAATGTGAATATACCAAAAGGAGATATTAAAGGGGTAAAAGTTTGTCGTCAAACTTCAGGAAAATGGGTGGAAGAATTCGACAAACGGACCGATCCGCACAAAAGGGAATATTATTGGATGGCTGGCTTTTTTCAAAATTTTGAGGAAGAGGTTGACGGAACTGACATTACTGCGCTCGAAAATGGATTTGTTTCGGTAGTTCCGGTGAATGTCGATATGACTTGTTACCAGACATTTGAAAGTATGAAAAACTGGAGGTTTTAGTATGGCATTAAATAAAAGAAGCAGCATCGATCGGCTGATTGTTGGTTTTGTAATCGGACTTCTTGTTCCGGTAATCTTTTTTATGATTGTATATCAGGTAAAATATGCAAATATAGATTTCATGATCTATATCCGTAAAACCTGGGAAATGAAGATATTTTTGAAAATTTTGAGTGTCTGTGTTTTTCCTGACCTTGGATTTTTTCTACTATTTTATCGTCGGAAATATGATATGGCCGCTCGGGGTGTTATTATGGCAACGTTTATGTATGCGTTTTTTGTACTGGTCGCCAAATTTATTTGAAAAAATGTTGCGGGTTGCAAGTTACGAGTTGCTGGAAAGCTTACCCCGTAACCTGTAACCCGTAACCTGTAACCTGTAACTTGATGAAATATTACGTTTTAGCCGGTGAAGCTTCCGGCGATTTACACGCTTCCAATCTGATTAAAGAAATCGCTCTGATCGATCCCGATGCACAGTTTCGCGGATTTGGAGGCGAATTAATGGAAAAGGCAGGAATGACCGTTCTGAAACACTATCGCGATCTGGCTTTTATGGGAATTGTACCGGTGATAATGAATATCAGAACCATTCAGAGAAATTTCAGGTTTTGCGAGCAGGACATGCTGGACTTTAATCCTGATGTGCTGATTTTGGTCGACTACCCAGGCTTCAATCTCCGGATGGCTAAATTTGCCAAAGCCAACGGAATAAGAACCTTTTATTACATTTCGCCCAAAGTTTGGGCATGGAAAGAAAAGCGTGTTCATCGGATTATTGCTTTTGTCGATGAAATGTTTACCATTTTACCTTTCGAAACTGAGTTCTTCGCAAAATACGATTACCCCGTAAACTATGTCGGAAACCCATTGCTGGATGCAATTCTTGAAAAGAAGATTGCTCCTGATTTCCCTCGGTTTGTTACTGAAAATAAGTTAACAGATAAACCAATATTGGCAGTTCTACCTGGCAGCCGGAAAGGCGAGATTAGCGTTTTATTGCCAACGATGCTGGAAGCTGCAGCACAGTTTCCAGAATTTCAATGCGTGATTGCCGGTGCCCCAAACATGGGGATTGAATTCTATCAGCCTTTTATGAAGGAAAGTTCAGTGCCGGTAATTTGGGGTAAAACTTACGAAATATTGATTCACAGTCGTGCGGCCATTGTAGCATCCGGAACGGCAACGCTCGAAACAGCTATTCTGAACGTGCCTCAGGTGGTTGTTTATCGACTGACACCCAGATGGCTGTTTAATACCCTGAAATACTTGTTCCTTCAAACCAAATGGGTTTCGTTGGTTAATATCATTTTGGGGCGCGAAGCTGTTACTGAACTGATTCAATGGAATTTTACTTTAAAAAATGTGATTCAGGAACTCAAAAATATTCTATACAATCCGGAAAATGAAAAGCGAATGTTGGCCGATTACCGGGATATGATTATCAAACTAGGAGATCCAGGGGCCTCGAAGTGTGCTGCCGGATTGATGGTGAGTAAGTTGAAAAACTCAAATCCGATAGCTTAAACTCAATCATTTGATATGTTCAGTTTACTAAAGAAAGAAATTACCAGTTTTTTTGGATCGCTTACAGGTTATGTGGTTTTGTTTGTATTTTTAATGGCGACCAGCTTGTTTTTGTGGGTTTTCCCCGGAAACTACAATATTTTGGAAGGCGGGTATGCTTCGCTTGATGGATTATTTTCTCTGGCTCCGTGGGTATATCTTTTCCTTGTTCCGGCTATTACCATGCGCTTGTTTGCTGAAGAAAAACGATTGGGCACCATGGAAGTTTTACTTACCAGGCCGCTTTCAGTCATGCAGATTGTAATGGCCAAGTTTCTTGCCGGACTGTTGTTGGTTACCATTTCGCTACTTCCAACACTGATTTATTTCTATTCGGTTTATGAATTGGGCAATCCGGTGGGTTGTATTGATACTGGCGGAACTTGGGGAGCTTTTCTGGGCTTGTTTTTTCTGGCTGCCATATATGTGGCTATTGGGTTATTTGCATCTGCTCTGACCGACAATCAAATTTTCGCTTTTATTCTGGCTCTGTTCCTTTCGTTTGTAGCTTACCTTGGGTTTGATTTTGTTGGCGCTATGCAATTACCTTCAGCGATTCAGCAGTGGATAACTGGTTTTGGTATAAATGAACATTATGCATCAATAAGTAGGGGAGTGGTTGATTCGCGCGATCTGATTTATTTCATATCGGTGGTTTTTATTTTCCTGTTTCTTTCCAGCAGGATCATTCATTTCCATAAAGTTAATTTCAGAAGAGAACTTAAATCTGGCGCTTTGGTATTGATTGGCGTTCTGTTTCTCAGTGTACTTTCCGGACAACTGTTTTTTCGTTTGGATTTAACCGTCGAAAAACAATATTCCATTACCAATGTTTCCAAAAAATTGGTTGAAAACCTTGAAAAGCCTGTAAATATTACACTTTATCTGGATGGCGAATTACCGGCAGGTTTCCGGAAATTGAAAAAATCGATTCAGGAAAAAATTGCAGATTACAACGCATATTCATCGAAACTGATCAATCTCACGATTGTTGATCCTTACGAGATTTCAGATGTTAAACGTCGCGAACAGCTTTTTACTGAACTTGCAGGAAAAGGACTTCAGCAAACTGAAATTAGGCAGAACACTGATCAGGGTACCATTACCAGATTGATTTTTCCAGGCGTGTTGATTGAGTATGGCAATAAACAATTAAGCGTCAATCTGCTGAAAAACAACCAGAACGCACATGCTGAAGTCAATCTAAACAACTCAATAGAAAGTCTCGAATATGAGTTTTCAGCCGCTTTTTCGGAGTTGATAACTCAGGAAAAACAGTCAGTTGCTTTTTTAATGGGGCAGGGTGAGTTGAACGAATATGAAGTTCATGACATGGCCTCAAGTCTGACCGAAAAATACAATGTTTTTAATATAACAGGTGCTGAACTTGCATCGAATGGATCAAGGATTAAGGCTCTGATTGTAGCCAATCCGACACAGAAATTTACTGAAAGCGATAAATTTCAAATCGATCAGTTTGTCATGAATGGTGGGCGAATTCTTTGGGTGATTGATCCTGTTTCGGTAAATTCTGATAGTTTGAGCACGGGATACATGACATTGGCTTTTCCACGCAAACTAAATTTGGATGATCAGCTATTTCGCTATGGTGTTCGTTTGAATTCGAATTTAGTTCAGGACGTTGAGTGTTTGTTGATTCCTTTGGCAACAGGTTCTTCAACGAAATTTACTCCGGTGCCCTGGTATTATTCACCATTGTTGATTCCTTCTGAAAATCATGTGATCAGTAAAAGTTTGAATCGAATAAAAGGTGAATTTGTAAGCTCAATTGATACTGTTGGAAAAGGTGATCGGGTGCGTAAGACGGTTATTCTTACGACCTCGCCCTATTCGCTGGTTTCCGAAACTCCGGTTGAAGTGAGTTTGGCCAGTGCAAACAATCCGATTGATAGGAATTTATTCAGGCAGCCTTCGCAAATCGTTGGTATTTTATTGGAAGGTACTTTTACTTCAGTTTTTAAAAGCCGAATGGTCGATTCTTTTGGCGTAAAATCTTCTGACGTGAAAACTGAGAGCAAGCCAACTAAAATGATCGTTTTTGCCGATGGGGATCTGATTGCTAACCAATACCGGATTTTAAACGGTGTGCCCGAATATATGCCACTCGGTTACGATCGTTTTTCGAAGCAAACTTTTGGAAATAAAGCATTATTGCTCAATGCTGTGAATTATTTATGCGACGATGAGGGTTTGATGGAACTTCGTGCGAGGGTGTTTAAAATCCGATTGCTTGATAAAGTCAGGCTTAAAGAAGGCAAATTGATGTGGCAATTGCTAAACGTGTTGTTGCCTATTCTGCTTATTTCCGCATTTGGGGCAGTGTACGTGTATGTTCGCCGTCGCAAATACAAATGCTGATTACTTTTGGATAAAATATTTACCGATCAATAGGTTAAAAATGGCAAAGTTTGTATATTCGTGAGCTTCCCATCGATCGATTAGGAAAGTGACTTTATGGCGAATAAATTGTAAAAGAATATAAAAACTCTAAAAAAATACCGATGAAATTTGTTGTTTCAAGTACCGAATTACTGAGTCATCTTTCTGCAATCAGCAAAGTGATCAATTCAAAAAATACACTTCCAATTCTAGACAATTATTTGTTTTTGCTGGAAGATAATCGTTTAACAATTACAGCATCCGATCTCGAATCGACTTTGATTACAAGTCTGGAATTGGAAAATACCAGCGGAACTGGGACAATTGCTGTTCCTGCAAAAAGAATGAACGATACGTTGAAAGAGTTTCCGGAGCAACCATTAACTTTCCAGATCGATCCTGAAACTTTCCAGATTGATATTTTTTCGCAAAACGGTAAATTCAGTATTGTAGGTCAGAATGGAGAAGATTTTCCACAACAGCCGCTTCTGAATGAAAGCGTTGCATCAACAATTAATGTAAATCACACTGTGTTGCTTGGTGGTATCAACAAAACACTTTTCGCTACTGCCGATGACGAACTTCGTCCGGTGATGAACGGGATTTTTATTGAGTTAACCACCGAAGATATGAAGTTTGTAGCATCCGATGCACACAAGTTGGTACGCTATAAAAGGTTTGATGCCAAAGCCGAAAAACATGCTTCATTTATTCTTCCGAAAAAGCCGGCTGCTTTACTCAAAAGTTTACTTCCAAAAGAAGATTTTGATGTGAAACTTGAGTTTGACGAAAAAAACGCTTTCTTCACTTTGAGCAATTATAAGCTGATTTGCCGGTTGGTTGAAGGAAATTATCCAAGCTACAACTCCGTTATTCCTCAGAATAACCCAAATAAATTGGTTATCGATCGTGTTGAATTCTATAATACAGTTCGGCGTGTTTCAGTATTTTCAAATCAGGCAAGCAATTTAATTCGTTTGAAATTAACAGAGAACCAGTTGGTTGTTTCTGCTCAGGATGTTGATTTCGCTATTTCGGCTGTTGAACGATTGAGCTGTCAGTACGAAGGCGAGGATATGGAAATTGGATTCAAATCGACTTTTCTTCAGGAAATTTTGTCAAACCTTTCTGCCACGGAGGTGAAAGTTGAACTTTCAGATCCGACACGTGCCGGATTGTTGTTGCCAGCTGAAAATGAGAACGAAGAAGAAAATGTATTGATGCTTTTGATGCCAATGATGATAAACGCCTGATCCCATTCAGGCTCAAAGGAGAAACCTAATGGTGATGAGCCGTTAGGTTTTTTCTTTTTTGAAAAACACAAAAACTAAATAAGTAGCATGAATTTGAATCTTAAAAATCCGTTGATTTTTCTTGATCTGGAAACAACAGGAATGAATATAGTGACAGACCGGATCGTTGAAATTGCCCTGATTAAAGTTCATCCGGATGGAAAAGAAGAAGAAAAACAATACAGGATTAATCCTGAAATGCATATTCCTGAGGTTGTAACCAAAATTCATGGTATATCCGACGAGGATGTAAAGGATAAACCGACGTTTAAAGAAGTGGCCAAAACCATTGCCCAGTTTATGGAAGGCTGCGATTTTGCTGGTTTCAATTCCAATCGGTTTGATATTCCTTTACTTGCTGAAGAGCTTTTACGGGCTGATGTTGATCTGGATTTGAAGAAACGTAAATTCATTGATGTTCAGGCGATATTCCATAAAATGGAAAAACGTACTTTGGGAGCAGCTTATAAATTTTACTGCCAGAAACCTTTGGAAGACGCGCACAGTGCCATGGCGGATACCAAAGCCACTTATGAAGTATTAAAAGCCCAGCTCGATGTGTATAAAGACGAAGAATATGAAGATGCACATGGCAAAACTTCGAAACCCATTGTGAATGATATTCATGCGTTGAGTGAATTTTCGGCATACGATACCAATGTCGATTTTGTGGGACGCATTGTTTACGATGAAAATGGCGTTGAAATTATCAACTTCGGAAAAAATAAAGGTATTCCGGTCGAGAAGGTTTTACGAGAACAACCCGGCTATTACGGTTGGATTTTGAACAGTGAATTCCCTTTGTACACCAAAAAAGTGCTGACTGCGATTAAATTGAGAATGAAAGATAATTGATTGATGTTGTAGAGACGCAATGCATTGCGTCGCTACCTAAAACAATAAGGTATGAAAATAATCTGTGTTGGCCGCAATTATGTGGCTCATGCCAAAGAGTTGAATAACGAGGTTCCGGCAGAACCGGTTTTATTTATGAAACCCGATTCGGCGTTGTTGCGCAATAACGATCCGTTTTACATTCCGGATTGGTCGAACGATGTGCACCACGAAGTTGAACTGATTGTGAAAATTTGTAAGTTGGGTAAAAACATCGAAAAGAAGTTTGCTCCCCGTTATTACAAGGAAGTTGGGCTTGGCATCGACTTTACCGCGCGCGATGTTCAGAATGCGTTAAAAGATAAAGGATTGCCATGGGAAAAATCTAAGGCTTTTGATCATTCAGCAGTGATTTGTTCAGAGTTTGTGCCCGTAGATTCGTTGACAGATCGCAATTCGATTAATTTCCGACTCGATATCAATGGGAACACTGTTCAGGAAGGAAATTCGGCGTTGATGATTTTCCCGATTGATGACATTATCGCACATGTTTCGAAATACTTTACCTTGAAAATTGGTGATTTGATTTATACCGGAACACCGGCGGGAGTTGGACCGGTAAAGGTTGGCGACCGTTTGGAAGGATATCTGGAAGGAACAAAAAAGTTTGACTTTTGGATTAAATAACTGTGATAGCCTGGAGTTTCGCCGAGAAATTAAAAAATCAGATATTCCTGAATTGGCATAAAAAGTTGTATTTTTGCAGTCCTTAATACCGGGGCTGACTGGTTTTGACAGCGGGTAGAAGAGGTATGTAAGCATGACGGGCCTTGATCGCACAGCCCGTAAATCTGGGCGTTCACAATTCAATTGGCGAAAATAACTACGCTCTTGCTGCGTAATCCACTTCAAGTAGATTACACTTCATTCCGGTATTAGATACTGGAACGAGACATCACCCGGGTGCTACTCCCTGAAGCGGCCCGATCAGGCGGTGCAAATAAATCGGGGATAGTGGAAGTGGTGCTTCGTAACTTCTGCAAAATTAAGAAGATAAGGTAAAAGTCGGTGGCCCTGATCCTGCTTTTATTCGAAAATCAAGTCTGGGGATAAGCATGTAGAAAGCATATTGCTTCCTCGTTTGGACGCGGGTTCGATTCCCGCCAGCTCCACAAAAAACTCCGACCTTACATCGGAGTTTTTCATTTCTGTCAATTTTACTTTTATACCAAATGCAATTATAAATCAATCCAAACCTATTCCGGTATTATATCCTGATTTGTGGTTGATAAAGCAATAAAACAAATCCCCATATTTTAAAACATCGTTTTAAAATATGGGGATGGTTTGATCTGTGAAATCTGATTCGTCCGGATTTATTTTTCGATTAGTCCACGATCTTCCAACATTGGTTGTATATCGGGTTGATGTCCACGGAAATCATAAAACATTTTGTTGTAGTCTTCGGTATTTCCTCGTGACAAAATCATATCACGGAAGCGCTGTCCGTTGGCCTGAGTCATTCCACCATTTTCTTTAAACCAGTTATAAGCATCGTCATCAAGCATTTCGGTCCACAAATAAGCATAATATCCTGCCTGATATCCATTGCCCCATATGTGCAGGAAGTAGGTCGACCTGTATCGTGGCGGCACTTGCTGTAGATCAAGATTAGTGCGTTTCAATGCTGCAGCTTCAAATTCATCGACTGATTTTATGGAATCACCTGAAGGAATTGTATGCCACTCCATATCCAAATCGGCAGCTGACAGTATTTCTGTTAAAGCATATCCCTGGTTGAATTTTTGAGATTTTTTTATTTTTTCGACCAGCTTTTGAGGCATCGGTTCCCTTGTTTTATAATGTACTGCATAGTGCTGGAATATTTTTGGTTCTAAAGCCCAATGTTCATTAAACTGAGAAGGCAGTTCCACAAAATCGCGGGCAACGTTGGTGCCTGATAAACTAATATAAGTTTGGTCGGCAAAAATACCATGGAGTGCATGCCCAAATTCATGATACATGGTGGTCACGTCGTCGAAGCTAATTAGCGCGGGTTCGCCTGCAGCTGGCTTAGTAAAGTTGCAAACATTGTAAATCACTGGTTTTGTACCAAGCAATTTTGATTGCTCAACCACATTGCTCATCCAGGCTCCACCTGATTTGTTATCGCGTTTGAAATAGTCACAATAAAATAAACAGAGTTCACTACTATCTTTATCGTAGACAGTATAGACACGCATGTCGTTCTGGTAAACAGGAATGTCGGTTCTTTGTTTGAAGGTCAATCCATAAAGTTGATTGGCGGCATAAAACACGCCATTCTCTAAAACATTGAACAATTCGAAATAAGGTTTGATCTGATTTTCATCCAGGTCATAACGAGCTTTGCGCACTTTTTCAGCGTAATAATTCCAATCCCATGGTTGCAGTTGGAAACCTCCTTTTTCCTTGTCAATAACAGACTGAAGATCGGCAGCTTCTTTGCGTGCTTTGGCAGTGGCAGCTGGTATCAGTTTCTTCAGGAAAGTTTGAACAGCTTCAGGCGTTTTGGCCATTTGATCCTGCAAGTTCCAGGCTGCATAATTTGAAAATCCAAGAAGGTGTGCTTTTTCAGCCCGAATTTCAGCCAATCGTTTGATAGTTTTTCTTGTATCGTTTTTGTCTCCTTTCTCAGCCCTGTTCCATGATGCCTCAAATAATTGTTGACGTATGTTCCGGTTCTCCAATGATTGCAAGGCAGGCTGCTGGGTGGTATTTTGAAGTGGAAGTTTGCATTTTCCTTTTTCACCAGCGGTCTCGGCATTTTGTGCTGCTGCGTTAATTGCACCTTCCGAAAGTCCCTTTAGCTCTTCTTTGTTATCAACGACTAAAGCGCCTTCTTTCGCAGCTGCTAAAAGCTGGTTGGTGAATTTTGCGCTGAGACCAGCTTCTTCCTCATTCAATTTTTTTAATCTGGTTTTATCATCAACTGAAAGATTTGCACCAGCACGAATAAATTGTGTATGATAATATTCGAGCAGTCGGGCAGATTCTTTGTCAATATTTAGCTCATTTTTCTTCAGATAAATATTTTTAATGCGTTCATAGAGATTTTCATTCAGAAAAATTGCATCCGACTGCGCTGCCAGTTTTGGTGCGATATCTTCACTCAATTTTTGCAAAACGGAATCGGTATTGGCTCCTGATAGCATATTGAAGATCCCATTTACCCGACGAAGAAGCTCACCGCTTTTTTCCATAGACACTAGTGTATTTTCAAATGTAGCTGGTTCTGCATTGTTGGCTATCTTTTCAATTTCTGCTAAATGTTCTTTGAATCCTTCTGCAAAAGCGGGGGCAAAATCACTGTCCTTGATTTTCGAAAAATCAGGTGCCTGAAATGGTAAGGTGCTGACATGCATAAATGGATTGGATGCCAGATCATTCGAGTTTTCCATGGATTTCTTTTCTGAATTTGAATTGCAGGCTGCCAAAAATAACAGGAGCATGCCCGTTGCAACAATTGCTGACTTTTTCATTGTCTTAATATTATATTACTGATTATTAAAGATTTATTTTGAATTAATTATCAATTTTTTTTGCAGAGATGAAAGTACAATCTTTTACTGATTAGAGCAATGACATTTGGATTTATTCAAAAATTTGTCGATTTGAAAAATACAGATCGCTTTTGGATATTATAGAATTTTTAAGAGATAAATAAGTTATAATAAGTGCAAAAATTTAATTCTTGCCTGGGAAAGATTAGTTTAGAGAATTTTGGGTTTCATTGAGTGGAAATAATTTTTCTATTTATTAGAATTGGAAATTTGATTAAAATCTTTGTCAGAAATTAGTTGTTCGCCGGATCATTTTTTTGCTCTATTTTGCACAAGACATCAAATAAGAGTGGTTATATTTACTACTTTGGTCGCAAACAGATGCATTATGATTCTCAAACAATATGTTCTGAGGTAATAATTCGAATTTTTTTGTGATTTCTAAAATCAGAATAAGACATTTAATACTGCGGATGATTGAATACCGTTTATAGAAATTTAAGGAGTCTGGAATAGGCTCCTTAAATTGGACATTTAAAGGAGTTTTGTTTTTTCAATCACAAATTCAAATGTGTAATTTCAAAGTACAGGTTTTTCGTAAAAAAAACCTTCTTAATTTTGATGTTTTTTTTGACGAAGTTTAAATACAAAAGATAGAATAGTTAAAGTTCTAAAGCATATTTTGCTAAACATCTAATCATTTGAATATTTAAATAGAATAGCTAACTTATGCACCTTTATTAATTGGAAAATTTTTATATATATGATTGATAATATAGAAGTTAACCTTACAAGACCAAATATATGGAACCAAGAAGAATTGAAGAAGCATGTTTAAAATGTAAGGATCGTTGCTGTGCCCGTTGTTTTGATGATGGAGAAGATAATATATTTAATTGCCTCACAGTTGATGAATTGGAATTATTAGTTAAGGAAAAAAGACATGTCACTTTTAATGCCGGCGAAACAATTTTAAAGCAAAATACTTCTGCAAGTCATGTTGTTTGTATAAAACGTGGATTAGCTAAAATTATAGCTGAAGGTGATGGTGATAAAAAATTAATTCTACGTTTAGTCGCAACACATTCCATTTTAACCGGTGGCGGGATATTTATTGATGAAATCAGACATTTTACGGTTCAGGCAGTAACGCAGGTTGACTGTTGTTTTATTGATTCTGAGAAGATTTATGAATTAGTGCAGAATAATAGTCGTTTTGCCTTCGAACTACTCAAGTTGAATAATCAGCAAAATATTCAGATGTTAAATAATCTGGTCGGAATTACCCAAAAATATATGCCTGGAAGAGTATCTGATTTGCTGCTGTATCTCAAAAATGAAATATTCTTATGCAATCCTTTTGACACTCGGTTGTCGAGACAGGAATTAGCTGATATGACCGGGATGACTATGGAAAGTTTTATCCGGATTTTAAAAGAATTTAAATCCTCCGGTATTATTTCTGTTGATGGAACGAATATTCATATACTTGACGAAGAGGCGCTACAGCTCATAAGTAGGAAAGGATAAATTTTTTTTGCCCTTCCATATTGACATATATCAATATGGAAGTTGTTTTTAATCATTATAATGTCATGTAAAGATCAATTGTTTGGATTCGATATAGTCAGTTAGGGTATCTATTTTAGCCAAGTATAAAAACGTTAGCATAGGTTGCAACGTGAGGATAATAATAGTAACCTTAACATACTTATTTTATGAAACTTAACAATTTTTCAAAACTTTTGCTTTTTGCAACTGCAGTCCTTTTTGCAGCTACTTCATGTGTTAAAGAAGGCCCGATGGGATTGAAAGGTGACACTGGAGCTGCCGGTACAAATGGTACCAATGGAAAAGATGCCAATGAAACATGTAAAGTGTGTCATACTTCTACCAAAGTTGATTTAATTTCCACTCAGTTCCAGTTTTCGAAACATGAATATGGAGAAGCTGCCTTCGAAGAGTCAGGAAATACCGGATGTACTCCATGTCACGCACAGGAAGCATTTAAATATGTAGTAGCAAATAATGTTCCTGCTACGTTTACATTAAATGCTGCAACTGGCAAGTTTGTAAATAATTATGCTACAGTGTCTTCAGCAGCTTATGGCGAAATTGGATGTTCAACTTGTCATAGCGCTTTGCATACTACTTATGGAACTGCTGACTTAGCATTTACTACTGTTGCTCCAGTTCCAATGACCATGTGGGGTGGAACTAAGGTTATCGACCTTAAAGCTGACGGTGGAAAAAGTAACCTTTGTGTTAAATGTCACCAACCACGTCCATTTACAAATGCTTTAACTGGTAATGTATTAGACTATGTTGCATTGGCAAATACAACAGGTGTTGTATTTGATGGTGACCCAGCTGGGAAAGCCAATATTATTAAACCTAGCTACAGAACGCATACTCATTATGGTGCTATCGGCGCTGTATATGCAGGAATGGGTGGAGTAGAATTTGCGGGAACACTACCTTATACGAATTCAGCTCATACACAAGCTGCCTCATGTATGGATTGTCACATGGGAACCATGGTTGGAAGATCAGGTGGACATACATTTAGTGCTGCCGGTAAATTTGATGGTTGTAATGTTGCCGGTTGTCATACAACTGCTATTACTTCTGCATCAACTACACTTTGGGTGAATCCACGTGCAGAAATCAAAAAACTTCTTGGTGATCTTGCTGCAAAACTTACTGTTGGTGGTGTTGATATTCTGAATAGGAATGGTGATGCAGCCTCTAATCTATGGTATGGCATTACTACAAACAACTATGACGGTTATTTGAATATTTACGATCCAATTACCAATACAACAGCTCAAACTTATAATGCAAAAAGCTTCAAATTTGTAGGAACGCCTCCTTCAACTTGGTCTGCTGAGCAAATTGCTTATAATTCAACTTTGCCTACGATTACCTTATCAAATGCGCAGATGGGAGCAATTATTAACTTCCAGCTTTGCTTAAGAGATTATAGTTTAGGTATTCATAACTTTGCTTATACCAAAGCTCTTTTAACTAACTCAATTGCTAAACTGTAATAAGGCGATATAAAGAATATAAAAAGGGCTTCTTTTTTTAGGAAGAGAAGCCTTTTTTTGTATTAACTTTTAAAATGAATATTATGAGAAAGTATAGTATATTCCTTATTTTAGTTTTGTCGTCATTGTTTCTGAATAGTTGTAAATACGATTTCATTTTACCACCTGTGGTTCCTGTAGTACCCCCTGGAACTCCACCGGTTAGCTTTTCAACTGACATTCTTCCAATTCTAACGGCAAAATGTATTTTATGCCATAGTACACAAACCCCTACGATGGGTTCGAGTGTGGCTTATACTCAGCTTGTGCCAAATTATGTCAATAAAACAACCCCGGCAAGTAGTAAGTTTTACACTGTTCCAACATCAGGAACTCATGGTGCAACTGTTACTCCGGCGCAAGGTGCATTAATTCTTCGATGGATAACTGAAGGAGCTCTAAACAATTAGTGATAACAAATAATATTCGCTGAAATGAAAAAAAATATCATATTTATAGCACTTCTTACTTTTAGTTCCTTGTTCTCGTTTGCTCAAGATGCGACAACTGAGACAACAGGTGCAAAGGAAAAGGATTATCCGGTAAGCGCTACATTTGAAAGTGGTTATCTGATTGATGCACAAACTATAGTTATTCCAGATAAAAAGACATTGGAAATGGTTATCCAACATAAATTTGGAACCGTTGAAAATGGACATTCCAATCTTTGGGGTATTTATGGTTCGTCGAACATTCGTCTTGCACTGAACTATGTGCCTTACAAAAATTTTCAGATTGGTGCAGGTATTACTAAAAGATACATGACTACTGATTTGAATGCTAAATGGACTGTTTTACAACAAACCCGTAAAAATTCAATTCCAGTTTCAGTTACTTTATATGGAAATGTTGGTATTGATGGCAGAGATTTTTCTGGATTGGTTGATTCTGTTAGTGTCGGTTCCCCTGTTGGAAAAGTTAACAAATTCGCGTTTTCTGATCGTTTAAGCTATTTCTCTCAATTAATAGTTGCCAGGAAATTTAATGAATGGTTGTCTCTTCAGGCTGCTGTTAGCTTTTCACATTACAATATGGTCGATTATCAAAAAGTTGGTAAACCATACGAACATGATAAGGTTGGAGTTCATTTTAATGGACGGATAAAAGTTTCAAACCAGGGGTCTATAATTTTTAATTATGACCAGCCGTTGCAGATTAAACAAATTTCTGAACAAAGAGAATGGAATGACACTTATCCTGCTTCAAAACCCAGTGTGGCTTTTGGGTATGAAGTTTCAACCGGAACTCATGCTTTCCAAATTTATATGTCTTCAACATCATCATTGTTGCCACAGGATAATATGATGTGGAATCAAAACAAAATGGATAAAACTGGTTTCGCAATCGGATTTGTTATTACTCGACTTTGGGCATATTAAAATATCGAATTTGATTTTGGTGGCTTTATAATATTAAATGGTAATATCCTTTAGTCAAGGAATATTACCATTTTTTAATAGTTAACAGTTTGTTTTATTTGAAGAATCAGTTTATAAAAGCCGAGAAAGAAAATTATCATTACCATATAATAAAACCAAGAAATGAGATATCGCTTGTTCGTTTTAATATCAGTTTTTTTACTTAATATTTCATCTAATTCGATTGCACAGTCTTATCAGAATGCTGTTCATCATCCTTGCTTAAAGTGTCATTCACAGCAATCATATACCTACCATAATTCTGTGACCAATAAGGAGATGAAAAGGTTAATGAACCCGTACTATATTTTGGATACGGTTGCCATGACAGCTGGAGTTCACAAGCAATTCGACTGTACTGATTGTCATTCTTCGGAGTATGGAACCTATCCTCATCAAGCCAACTTAAAACTTGAACCTTTAAGTACTTGTCTTGATTGCCATGGAGGTGATGCCTCGTTTGCGAAATATCAGTTCGAACGGATTGACGAAGAGTTTAAGAAGAGTGTTCATTATAAAGCTTATGGTGATAATTTCACCTGTACAAAATGTCACAGTCAGCATACCTACAAGGCCACGGCCAGAAACAGTGATAATGTTCTTGAAATTGTTGATTACAGTAACAAAATGTGTCTTTCGTGCCATAACGACATGAAAAAATATAAATTGGTTTCAGGTCATGATAATCCAAAATTAGTTCAGATTCACGATTGGTTACCAAATCAGGAATTGCATTTTCAACATGTTCGTTGTATCGAATGTCATACAGAGGTACTCGATAGTTTGATGGTTTCTCATGATATCCTTCCTAAAGAAAAAGCTTTGCGTAAATGTGTTGAATGCCATTCGGCAGACTCAAGGTTAAAAGCATCATTATACAAGTATCAGAATTTACAAAAGCGTGCCGAAAATGGCGATTTGAATACAGTCATGGCTAACGAATCATACATTATTGGTTCTCACCAGAGTCCAATCCTTAAATTAGCAAGTGTTATTATTTTCATTCTCACTTTGGTTGGTATTTTAATACATAGTGTTTTCAGAATAATTAAAAAGAAATAGAATGTCAGCAATTGAAAAAATATACTTTTATCCTGTGTGGTTACGTATCTGGCACGGATTTAATGCATTGGGAATTATTACCTTAATTGTTACCGGTATTTCAATGCAATCGAGCATTGAATCAGCGCATGTAGTTGGATTCAATATGATTGTAAATATTCATAATGTTGCTGGTTCTATGGTTACACTAAGCTATTTTATCTATTTTATTGGAAATATAGTTACCCCCAATGGCAAATACTACATCATAAAGCCTCAAGGTTTTTTAAAGAAACCAATGAAACAGGCTATTTACTATGCATGGGGAATGTTTAATGGTATGAAGCCACCTTTCCCAATATCGGAGAAAAGAAAATTTAATCCACTGCAGAAGTATATTTATATTATTGTAATGTATATGGCTGTTCCTGTTGTAATTATTACCGGTATTGCGCTTTTATTTCCTGAAATAATTATTGATAAGGTTTATACTTTCAGTGGCGTATTTGTAACTGCAATTTTCCATTCAGCCATGGGGTTTTTCATTTCCATCTTTTTAATCATCCATTTATATATTGCTTCACTTGGAAAATCTCCAATCCAAAATTTTAAAAGTATAATTAGTGGCTGGCATCAAGCACATTAGTACCAAACTTAATGCTTGAATTAAATTTTAAATTAGGTTGAATGAATTGACAAATATCATCGGTTTGGTTATAGGATACGGTTAAGATTTTGAAGACTTTTGATGCTTATATATGAGAGAACTATGAGAGAGAATTATAAGCTTTTCAGATTGCAAAAATCATATACGAATAATTTTATTCCGGATGGGGTATTTTTGAGTTTCAGGAAATCAGGTAGAATATTTTTCATTATTATTTTACTTTTGATTTCTGTGTCTAATTTATCGGCTCAAACCAATGACGATTGTTTGGGATGTCACGATGATGCTAGTTTAAGTACAACAAGAGCAGGTAAAAAAGTTTCACTGTATATTAAACCAAATGCACTTGAGCATTCGGTACATAAAAATATTGAATGCGCAGCCTGCCATACGGACGCTGCAGTTAAGGATTTCCCTCATCCTGAAAATCTTAAACCAGTAAATTGCGGAACTTGTCACGAAGATGCCAAGGATAAATATTTCAGAGGTGTTCATGGACAAGCATTTCTGGCCAATGAAAAGTATGCTCCTACCTGCAAGGAATGTCATGGAACTCACGAAATTCTAAAGTCTGCCGATCCAAAATCGCGAACTTACAAAATGAATATTCCTGTTTTGTGTGGTTCATGCCATAAAGAGGGAGCGCCGGTTGCAAAGAATTACAATATCTCGGAACACAATATTCTTGAAAACTACAGCGAGGGTATTCATGGGCAAGGTTTATACAAAAAAGGACTGATTGTTTCGGCCACTTGTAACAATTGCCACGGGAATCATCTGATATTACCACACACCAATGTCTCTTCAAGCATTTCTCCGAATAACATTGCTGCTACCTGTATGCAATGTCATGCCCGGATTGAAGATGTTCATGTCAAAGTTATCAACAAAGAATTATGGGAGAAAAAACCTGGCGCCATTCCAGCCTGTACTTCGTGTCATCCGCCTCATAAAGTTGAATTAAAGAATTTAATCTCAACAATATCAGATAATACATGTTTGAAATGTCACTCCAGTGCAGATACCCACAAGACTGTTAACGGTAAGGTTGTTTCCTTAAAAGTTGAAGTTGGCGAACTTGCTCTTTCAACCCATAAGAATATCACTTGCGTTAAATGCCATTCTGATGTAACCATACATCTTTCTCGGCCTTGCGAAACTGCTGGAAAAGTCGATTGTTCAGCCTGTCATGCAGAAGAATCGGACATCTATTTCAAGAGCGGTCATGGGCAGGCTTACTTTAATAAAAAGCCAAATGCACCTTATTGTACCGATTGCCATGGTTCTCACTTTGTAAAACCAAAAACCGACGAAAGTTCTCGGACATACAGGGCTTCTATTCCAAAACTTTGTGGCGAATGTCATAATAAAACAGGTAAAGCGGTTCAGGGGACAAACCTCAAGGAAGTCGATGCTTTCCACGATTATTCGCAAAGTGTGCATGGAAGGAGTTTAGCGGAAAAAGGATTGCTTTCGGCAGCTGTATGTACCGATTGCCATACAACGCACTTCAATTTAAGACAATCAGATGAGCGGTCATCAGTGAATCCGAAGAACATTGCCGCAACTTGTGGAAACTGCCATAAAGGAATTTACAATCAGTACATGGCCAGCGATCATGCTTATCGCCCTGATAAAGGCGATGTAAAATATCCAACATGCGAAACTTGCCACACTGCTCATAATATCTCGGAAGTCCATAAAGACAAATTTATGGCTGAAATTACTACACAATGTGGCAAATGCCATGAAAAGCTTGCCGAAACATACCTTGAAACCTACCACGGTAAAGTTTATCAATTGGGTTACATGCAGGCAGCCAGATGTTCCGATTGCCATGGTGCACACAACATTTACAACATTCAAAATTCAAAATCATCGGTTAGTCCTGAAAATATTGTTGCAACTTGCCAGAAATGCCATGCCGATGCCAGCAAGAAATTTACAGGTTATCTGACGCATGCTACACACAACAATAAAGCGAAATTCCCTTGGCTATATTATACTTTCTGGGCAATGACCGGATTGTTGGTCAGTGTTTTTCTCTTCTTTGGAGCTCACACTCTTTTATGGCTTCCAAGGTCGATCCAGGCCATGAGAAAGAAAAAAGATCATGCCAAAGAAGTGGGCGAGAAGGTTTATGTAAGGCGATTTACTAAGAGCCAAAGTATTACCCATATTTTTGTAATTATCAGCTTCTTAACTCTTGCCTTTACTGGTATGTTGCTCAAATTTGCCTTTATGGATTGGGCCAAATTCTTTGTTAAATTTCTTGGTGGAGCTTATAATGCAGGAGTCATTCACCGTTTTGCTGCCGTAATTACTTTCGGATATTTTAGCTATCATGTGTATTCATTATTTAAACTGAAAGCTGAAAAAGGATTGAGTTTAATGCAGTTTATTTTTGCGAAGAATTCACTCATGTTTAATGGTCAGGATGTTAAAGATTTCGTAGCATCTGTTAAGTGGTTTGTTGGCAGAGGGCCACGGCCATCATACGGGAAATGGACTTATTGGGAGAAATTTGACTATATGGCTGTTTTCTGGGGGGTTGTGGTTATTGGCTCAACCGGTTTGGTTCTTTGGTTTCCGGTAGTCTTTACCAAATTCCTTCCGGGATGGTTAATCAATGTTGCTCAGATTATTCACAGCGACGAAGCCCTTTTGGCCGTTGGATTTATTTTCACCATCCATTTCTTTAATACACATCTTCGCCCTGAAGCATTCCCGATGGATACCGTTATTTTCACCGGAACAGTTCAGGCTGAAGAATATAAAGATGATCGCCCACGTGAATTTGAGGAACTTGAAAAATCAGGAAGATTACAGGAAGTTTCATCCAAATCTGCATTCTCTCCGAGAAGAATGAAAATAATAAAGTTCTTTGGTTACGTTTTCCTATTTACCGGAATTGTTCAGGTTATTTTCATTATTTATTCTTTGCTTTTCCATTAATTAACAGTACTTTGTAGTAACAATTATCTTGAAGCATACCAAAAGTGATTCACTATGAAATTACCATCATCGATTAAAAATTGGGTTTCGATTTCCGGAGCAGTGATAGCCGTTTTCAATTTGGCCACCATCTTTTCATTAGTGATTCTCAACTGGGTTTTTAATTTTGGTGGAACCTATATCGGGTTGTTTATCTACATGGCTTTGCCTGCATTTATGATTGTTGGATTATTGATGATCCCAATTGGGATGAGGATGCACAGAAAGGAGGGTAGAAGTGCTGACCAAATGGGTGAACCCAAAGACTGGCCTATTATTAATTTCAATAATGTAGCTACCCGAAATGCCTCGATCATATTTGTTTTTGGAACAATTTTCTTGCTTATTATTTCATCTGTTGGTAGTTATGAAGCATTTCATTATACCGAATCGGTTGAATTTTGCGGAAAACTTTGCCATCAGGTTATGGAGCCTGAATATACAACCTACCATGGTTCTTCGCATGAACGTGTTGCCTGCGTGGAATGTCATGTGGGCGCTGGTGCCAGTTGGTATGTGAAAAGTAAGATGTCGGGTTTGTATCAGGTATATTCTGTTTTGGCAAAGAAATACCCAACTCCGATTCCAACTCCAATCGCAAATTTGCGTCCTGCACGAGAGACTTGCGAAAAATGCCACTGGCCTGAAAAATTTTACGACGGAAAGTTAAGAGTCAAGCAATCCTTTCTTGCAAATGATTCCAATACCATGGAGACCATTAGTCTTCAGCTTAAAACAAGTTCAAAAATAACTCCTGCTGGATTTCTGCCTGGAATCCATCAACATATTAGTCCGGATGTTAAGATTGAATATAAAACAACATCTAGTAACCGTCAGGTCATTCCGTGGGTAAGATACACCAACATTAAAACCGGAGTTAGCGAAATTTTCACTGATAGCGAGAATAAACTAAGTCAGGCTAAATTGGATTCGTTGGAAACGAGAGTGATGGATTGCTTGGATTGTCATAACCGTCCTGCGCACAATTACAGAACTCCACAGAATTTTGTGGATCAATCTTTGAGTGAAGGAAAGATATCGAAAGATTTGCCCGGGATTAAACAAATTGCAATGACGATTTTGTATAAAGATTATTCAACTAAAGATTCAGCTTTCTTAGCTATCAGAAATCAGGTTACGGAATATTATAAAACGAGTAATCCGACATTGTTGGCCGAGAAAAAATCTGAAATTGAGGCTGCCATTGTTGAGATTCAGAATGGATATTCGAAAAATATATTCCCGTTTATGAAGTCGAGTTGGAAATCATATCCAAATAATATCGGGCATATGGAATCAGATGGTTGTTTCAGATGCCACAACGACAGGCACTCAACAGATAAAGGAAAGGTCATTTCAAAGGATTGTAATTTGTGTCATACTATATTGGCCCAAGGTACACCAGGTAAAATGGAATATTCTAACTCGCTGGAACCTCTTGAATTTAAGCATCCAGTTGATATAGACAATGCGTGGAAAACAGAGCTTTGCTCAAGCTGCCACGCTCAACTTTATTAGCTTTGCAATGATTGACAAATATTAAGTGTTTTTTTTTTGAGAGTTGCTATTTTTAATGCATTTTTGTTGTCAATTGAATCTGATGTTCAGAAAATGGAAAGGTTCAAGTTCGAGTAGATAAAAAATTATTTATAAATACTAAAACAACACTGACTATGAACTACAAAAAAATTATTTTTTTACTTGGAATGGTTTTCGTAACCATTGGAATAGTAAACGCAGAAGATTTCAAATATGTTGGCGCTGCGAAATGTAAAATGTGCCACAACAAAGCTGAAAAGGGTGAACAGTATAACAAATGGGCAAGTAGCAAGCATGCTAAAGCAATGGAAAGCCTGAAAGGTGCTGATGCCACTAATCCAAAATGTATTAAATGTCACTCTACTGCTGCCGGAGCTGATCAGGCGCTTGTAGCTACAATTACTGTTGCTGAAGGAGTTTCATGTGAAACATGTCATGGACCAGGTAGCGCTTATAAAGTAGTTACTATAATGAAAAATAAGACTATGGCGATGGCTAAAGGCATGACTATGCCAGACGAAAAGTTGTGTAAAAAATGCCACAATGAAGAAAGTCCAAATTACAAGGGCTTTAATTATAAAGAAGCTTTGGCTAAAATTTCCCACGACGATCCTACCACAAAATAAACCTAGGTTAAGTCCGATTTAAAAAGAATTCCTTTGTTTTAAATTTAAAACAAAGGAGTTTTTTTTGAATGGTGGGTCATTATTTGTTTTGTTCATATTGTTATTTTTTAATTTGTTATTTATTGAAAATGGTCGCTAAATGAAAAAAATAATTTCTTTTATCTCCTCAATGTTCTTTACTGTATTGCTCTTGATGATGTTTGCCATTTCTATTGCTTATGCAACATTCATTGAGAACGACTACGGAACTGATACTGCCCAGACATTGATTTATCAGGCTTGGTGGTTCGAGTTGCTGCTTTTGGTTGGTGTAATTAATCTCGCAGGAAGTGTATTCAGGTACAAGTTGGTGAACCGTAAAAAATGGGCAATACTGATGTTCCATCTTGCTTTTATCCTTATTATCATAGGAGCTGGTGTTACACGCTATTTCGGATTTGAAGGAAGTATGCATATTCGTGAAGGAGAATCGACAAATCAGGTGGTGTCGGAGGCTTCATTCATTGACCTAAAAGCAATCGTCAACAACCAAGAAGTCAGAAGCCTTACCAAAGTTAAATTTACGCCAAACACCAATAATCGTTATAAAGAAACCATTGAGATTGATGGAAAGAAACTGACGGTTGAAAATGAATTGTTTGTTCCAAACGCGACAGAAACGGTTATTCCCGATGCAAGTGGAATTTCTCAGCCTTCATTAGTTCAAATGCCCGCAAGTTCTGGCCAATCTGGATTGGATGCATTTACCGCTGTAATTACTTCCGGAAACGAAACCCGTAAAGTGAATGTTTTTGGTCGCGATGGTGCTGCTTCTCAACCTGAAGTTGTAACAGTTAATGGAATAAGTCTGACGATCTCTTATGGTTCTGTTGTACGTGAGTTGCCTTTTAGTCTTCATTTGCGCGACTTTCAGCTTGAACGTTATCCAGGTTCAATGAGCCCATCTTCTTATGCAAGTGAGATCACACTTAAAGATCCGGGTGCTTCGGTTGAACGTCCTTTCAGGATTTTTATGAATAATATCCTGAAATATAAGGGATATCGTTTCTTTCAATCTTCATTTGATCAGGATGAACTGGGAACTGTTCTTTCAGTAAATAAGGATTATTGGGGAACATTGATTTCTTATCTAGGATACTTTTTCATGGCTTTAGGAATGGTTTTCACAGTATTCAGTAAAAATAGTCGTTTTCAGAAATTGGTGCGCTTAAGTTCAAAACTTCAGGCTCAGCGCCAAACAGCTAAAATATTTTTTGTTGGATTGCTCTTTACAGGATTAAGTTGGTCAGGTAATTCAGCTTTTGCAGCAAGTAATTCCGCCGCAAAGGAAAAACACATCGATTCCTTTGGCAAATTATTAGTTCAGGATCATCAGGGAAGAATTGAACCAGTCAGCACATTGGCATCAGATTTATTGCGGAAAATAGCTAAAGCTGATAATTGGGATGGCATGTCATCCGTTGAATTTTTCCTTGAAATGAGTGCTAATCCTGATCAATGGAAGATCGTACCTCTGGTAAAAGTTGCTAATACTGAATTAGAGAAGACTCTGGGCGCCAGAAACGGTTTTGTTTCATTCAGGCAAATGTTTGATGATGCCGGAAATTACCGTTTGAATGATATGGTCCAGAAAGCTTATAACAAAAAGCAAACGCTGCGAAATAAGCTGGACAAGGAAATTATGAATGTTGATGAACGCGTAAATATTTGCTATCAAATATTTAACGGCGATTTTTTGAAAATATTTCCAGTACCAAATGACGTACGTAAAACATGGGTGACATCTTCAACTTTT
>Ga0302296_1000626_pt1 | contig 28536 bp, 33 predicted proteins | sample III_Fen_N3_1_FD_194546 | JGI IMG/M metagenome (GOLD analysis project Ga0302296, IMG submission 194546) | Peat permafrost microbial communities from Stordalen Mire near Abisko, Sweden - III_Fen_N3_1 | ecosystem: Environmental > Terrestrial > Soil > Wetlands > Permafrost | place: Sweden: Abisko...
TACTTATTATATTATATATATACTTATTATATTATATATATACTTATTATATTATATATATACTTATTATATTATATATATACTTATTATATTATATATATACTTATTATATTATATATATATATATACTTATTATAAATAAATATTATATTTTAATATTATATTAATCTTAGTATTTTAGCACCAATTATTTCCAGTTCCTTAATATAAATTAGTAATTTTTTTAATGATATGTTTATATTGCAATCAATATAAAATTAAAAAAAAAAACATTATCATAATGATGTGTTATTAATATTATAATTTTTTTAATAAAAGTAAAGACTTTTTATATCTGTATAATACCTTCTCGATGACATAATTATATCGAAATTAATATAAAATTAAAATTGTACAACTTTTTATAAATATAATATTTTTAAGTAGATTTTTTAAATTAATAAGTTAATTTTTATAGGTAATATCAATATTTAAATATAACAATATTATATTATTATATATATATATATTAACATTTTTTTAAAATAGAAGTATATTAACAATTTAATAAATCATATTTTATTTGTTTTTAATGAAAATTGGTATATTATTTCCTTAGTTTTTTTGGGTTGTAAACATTTTTTTAACACCGCTAATTATATAGCGTGTAGTAATAATTTTTTTTATTTTTATGGTTTATTTAAATATTTTATTTAAACACTTATAATTTTTTTAAATTAAGATAATTAATTAAATATGGTTTTTAGAAGTAAATTGTGACTCTTTTTAAAAAAAAAATTAGAACTACAAGACGAAATATTAAACAAGAATAGTAATTTTATACTTCTTTTATTAAGAAAGGGTTCCTTTATATTTAACATAATTATTTTAACAGAATTTTTTAATAATTATTTATTAATAGCTGTATTCATAGCTTACGTTATCAATAGAATATTTTGAGATATTATAACAACTTGATATTACGTTGACATTTTGCAAGGATCAATAATATATTTCGAAAAAAAATTTGTTAAATACAATTTTTATAAAAAATTAATTATTCTAGAACAAATTATAATTAATTATAAAAAGTGTGTACAAATATTAATTGAAATTTTAAATAACTATATTGAATTATTTAATAGTAATATCAAAAAAAAAAAAAATATTAATTACATTTTAACCCCTGTAATATTTATATATAATATATATAGGTACTTACAATCAAGACTATTTAATCTTAATTATATAATTAAGATAGTAGATAATAAACATAATTTTAATTTTTTAATACCTATAAATAAAACTACTAATTGTAATCAAACTGAATCTACTAACCTTAATATGTATAAATATGTACTTTATCAATCAATATATATTTTAAAATTTAATTCTATGCTAATTTATTTAAGGGTTTTTAGTTTGAAATTGATATATTATTTAAATAAATTTTTTAATTATTATTTTAAAATTTTCCTATATTTTAAAAAATTTGATGATTTAAATAATAAATTAATACCTAAAAGTACATTTGAAACTAATTTAGTTATATCCCTCGCTATAGTTGAAACAAATATATACACATTTCATATATTTAACTTAACTATAGCCCACAATTTAGACGTATATATAAATAATGAACTCGGAGATGACGATTTAATTGAGGCTAGTATTGATGATATAGGTGACTGAAAAGAATGCTTTGATGAATATATAGAGTACAAAGTAATTGATATTACAGATCCTTTTATTTTAGGTATTTATTTTGCATCTAAATTATTACCTAAAAATGTAGATAATACTGTAACTTATTACTGTAAAAATTATGAATTATTAGTTTATGATTTAGTTTCAATTTTATTGAACTGCTCTGTATCATACTTATATAAATATTTATATAAATTTCAATTTATAGAGTTTAAAGTTTTATATAAAAGATTATGTATAGGATTTAGTATGTTATATGTTTATTTAAATAAATATAAATCGCTACTTAATAAATATTATTTAAATATATTTAATTTTAATTACGCATTACTTGTAGAATGTATAAATAATTTATCAGCTAAGGTTGCTATACAATATAATTTGAATGTAACTAATATCAGTATTTTTTTTAATAAATGTAATTTATTATTTAGTATACATATAAAAAATATTAAATGTACATTAGATTATATTTTATTAGGCTTAGAAATATTTTATGTTAATAGTAAAATCCCATATAAACTAATGAGACATAGATTAAAGCTTTTTTTAATAAAATACTTAGATTATTTAGAGTACTGTATGTTAAGTCATAAATTTTATTATAGACGAAATATAAAAAAATATTTCAAAAAACAATATAACCCTATAAAAATAAAAAATGATTTCGAGGATGATATTAAAACTCATTTTAATATTTTTAAATTAAAACTTAATAGTTTTATAGTAAATTTAAATAGTTATAAATTTGATTTCTCAATTAAAATTACCAACTATATATTTATAACGTGCTATTATAAATATAATTTTATATGCTATATAGAAACTTTTATCTATTTTTATATAAAAGAAATTCAAATATTATACACTAATATCATAGTTTATAGTTACTTAATAAAAGTGTTCTATGATTTAAATAGTATATTAAGCGCACTAATACTTATTGACTACCCTAATAACGTTATAAGAGATTTTAAAATAATAAAATCCCGTAATATAAATATACCTATAAAAAAAAAGCTACCAAATATTAAATTTAGTGTATTAAATTATGATCTCGTATTTATAAATAATTTAATAAAAAAATTTATGTATATATACTCCCCTATATTTCTTTTTAATTATATTTTATCTGATATATCATTATCATTTAAATTTTTATTTAAAAAATATAAAAATATTGTAAAAATGATAGTTATTTTAATTAAATCTACTGTTTGATATATTAAAGAAATAATATTAAAAATCAAAGAAGTTATATACTTTATTATTAATGGAATATATAGTAAAACTATTTATATTACATTTTTATCGGCATATTTTTTTAATAGGTACTTTATAGACTATTTATATTTTGATTTTTATCTATATTATACACTTATATTTAAAAATAAATATAGGTATTATATATCCATTTTAGAGGTTTTTATAAATTGAAATTCCTTGATAGTAGTAATAAGCTTATTGGGTATACTACTTGTATTAAAATGATCTAGATCAGTACATCGTTTTTTTGGTTATTTTTTTTGAACCATGATAGTTTTTCCTATTTTTTTAGAAACGCATAAAACATTGTATACTAAATTATTTTTAAGTAATTATTTAAATACGGACAGTATAGGCTTTGTGATGGCAATAAAATTAGATTTATTAAATATTTTCAACTATAAATTGTATAATATTATATATATAGTTACATTAATTATATTATTATTTATTTTTTTCTATACTGTAAAATATGGTGCTTTTAGACATATATATGCTAATTTAATAGCAGTTAGGTGAAAATATATACGTTACCCAATATATATATATACTATTGAAGTGCTAAGGATGAAACTAATCGAATTAATTTGTATATCCATGCTTTTTTTATCCTGTAAATATAAATTTTATATCTATGCTTATTATGTTGGTTGAAAATTTAATAAGAATTGTTTTATAACTGAATTTATAAATTTTATAAATAAATATATTATTGATTTTGATAACCCTGAATTATACCATATTTTCTACACTATATTTATACCAAATCCATACATTATAAATATAATTATTGATTTAATAATGTTATCAATTGCGTTAAAGTGAGTCTTAAAATATTGTATGGAATTTAAAAAATCTGATAAAAAATTTGTTGCTTTTCCGTTATATGTTTCTGAAATTTTTTATAAAAATATAATAATTTATTATGCTTTATATTATTTATTATTAAATTTATTAGTTTGAATAAGTGATGGTAGACTTCTTTGATACGGTATACAATCTTTATTTATTTTATATCTATATTTAGAAATAAGAGTACATAAAATACCAAAAAAAACAATGGCTTGATATTTCAGACAAATAGTTGAGTTATGACCACTTACGTGTTCTATGTTATGAACAACACCTAAATATCTTTATTTTGATCAACAAAAATATTTAAGTATGCGACAAAAGTTAAGAGTACCTAAAAAGAATTTTAAAGTTTTATACAATAGGGCTGAGAGATGGGAAAAAAAAATAATATTTACATTTCAAAGAGACAAAGAACTTGAATTATATAAATTTACAGCCTTTTGTAGATTAATGTCAAGGAAAGAAAACATGCTACGTGAATTTAATATTTTTGATTATCAAGGTTGACAGGAAGATTGAACATTTTGCTATAAAAAAATTAATATATTTAATTGAAAGTTAGATTGATGAGATAAACCTTACGTATATTTATTTAAAAAGTTAATATACATGACTAACATGAAATTTTCTTATTTTGATCATTTTCCTGTCATGTATAGATTTTCTTGTAAACATACCCATTTAAATGGTATACGTAATATTGTTAAGTTTATTGACTATTTTTATACAAATATATTTATATTTAATTTTGAAAATAATTTTAAATATAATCACCTTTTAGGTCTGATATTTAGAAGAAAAAAATATAGATTAGCTTGCATTGATTGAAAATTAGATGCACACTCAAAATTTGATGCAAAAGAAGAATTGATTCACTTAAAAAAATTAAAAATTGTATTAATGGAATTTAGTTGTGGATTGAGGGATAAAACACCCGATTGAGTATTTCCTTCGGATTATGAAAAACAATATAAAAAAGATGGTTGAAAAATGTTTGAGGATAGTAGGATAGATGCTGTGCCGCTAGACTGAAGACCTAAAATACGTAAGTGATAAGTAATTAATTAAATATATGCAATTTAAATATATGCAACCAGTGCAATTATTTTTAGTATTTGAAAAATTAAATTCAAAACTTTGAATATCAAAAAAATTAAATTCAAATCATTCATTAATATTAATTCCAAATAATTGATTATATGCTATAAATATATTCTTCAAAAAAGAATTATTATTATCAAATATAACATTAATTGAAAATTCTGCAATTGATACTAGTAATTATAATATAACAAGTGTCGAAAATAATTTGAACCCTAATAATTTAGAAAATTTTTTTTTTAATAATAAATTATTGGTTTTTTATAATTATTATAATTATTTTTTAAAGAGTAAGATAACACTTTTTTTAATAGTAGGTAAACTTGCTAAATCAATTGACTCTATCGATAGAATATTTAATAACGCAAATTGATTGGAAAGAGAAACAAGTGAGATGTACGGTATAAATTTTAAATGAAAAACTGATACAAGAAAACTATTACTCGATTACTCTAAAATAGAGCACCCATTATTAAAAGAATTTCAATGCGAAGGTACACAAGATGTTTTTTATAATATTTTTAGTAATCAAATTACAACATTAAAGAATGAAACTGTTGAATTATAAACTATAAATTTTTAAGTGTTAACTTGAATTTCATTTTGATCATTAATTTATTGAATCATTTTGATTCTATTATCCTTAAGACCTAAAAATTTCATTAGTTTACTTTTTATGTCAGAACTTGTATGACTTGCTCTATACTCATTATCAGTTTTATTAGGCGCAGTTTATTGTGATATAACACTATTAAGTGTTTCGTTTTTTATATTAGGTGTTGCCGGTTTAGAATTCTCATTAGGAATTTTATTGGCTATTCTATACAAAAATTTAAATGAATCACTAGATGTAGAGAGTAATAATAAATATAATAATCAATCAATATTAGATAAAAATTTTAAATCTCCTGTAGAAAAAATCAACTGACTTTAATTTATTGGGTACAATATATTTCTTATTAAGATATAAATATAAATTTATATCATCATTTTCAATAATTACAATATTAGATACCAGTGCATACACTAATTTAGCATTTTATGGATTAAATAATATTAATATTTGACTTAGTATGGTAATATTGTTAGCTATTTATATAGTTTTTTATCACTATATTTATGTATATTTGTTTGCACTTATTTATAATTTAATAGGCGCTGTTATTGAGCCTGTACGTCTATGTTTTAATTTTTTCTGTATTGATTTAAATTTAATTGATTTATATACTTTAAAGTTAACTTCCTTTCTTGAATTTATATTATATTATTATTTTCTATTTTTTTTATTTATTATGTAATTTGTAATTTTTTAAATGGGTGATGCATTAGTTTTAAGTTTAGTACAAAATGTTTTAATTTTTTTAGTTATTTTTTGATTATTAACTTGAGGTGCCGAGTATTTTTATACAAATAAGCAACAATTAACTAAAAAACAATTTTATGAGTGTGGTTTTAAAGCTATATCTGAATTAAATATACAAATAAATTTTAATTTTTTTATGTTAGCTGTATTTTTAATTTTATATGATGTTGAATTTACTTTATTATATCCTATTTTATTTAACTATTCCTTAGTATCTGTAACTGAGTTTTTTTTAGTTTTTTTTTTTATAGCTTTGATTATACTTTCATTATTTTATGATTGAATTCATAATGTATTATCTTGATCAGCAGAATAATTAATTATAGTAGGCGATTATAGCTCAGTTGGTAGAGCGTTAGATTGTGGATCTAAAGGTCATAGGTTCGAACCCTATTAATCGCCCGATTTATTTAAATAAAAATTATATAAAAAAAAATACATTTTTTTATGAGGCTTTTGTATGGAAGTACTCCGTTGATACTATTAATAATTTAGATATGCAGTACATAGATAAATCGTCTAACTTATTAGGTATAAATTATACACTAACACTATCTAAACTACTAGATGTTTTTAGACTAGCTACAGGTAATGAAAATGATGTTTCTAATATTTGAAACTGATATTATGTGTATTATATTAATTTTTTATTTGTTAAAAATTTAACGCCTAGTAATTTTGATTTATTTGAAAAATATAATATAATAGCAACTAATTTTAAGAGTAAACAATTTAGATTATCTATAATAGCATCTAATAATAATATATATAACCTAACTGTTGGTAGAGTATTAGCTTCATTAAATATAAAGGAAAAATCTAAAAAAAAGTCTGATAAGGGAGAAAGGCTATTTGTTGAGTTTTTATTAAATTTTTTTAAAAAAAATAATTTAAAGTTTGGTTTAAATAGATATGCTATATTTAAAATAACCGGTTTAAAAAAAAAATACTCAATCAGAGATTCAATACTTAAAGTTTTAAATAAAAATTTTAATATTATAGCTGTAATAAATAATTTTAGCACTCCTAATAATTACTCAAAATTTAAAAAAGTAAGATCTATAAAAAGAAGGTTGAAAAAAAGAATTGTTAAAAATGAAAAATATGTAATCTAAATTTAATTATTTTTAATTTAAATTTACAATGACTTTATTATAATTTTTCTTTTTATTTTATTACCCTCATTGATAGTACTTGATAGGAATAAATTACTTACAATTTTTTCAATCACATATTTATTTACAAGTTTAAATGAGTTAAATTATACTGTAGATAGTTTATACATATTATTAATGAATCAGCTGTTAAATTTAAACAGTAATATTTTTATTTATATTATTTTTCTCTACTACTGTATAAATAAAAATAACATGAAAATATATTTTTATGTATCTATAATTTACATAGTTATTCATAATTTAAATGATTTCTTTAATATTAATTATATTGATAGCGAGAATTATTATTTGATTAATTTAAATTTGTTAAACGGGCTATTTATAATACATCCTGTATTTATATATTTATGCTTGATAAACTATTTTATTATAGTAACTATATATAATGAGTGAGTACAAAAATATAGTATAAATACTAATGTAAGATGAAATGTACTAAGCTACCTTCTATATACTTTACTTCAGATAAATAAATACTTATATAGTTCTATGTACTACATATTAGTAGCTATTTTATTAGGTTCTTGATGAGCTATGCAAGAATTGAATTGAGGTGGTTGATGGGAATGGGATTTAGTGGAAATTATAAATCTATACTACTTATTATTATTGCTTTTTTTTATACATCAAAACATTGTTTTTTTATTAAAGTCTTTTAATAAATTTATAAATAATACAATAATTGTAATGGTATTTATTTTACTAGTCAGGTATAATTTAATACACTCAATTCATAATTTTATTAATTCTACGGAATTTATTCAATTTTATAATTATTTTTTTTTAGGTTTATTACTATTATTATTTATTGTAGCAACTAATTTCAATATATTTAATTATAGTTATAAACTTTATAATTCCATGACCTGTTCATATAAATATATTTACTTGTTTATTATATTGACTATAGTGTATAATTATTTAGGGTTAGATATTTTAAATGTATTATACTATTTTAAACTTTTATTTTTATTTTATATTATGATGCTTATATTTTATTATATTTTATTTCGTTTAAAAATAGTAATTTTTAAAAATAATTTTTTAATTATTTTTAATGATTTATATCTATTGAATTTACTTAAAAAAATAATATTAAATATAAAAATTTTTAAATTACTACATAGTTGTATATTTATATTTACATTTATTATAATTTTAGATTACATAAATTTTAATTATATAATTGAAAATAATTATATTTTTAATTATTACTATAATCTAAATTTAGCTGACAACATATTAGCAGCATCATTTAAATATTCATTTTTCATAGTACACAATTATAATAACCTTATAGATAGTGTATTTTTAAATTATTATATATATATGTATGATACTTCCTTAAATGATATAAATTTAAAAATGATATCCTCGCTGAATAATTTATCTACATGAAATGAAAATAGTTTATTTTTATATAATAAATATATACTACCATACACTAATACTTTCTTATATTTTTTATGATTAAATATATCTTGTGTAGTTAGTTATAATATCAGAAAAATTTATTAATAATTAAAATCAAAATTAATATTTAATATAAAAAATTAATAATTTGTAATTTTTTGAGGTTCAATAAATTAAGTAACATGAAACAAGTTTCATTTAAATTAAGAAATTATAAAAAAACAACTAGCAGTAGATTTATATTTGGTAATAGTATGGTTATTTTGCAAAAAAATTCTAGATTTGAAGCTATATACTTCGAATTATTTAGAAAATTTATTAAAAATATAGTTAAAAAAAAAAATATACCAACATCTAAGAATTATTGAATTTTTTTAAGAATGAATACACCATTAACTAAAAAATCAAAAAATTCTAGAATGGGTAAGGGTAAGGGTGCATTATATAGGTGATGTATAAGATTACCTAAATATTATAAATTGATTGAATTTAAAAATATAAATAAATATCGTATGCAATACTTAACTAAAGTATGATCTAAAAAAATAAATTTACCGCTTGCCTTTTTATCAAAGTCAAATTTTTAATTTTAAAATAATTGAAAAATACAATTAAATTTAATATAAGATACAAAATGAATTTTAGTCCTAAATTATTCAATTCTAATAATATAGTATCTAAAATAAAATATAATAAGGTGTATTGTAAAAATTTTATATTTACTTTACTAGCACTTGATTTACTAAATAACTCCTTAAAATTTAAAAAATTTAAAATACATATTATAAAAAAAAGAAAGCATGTAGGTTCTATTTTAAGGGCCCCTTATAAATGTAAGAGTGCTCAATTTAGTTTAGGTATTTATAGATATTATTTATCGCTGACTTTTAATATAAATTTATTACATAAACCCAATATAAATAGTTATGTAGATTTTAATAATTTTAATAAAAAAATAATACAATCTTATAATTATTTTGAATCAGCACTCGTAACACAAGTATCGAGATCGGTAAAGATACCTGCAATTATTTCTATAATTTAAATTTTAAAATTTTTAACTCATTAATTATATTTGATATAAATTTAAAAAAACATAATTTTATAAAACGTAAATTATTTAAAAATATTTTAATAAAAAAATTTCAACCTTTTAGACTATTTATATTTTTGTTGCATTTTTTATATGTATTCAATTACTCTATAACTGTCTATAGTTTTTGTTCTAGCGCGTCTATTATATTACCTGATTTATATAGTTGTCTTTTAATTTTAAATTGTTAGGTTTATTAGTTTCTGATTACTTATTTTTCTTACCATTATTATTAAACTTATTTAATTATTGATTTTTATTTTTTAAAAATAATATATCATTAATTAATAAAAAAAATAGCTGAGATAATTCTATTAGTGTAAAAAATATTATAGTTAAGCAAAACCCATCTTTTATAGTAAGAATAAATATACTTTTTAATTTAATGTTTGTATTATATTTATATTTATATCATGGTTATGCATCTACATTTTGATGATCTCATTTTAAAATAAATAATTATTTATTGTATTTATTTTTAATTGTACTGGTATTTAGTACATATTTCTTATATTTAACTGACAAACATATCAAAATTAATAATAATTATTCGATTGATTATATATTTTCATTAATAAATATAACACTATTTATACCTGTTATATTTTTAGCCAATACTATGTTTACTTTTTTTTTTGTTATTGAATTAGTATCTTGTTCTATTTTTTATAAATTTGTTGTCAGTAAAATTAGCTTTGACTCTAAAAACTTTAAAAATAACTTTTTTTCAATATATTCAAAGAATTACTTAAATGTTTTGTTTTATCAATATTGATCATCTTTTTTTAGTTCTGTTTTAATAGTTTTTTCTATTTATTTTATATATGCTATTTGCGGTACAACAGAATGAACTGTATTAAATTTTATTATTGCAACAAATTTTCAATTAAATTATATAAGTAATAATATTTATTTTTTATTTTTATCATTAACTATTATTATTGGTTTTATTATAAAATTAGGTATCGCCCCAATACAATTATACAAAATAGAATTATATAAGGGATTACCATTTTTATCTATTTTTTTTTATACTGCATTTTATTTTTTAGTTTTTTTTTTATTTTTTTCTATTACTATTATATATTATATATCATCATTACAATTGTACTTGTGAATAATATTATTAATTATATCATTAATTGGTATCATATATGTATTATCAATGTTATTTGACATAAATCTATTTAAGGCATTTTTAGCTTATAGTACAATAATTAATAGTATAGCATTTATACTAATTATTATAGCTATAATTTTATAATAAATAAATATTTGAAACAATTAAAATTAACAACATTAAATAAGGTAAAAATTATACTTAATAATAAATTATATACTAATAAATTTTATAAGTTAAAATTAACTAAACTAAAATTTTCGTCTAATGTAAAAATTAATAATTTATTTTATTTAAATAATTTAAATTTTTTACAGAATTACTTATTAAATTCTAATATAGATAGTGGTTTTTATGGTGCTTATTGTGGTGACATTTTAGAACTACGATTCAATACTGATAGACATTTAACTATAGATTATTATTTAAATATGATCGAATTAATTAATTTTAATTATATAAATGGAAAGTTTGTTACTAAATATAAATACTCAATGCTTACTTATTTTATACCATTTCTTATTAAAAATGGTAAAAAACTGCAGACATTAAATAGTGTTTTAAATTCGTTATCATTTATATATCATAGTTTAAAATTTACAAATAATTCAAATTTTGAAAATTTTTTTTTTTTGGATCAATTTAAGCATTATTTAAGTACTACAGAAGAATCATATAATTTAAATACATTGTTGAATTGAATTATTAGTATATATAAACCTGTTTTTGATATAAAAGCTTTTAATATACCAAAGATACATAAAAAAAAATCAGATAAATTACTTTTATTTAAAATTTTATATATATCAGATAAAAATAGATTGAAAACAGCGTATAAACATATTTCTGTTGTTATAAGAAAAGATACTTCTAGTAAACTAAATACTAGAATTATTAATACTATGTTGGATATGTTACTGAATTATAAAAAATCGTATTTATATTGTAGAAAAATATATATATATGAACAGGCTATGGAATTATAATTTAATTAATTTTTATTTACTTTAAATACATGTTACTAGTTAAGGCAGTTAAAACACTTGTCTTAGGTGGATGTATGTTACCTATTGCATTTGGTGCTTTAGGTACAGGTGTATTATTCGCAGGTTTTAATATTGCTGTTTCAAGAAACCCAGAAGAATCAGAAAGCTTATTTAATAACACATTAATGGGTTTTGCATTCATTGAAACTTTTGTTTTCTTATCTTTTTTTTTAGGATTTGCTGTATATTTTATGTAATTAATTAATTAATGCCATATTTCGTATTATTAACTAAAGTTTTAATTTTTTGTGTTATAGCTATAGCTACAAGAGGTACATTACCTAGATACAGATTTGATCAACTTACTCAATTGAATTGAAAGCATTTTATATATGTGTGATTGGGTTTTTTAATGTTTAGCTTAGTTTTTACAACATTTTTTATATAATATATATTATATTATGCTTAAGTAGCTCAGTGGTAGAGCGTCAGGCTGAAAACCTGAAGGTCATTGGTTCGATTCTATTCTTAGGCACAAATGATTTTTAATATTTTTAAAGATATTTATAGACTTCTAAATAAAAAATTAATTTCTTTATATATTTGATTTTTTATTTATTCATTTTCAACATCATTAAATGATAATTTTTTTATATGTTCATATTTAAAAAATACTTTTTTTTTAAACGAAGAATTAAATAATATAACATATTTAAGCGCTATTTCATTATTTATATTATTTTGTTTAAAAAATAAAATAACAACAAATAAATATATGTCTAAATACAACATTATAATTGAATTTTTAAAAATTAATTATGTATTAAAAATATTTAGTAGTATATCTACTTATTATATTATTACATTTAATTTAAATAAGCTAAGAATGTTTTTTACATTCTTAACTAATTATTATAAGTCATACGTAATAAATAATTTAGTTGTATATTTGTATATTTTAATTAGTGGTAACTTAATTAATTGATACCCTATATATAAAACCCATTCTATATATGGATTTTATAGATCAACTAGATTTAATAATATTGATATAAAAAACGAAAATTTAAAGAGAATAAAGAGTTAAGATATTTTTAATTTAAAATAATTATGCAAACATTAAACCTAATAAAAACAATAAAAACAATAAAAACACTGAATAAATTAAATTTATTATCTACTAGCTATAAAAATTATTGTGATTTATATAAAGAAATATTTCAAAAATTAAAATATTTTGATAAAAGTCTAGCTAATTTACTAGTAAATAAAAATTCTATTTTAATATTTGATTTTAAACTTAATTTTAATATTTTATTAAATTTACATTATCTTATAAGATGTTTTGTATCATATAGTGAATTTAATAATGTAAGCATTTTAGATTTTTATAGAGATTTTTTATTAAATAAATATTATTCAAATTATAATATATCAATGCTGAATACATTAGTGCTAAAACAACAGGTTATTAGAAATAACTTAAAGCCTGCATTAGAACCTGAAAAAATTATTAATATAAGAAGGGAATTCAAAGGAAAAAATTTTAATATTATGCAGAAAACTGCTATTATTGATGTTTTATTAAAAAAATATATTGAATCAACTACTAACTCTAGGGTGTCAATTAATTTTGATAAGTATGGTATAGTTTTTTTTACAAAAAGAAATTTATTTGTTAGGGCGTTAAGAAGAAAATTAAGAAGAATAAAAAAAATGCTAAGATATTCAAAAATTTCTTTAAGAAGTTTTATTAGAATTTCATTGATTTTTTTTTGTACTAAAGATATTGATATTTTTGCTAGATTATTATTAAAAATTATGAATGCTATGCATTACAAAAACCATAGGAGATTCCTTTATTATTTAAAATTATTTATAACTAAATCAATGTTTTATTATTTTGAAGTTTTAAAATTTGAAGGTTTTTTTTTTTATTTAAGCGGAAAGATAAGCGGCGGCGGAAATTCTAAGAAAAAAAATTACGTTGTTAAATGCGGTAAGTATAGTTTAACTACTAAAATGTTAAGATTAAAATATAAAAAAGGGCTAATACATACAAAAACAGGTGTTTTAGGTTATAAATTTATAATATCATATAATTAATTAACTATCTTGCGGCTGTTTTACCTTTTTTTTTTAGTATTAATTGCCTTGAAAATCTAAGACCTCTTTTTGTAAATATATTATTACTTCTTATACGTCTTATTAAAATTGAATCTCAAATTAAATGATTATAATTGTTTTTAAGTAATATAATTTTATTTTTACTTAATCTTTTTAAAATAGTATTATTACCTATAAAAAAACACTTATGGGCCCTATTAAAAAATAAAAATAAATTATTTATTTTTTTTTTAAATTTAAATCCCTTTCCTGTAAATTTTATTTTATTAAAAAAAATATTATCTCAACTAAATAAAAAATTATTTAGTTGATTTTTCATTAACATGTTATAATTATTATATTGATTACTTCTTATAAATATAACATTTGAATCTTTATTGATATATGTATTATTACTCATTGTGTTTAAACTAAAATAGTAGCTATCATTATATAAATATAAGTTGTAACTTTTATTTTTAATAGATTCAAATAGTATATAATTTATTGAATAGGGTATGAATATTTTTATTAATTTCATCTAGTTTTTATCAGCTGTTTACACTGACATTTTGTAATTGACCTAATATAGCCTTTCTGTTTAATTCATGTCTCCCTATACCAATAATTTTATTTACATTTTTTCTATAACCACTAAATTTACAAATTTTATGGTATTTATTATTTATTATTTTATTATTATTTAAGAGTAAATATGCGTAAGCCCTATTTATAATTTTTATATTTCTATTAAAAAAAATGCTTTTTAAAATTATGTTTTTTATTTTATTTTTACATGTGTATATACATTTATATTTTGTCTTTAATATATTTTTTGTTCTTCTAAATAGCATACTTTAAGTTTCTTTATTATCTATCAACTTCTCCAAAAACTATATCAATAGTTCCAACAAGTGTTACTATATCGGCTAAAAAATGACCTTTACCTATTTTAGGCATTACTTGTAGATGATGATATGCAGGTGATCTAACCTTACATTTATATGGTTTAGCACTACCATCTGATAATATACTAACTCCAAATTCTCCCTTAGGGGATTCTAATGACTGAAATGTATAACCTGGTTCTATTTTTATTCCATTACTTCAGAATTTAAAATGATTTATTAAACTTTCCATGGAGTTATAGTTATTTTTATTATTTTTTAGATTCATATTATTTTTATTTAAGTAGTTTAAAACTAAATGTGGTAATATTATATTTTGTCTATTAAAATTATCATCATTTATAATATTGGTTTTTAATTTTTGTATATTATTGTACTTCGATATTTTATTTACAGATTGATTTACGATATTTATACTTTCACACATTTCATTCATTCTAATTAAAAATCTATCATAACAATCTCCATGCTGACCTACATAACTTCTAAAATTTAAGTAGTAATAATTAGCATAAGTTTCAGTTTTACTTAAACGAATATCTCTTTTTATACCACACGATCTTGCCATTACACCTGTCAAACCATAATCTAAACAAGTTTGAAATGAATAAGTACCTATGTTAATTAATCTTTGTTTTCATATTTTATTGTAAGTAAGTATATTATGCATTTCATTTAAAGTAGTGAAAAAATTTCGACTAAACTCTAAAATATCTTCTAGAAGAAATGTAGAGATAGCATTTAAATTTACTTCATTAGGCCTGTAAAAAGCTGCGTGCATTCTTGCTCCACAAACTCTTTCATAAAATTCCATTATTTTTTCTCTTTCTTCAAAAGCTCAAAAAACAGACGACATACTACCTACATCTAGGGCGTGACAAGCAACAGCAAGTAAATGATTTAACAATCTTGTTAGTTCATCGTACATTGTTCTTACCTGTGTAAATGTAGCGGAGTAGTTAGTGGTACCAAGTAAATTTTCTATACCTAAACAATAAGCATGCTCCTGTACCATCATAGAAACGTAATCGAATCTATCGAAATAAGGCATACCTTGTAAATAAGGCCTATCCTCTATTAATTTTTCACTTCCTCTATGTAATAATCCTATATGAGGATCAAAACGTTCTGCTATTTCACCATTTAATTGTAAAATTAATCTTAAAACTCCGTGCGCAGCAGGATGTTGTGGTCCAAAATTAACATTCATTGTTTTAATTTGTTTTGAGTTTACTTGACTTCTAGGCGACTCTGGTTTTCATAATTGAAATATACTTCTATTCATGTATTTTATATAATGTTTATAAATAATTGTAATTTAGTTAATGATCAAACATCTTATGGTCTATCAATTTTTTTCTTAAATATAATAAATTATTTAGTTGTGTTCTCTCTAATTATTTTATTAATTTTATTATGTAATTTGTCTAAATTTAAAAGTTTAAATCAATTCAAAGAGTTTAATTCATATAATTTTTTAATGTATACCTTAATATTTAGTCTTTTATCAATGGCAGGTATTCCACCTTTATTAGGTTTTACTGGTAAATTTATAGCAATATTATTTTTAATACTTAAATCACAATATATATTGGTATTAATTGTAACTGTATTAAATATTTTTGGTATGTATTTTTATATACAGAATTTAAGATTTGTAATAAAAAAATCAAAATCATCTATTTTAAACTATAGAAACTATTATATCAATATTAATTACTCATTGACTTTAAATGCAATTATTTTAAATTTTTTTAATTTATTTGGTATATTATTTTTAAGCGATTTTTTAATAATATTAAACTATATAACTTCTTTTATTTTTATATAATTAAAAAAATATGTAATCTTTTATTTTTATATTGATATCGATATGTGCCAACAAATTAAAGGGAAATTTACATAGAAAATTAAGAGCTAGAATACTGGGTATAAATCCACAAAAAAAAGGTGTTGTTATGAGAGCTAGGATAGTTACACCTAGAAAACCTAATTCTGCTAGAAGACCCGTTGCTAAGGTTATCTTAGTTAATAAAAAGAGATTGACCGCTCATATACCAGGAATAGGCCATAACATTAGAAGACACTCATCAGTTTTAATAAGAGGTGGTGGAGCAAGGGATTTACCAGGTGTTAGGTATACATGTGTTAGAGGTGTTTATGATTTCTCTAGAGTACTAAATAGATTTAATAGAAGATCCAGATATGGTGTACCGAAACCAGACAATGAGAAAAAAAAATTAAGAAGAAAATTTAGAGTGTAATATATATATATATATGAGAGTAGATTATATAGTAACTCCTGTAAATGCAGTTGTTTCATGGGCTAGACAAGGTTCATTTTGACCATTAACATTTGGTTTAGCTTGCTGTGCAGTTGAAATGATGCACGCTACTGTAAGTAGATACGATTTTGATAGATTTGGGGTTATTTTTAGAGCTACTCCTAGACAATCTGATATGATTTTAGTTGCTGGTACACTTACTAATAAAATGGCACCTGGTTTAAGAAGACTATATGAACAAACATTAGACCCAAAATGAGTTTTATCTATGGGTAGTTGTGCGAATGGTGGTGGTTATTACCATTATTCATATTCAGTTGTAAGAGGTTGTAATAGGATAATTCCTGTAGATATTTATGTTCCTGGTTGCCCACCAACAGCAGAGGCTTTAATGTTTGGAGTATTACAACTGCAAAAATCACTGTATAGACAAATAAATGAAGGCGAAAAAAAATATAATAAAAAAGATATCACAATTTAATAGCTTTAATTTAAAGCATAGAAAAGAATTAAAACATTGAATAAGAGCTAAAAATTTTAAATATAAAAATTTTAATATTATATTAAGTAGTTCTAAAAATTTAAAATTAGTATACAAAATTAATAAATATTACAAATATAGTATTGTAAAGATTTTATCTTTACTTAGGATAAATAAAAATATTTATTTTAATTATATAACAAATGGTTTAAATTTAAAATATGATGATCAGTTGGTGCAATTTTCTGAAAAAAATAATTTTATTATTAATTTTGATTTAAAAAAAACTATCTATGCTAATTATGAATTAATCAATATAAATAGTATTCAAAAATTATGTGTAATTTATGATGGTAAGTTTATGTACAAAAACAAAATAATTTTAACTACTAATGATATTGTTGATTCAAATATATATATTTCCATGTGTATAATTAATGAAATTTATTTACTATTAATAAAAATTTTAATATTAAAATTAATTAAAAATATTCTTAAAAAATTATAAACCTAAAACACCATCATTAAGATTTAAAAAAGATATATATAAAATGTCACCATTTATTAAAAAATATAAAACTTTTTTTTTTAAATATAATAATAAATCCGGTAGGTCAGCTAACGGTAGAATTATACTTAGGCATAGAGGAGGTAATAAATTTAATAAGTTTATAAGTATTAATGTAAACAGAAGTGCTTTAACGTCATTAGCATTAGTAGTTACATTAAATTACATTGATAAGGGTTCATGTTTTATAGGTTTAATAAAATATGCAACAGGATCACTATCATATATAAAATTATCATATGGTTTATTTATAGGTGATTACACTAAATCAATTGACGGTTCAATGAGACTTTCATATAATTTTAAAAATATATTAGGTAGTTTTATAATATTGAAATTTGCACCAAAAAAATGTATTTTTTCTAATATTATAGATATAAATTCAAATAGATCAAAATATTGTAAATCTGCAGGTACTTATTTAAAAGTATTTAAAAAAATAAAAGAATTAAATATTTTTATTTTAAAATTACCTACAGGTATAAAAAAAATTTTTAGTGGAAATTCAACAGCTACAGTAGGTAGAAATTCGAATTTCTTAAATAAATTTACTTGTATTGGTAAGGCAGGTATAAATAGATTAAAGGGTTATAGATCGTCTGTACGTGGTATAGCTATGAATCCAGTAGATCATCCACATGGTGGTAGAACAAAAACTAATCAACCAGAAATGTCGCCTTGAGGTTGAGTAACTAAAATAAATAAATAATTTAATTAAATGGGTAGATCAACTTGAAGATTAAATTTTATATCTAAATCAACTATGTCCAGGGTAATTAAAGAATCCATTGGTATTAATATTAAAAAAAAAAATGCTATTATCATGAATAAATCATCTACTATACCAAAATCCTTAATCGGTAACATATTTTATATACATAAGGGTAAAAAATACAGGGCAATTAAATTATTAGATTATCATTTAGGATTTAAATTTGGTGAATTTATATTGACAAGAAAACCATTTACTTTTCCAAAAAAATCAAAATCAAAATCAAAATCATTTAGAAATTAAATAAGTGGGTTTAAAAAGTTTGGCACTATTAAATAAATCAGGTATATCTATGTATTGAGCAAATGTTTGGGATAGTATAAAGTTATATAAAAAATATAGTTTTAGTTTTTATTTACTGCACGATATAATATATTATTTTTTAAATGAAAATTTGTATTATTACTGTATACTTAAGGTAAGGACATTAAAATCCGGTTTAAAGGGTATAAAGGGTCGTAGACAAATAAGTATAAGTAAACTAAGGAAAGAATGAAATATGAGAAATTTTTATTTAGGTAAAATATTATTTTATAGTAATCAAGGTTGAACAATAGTTGTAATAAATTATTGCAGTACTAAAAGATTAAAATTATTTAAAAAATATAAAAATTCTAAACTATTTAATAAATTGTTTAGAATATATAGATATGACTATTTTAACTATAAAGTAAAACGTGAAAATTATAAATTTAAATTTTAAAATATGAAAGAATTTTTTCAAATAAATGGTTACGTATTCAACAAAGATACTAATTTTTTTAGTACTAAAGGTAAAAATTATGGTTGAAATGATTATACTTATAAAATAATATATGATAGGTTTGAGAAGTATTACTCTGATAATATAATATCATATAAAGATTCTGAATGGAAAAAATTTAAGTCTATCTTAGCTAAATTTTGTACGAAAAATAGAAATATAAAATCAAGGCATAATTCTAATATTTTTTTTTTAGATTTTTTAAACACGTACAGGGGTTTAAGGCACTCAAAAGGTTTACCTGTTAGGGGTCAAAGAACCTGAACAAATGCATGATCTACATATAGATCTAATTTAAGTTTACGTAAATTCAAATTAGAAATAGCTAAGAGAATATACGGTAACTTATCTATAAATACATTAAATACAATTTATTTAGCTGAACAAATTAATTATATGTGAAAACTACAATGAAGAAAGGAATGACTACAGGCTAGAAATAAACGTTTAAAATTAATGCAAAATGAGCATAGTATGTTTAAAATTGATCTAGTTTCAATGTCTAAGGGTTATATTGACGGTTTTGAAAGAAAAAAAGTCTTATCTAGAAAAAAAAAAGCGCTTTTAAAAAAAAATGTATTTACATTGGGATTTGAACCTGGTTTTACTATTTTTTATTTAAGACCCAATAGCTCATTAAGTATTAAAGAAAAAAATAAAGTAAAAATAATATTATCAGAGGAAGATACTAGATCCAAAATAATTCAAAAGAAAAAGAAAGTAGTTATAAAAAAAAAAACACAAAAAAAAAAAAAAACATCTTGAGAGTAAAATTTTTAATTTAAATTTGTATATAAAATGAGCACTAAAGGTAAAAAAAAATAAATTATTAAAAAAAATCATTAAAAAATTTAATTATTCTATTTTATGTACTATGTTTAAATCTATAGGGGATAAAGATATAAACTATAAAGACTATATGTTTTTTTTTTTAAAAGTTAGTTTTTTTATAATTTTATTAAAAAAAAATATAAATCGTATAAAAAAAAAAATAAAAATTAAAAAAATTAAAAAATTTTTTCTATTAAAAAAATATAAAAAAAAATTAAAAAAATTTAGAAGATTAAAAAAATTTAAAAAAATTAATAAATTAATAATGTGCTTAAAAAATAATAAATTTAAAGTAAATTATCTTATTTTCTTTTTAAAGTATTTTTCTATATTTAGACGAAGGGATTCTAAAATTTTTATGCTTGCAAAATTAAAAGCTAGGTTATCAAAAAAATTTTTTTTTAAGAAAAAATATAAATTAAAAAAATTTAAAAATTATTTTTTAAAACAATGCAGTAATTCTAAACTTAACCAAAAAAAACATATAGATATGGCTAATTTACAGACTATATTTGACACACCTAAGAGATTTGATAGGTTACATAGATTATATGATATAAAAAAAAAATACATTAGATATTTAAGCAATAATAGATCTTTATATAAAATAAATAAATTTAGGTGTAAACACAATTTTAAATTTATAAAAAGACATATTAGAGCTGTATCAACATTAAGTATTAATAGTAGGGTTCATATGTATGAATTCTCCCTTAGAAATATTATCATAAAATTAAAATATGCTTATACATATAGAAATTCTAGTTTTTTTATAAAATCGGGATTTGTTTTTTTAAATGGAAGACAAGAATTAAATCCATTTTTTTTTTTATATAAGGGTGATTTAATAGAATTAATATTTTCAAAATTTATATTTAAATTAAAAAAAAAAATAAAAAAAAAATTAAAAATTAGTATGCGAAATTATAAACGATATAATTGAAGAATGTTAAAACATAAAGTCGAGTTTAATACACGTAAGGTTAGAATTTCTAGATTTGCGGATAAAATATTACACTATAAAAATAAAATTTCAAGGACATTTCAATTTGATTTTAGAACATTAACTTTTTTTTTAATAGATAAATTAAATAGCAAAAAAAGTTTATCATACTTAAATAAAAAAACACTACCTCTATATCTATTAAAATTATTTAATTGAAAATTAATATCTTAAATTTTTAAATTTTTATATTTCTATATAATAATACACTAGGTAATATAATTTATTTTGAATTAATTATTGATTTACAAATTTATATTACATATTTGTTATCTATTTTACATTAATTAAATGTTTAAAGAATTAATGCACATTTTTAGAACTTATTTTATTTCGTTTAGATATAATACAAAATCAGGTGTAAATACCTTTAAAAATATAGTATTTGGAGTAGTTATTTATTATTTAATAATTACAATACTATAATTAATTAAATGGGTTATGTAAGTATTTTAAAGCTCCTATATAATGATTTCTATAATGTAGATGAGAAATTATTATTAAAAGAAAATGGTTCATCATTATCAGGAGAACCATTACAAGACACAGAAATAACAATAGAAACATTAACAGATACTGACTTTGGTTCTAGAGATATTTTATTTTACGGTGAAATTAGTTCTTTAAGTATCGAAGAATTAGAATTTTCAAATGCATATGATGTACCATTTAATAGTGAAATTGCATACCAAAATTTTACAGAATATGTAGGTGAAATTTTTTTAAATGGTATAGAATGAATATATTCTACTACTGAATCTGCACTAGCTTACGAATTTAAAATTTGATATTTATGAGAAGATTTATCAGAATTAAATGAAAGTTATGATATTTTTTTTAATCAATATTGAGCTTTAACTTTTTCTGCATCAGTTTTTCAATTATTATATGCTGTTATATTAGATCAGTATCTTATAAATTTAATTAATCATAATCCATTCAGTTCAGATTGATTTAGAATGTTACTACACTCTAGAGAAAATGCACTTATATGATTATATCACCCAGAATTAGTTTGACATGTTGATCATATAAATTCATTTTTTGCAAATTATTATAGTGGTATTTTTGAATTTATATACTTTGATAAATCAAACCCTGATATTTGTATTTTAGCACATACTTTATATATAGATATTATTGTATTTTTTTTAATTTTTTCTGCTTTTATAACAATTTTATTTAGTTTTTATGGTAATCCTAATACAGAAGAAAATACCATTGATGCCGATTATTTATCTGCTAGCGGTACTGTAGAAGCTGAAAAAGAAATAACATCTATTGATGATTATTTAGGATTAGTTTTTGTAATGGCCTACGTATTTGGTATGTTTTTTTATATACATGCTTGAAGTAGTATAATTTCTCAATCAGCATTACTATTAAGTTACTACTCTTTAATTATTATGTTTGTTTTCATTTTAGGTATGCCAACATTAATATTATATGATTTAGGTATTTTTTTCTTAGCTTATTTAAAGGGTGCAGGTAAAAACCCTAATAGTTTTGTAGAAATTAGTTTTGATTATATCGCATGCGTTGTTTTTTATACTAGAATATTAGCACAGTGAGTAAGAATTGTTTTAATGTTAATAACCTTTTTAAGTTTATCACATTATGTAGCTGAGTTTGAGATAACTAACAATGCATTAATAGGAAGTGAAAATCAAACTGATGGTATGAATGAATTATTAAGTAATTCCTCTACTACATATTATATATTTACAGTATTGCCAGCAAAATTTTTATATTGAATATATGAAATATTACATACATTATTTCTAGTTACTTCTCAATTTATTGCTTTTTTTGCTATTGTTTTTTGATTATTTTTATTTTTATATACTTTTTTTATAATTGAAAAACATGAAGATTTTTTTTCAAAAAAGAGAGAAGAAAGAAAAAAAAAATTAAAAGAACTTTATAGTTTAAAGATTAATTAATAATAATGTTAAAAAATAAATTAATAACTTTTAAGTTTTTTAGATTTATACAGTCAGGTTTGTATTTAGATTTTATATTAAAAAATATATCTGAAATTTTTATTAGAAATGTTTTTATTTATAGTGCTATATTTTTTGGTGAAAAATATATGATAGAATATTTAACAAAAAAAACCATTGATAGTTTTATTTTTAATAGCAATAGATTTAATTATTTTAGTCTATTTGAATCTAAATATTTTTTACAAATAATAACTATAATATTATATATATTTTTTATATCGATATTTATACTTTTATATATATAATTTAAATTTTTAAATATGAAAAAAGAAATAATATTAGATACATTTGATACGTATGTTGTTAATGGCGTAGAATCTAATATAATTAATTTATTAAACAACAATAAATTTACTATTTCAGATAAAATTATGATAGTTGATATATTTATTAGTTATAAATTATATAAATTAAATAATTTTAAATTTAATGTGCATGATTGTTTTGAGGAGATTTTTAACCTTAACAAAAATATTTTTGTTATTATTGATGACAATGGTATATATTTTAATAACATTCTTTCAAGCATAACAAATATAGTAAATAACAAAAAATTTAAAACAAATTTCAATTTATCCTTATATGGTATAGAACCAATTGTATATTTTATTATAATAGTAAAGTCGTTACATTATATCGGTTTTAATAATACACTCGATGACTTTTGTTTAAATAATGGTATGTTACATAGAAACGTTGTAATATCAAATCTTAAACAAAATATAGAGGCATATATGTATTTAAATTTAAATACTGCTATAAAAAAAAATACAATTAAAATAATAATGCTTTTAAATAAGGATAATTTAATTGAGAGTAAAAAAATATCAAAAATTGAAGGCAAAAAATTAAAATCTTATATTTTGCTTAAGTTAAATATTGAACAAAAATTTAATTATAAAGATCGCTTATATTTAAACTATTCTAGAGTCAAATTTAAATATACTGAGGATTATCTAATCGGGGCGTCTCATTTAACAATATGTAAATTTATGAAAAAATCCTTATGACAACTGATTGAAAACCCAATTAATCCTAATGCAATAATAAAATTAGCAAGTCAAGCAATATGCATTGATTTTAGTGATTGAGATTATATACAAAAAAATGTAATTGATAGTATAAAAAAAAAAAATATTAATTTTCAATTAAGTACAGATATAAATGATGTCATAGATGAGCTTATTTTACTGAAAAGTAAACAAAATAATTTTATTAATGATATTAAAAATAAATATTATAAAAATCAAAAGAATTCTGTTTCAAATAAAAATTTATACAGTAACATCACTGATTTAAATCAACAAATAGAATTTATTAAACTTAATTTATTAGTACCGAATATTACAGATATAACACCAGAATTAGAACAAGATACTGATTTTTTTAAAGAAAATTTTTTTAATAATGAAATTTTAGCAAAATTAGAATATGATATATTAAACCTTAATAATATAATACAGTGATTACACTATATTGCCATAGCAGAAAAAGCAAAGGATATAATATACCCTATATATCTACCATATTATTATGATTTTAGGGGTAGAATATACCCCAGATCTGCTATGGGATTTACTTATATGAAATTAATAAGGCCTTTATTTACAATAATTTCGCAATATACGCAAAATTATGAAAACTTAAGGGCCAGCAAATACTTTAATATTATTAATAATTCTAAAATAGATATAAGGCAGCTAAAATTAGTTAATGAAATTAGTGATATTAATAAATATTATACAATAATTCATTTGTTAGAGATAGGTAAACACTATAAAAGTTGTATTATTACTGATCGTGGATTAAATTTACAAGAATTAGTAGATTTGGGTATAAAATATTTTTATAGTGAAGAAAATAGTTTAGAATTAGAAGACAGTATTTATGTTAGAAATTTAAAAAATAACCTTACTAATTTTATAAAAACAAATAATTATTTAAATATATCTATAATACGAGATTCTACAGCATCATTTTTACAACATTGAGGTATTAAACTAGGTGTCAAAACTGAATTTCTTGAAAAACTTAATCTTAATGGTAATATATGATATGACACATATATATTGGTAATATCGATATTTGTTTTTAAAAATTCAAAATATCAAGCAGATAAATTTAAGTTGCTTCTTAAAAGAAAAATTTTAAAAAATTTTATTATGATTGTTAATTATAATGCGGGTAGAAATAAATGTTATGAAAATCTTAAATTTATATTATATGATAATAATATAATTTTTGATGATAAAGAATTAAAATTATTTTGTAATGACTTTCATGCTTTTTTAAAAAATGACTTATTTAACTATTTATTTTTAAGATCAAAAGATGTTTATTTAGAAAAAATAAATAATACATTAATCTGCGAAGATAATAGTATCATCAATCTTATTTATCTCGAATATAATGAAATTAAAGAAGATATTAAAATACAAGATTGTAGATGAATAATTATAAAACGTATACTTATTGATAAATCTTGTAGCTGAAAAACTAAAGTAACTACTAATGCGAACATAATACAAGCTAGTGATGCCGAATTAGCTAGATATATTATAAATCAAATGCCGGTTTTAACAGTACATGATAGCTTTAGCGTAAGTTTATTTGAGGTACATAAACTTATGGACATTACAAATTTATATTTTAATAAAAAAATGAATTGCGACTTATATAGTCTATTTATACTAATATAATTACTTATTATAGTAATTAAAAATAATATATTTGATCATGATAAATGTTCTTTAAAATAAATATTAAAAATTATAATTAATATTAAATAAAAATCGGTTTAAACTTATATGTAAATAATATTTTTTATATACTTATATATTATTTTTTTTAAAAACATAATTATTAATTTTATACAATATATATAAATTATACTCATTTTTTATAACACTGTATCAGTTATTAGTTTTTTAATTCATTATATTATTCCACCCATATAATAACTGTTATATTTTTTATTTTAACCAATATAGCTATCATTATAATAGTGACGCATATACATGCTTACATTAACTTGTATGAACCGACAAAATCAGTAAACAATTCTACAGCTTTCTATAAGGTTGAAAGAATTTGTCAAAAAAATGAAAATTTTAGTACATTGAATGTACTTTTTATTCTATATAAGAATATTATATTTGATGTAATGTATTTTAAGGTATTTTATCCCGGTAGTTACTTTAAATATTTTAGTTTAAGATCAACTAGATATCTAATGTTTTTAGTATTTAGAAATATAATTATTTTTTTAATAAGATTAATTAAATTTATTTTTTTTAATCATCAAAAAATAAATTTCCATCAAATGATATGTCTGTCATATAATAACCCATATGACCATAGAAAATTATTATATTCACAAAATACATGACATCATAACCCAAGGGAACTAATAGACATTCTTAAAAAAGTGACAAATTTCAATCGTTATGATGACAATATACTTATAACTAAATTGGCTGCTGATATTAAAAAAACATTATTTTCTGATGCTACAGATACTATTAACATAAAATTATTCGCATGTAAGCATATAATAAATGGTGATTCACGTATACATTACTCTCCTTTTTTTGATAAAAATTCACACGCTGCATTTTATATTACTGATGGCAATAAGGCAATATTACAAAATTACCATGACAGTAAAGGTATTGTAATACCTATATTTGAGGGTTTTAAAAAAAAATCAACTTTAATTGATTTTCAAGGTAATATTATATCGGTAAGACCCTCCAAATTAATAATACCATTAGATAATTTTAATCGAGGTAAATATTTAGCTGATAATTCAAATAAGTATAAGGAATTATTAGAGAGTAATAGATACCCTTCTAGTACAACACCGGATATGTTAATAGAGAGTACAAAAAATTATACTGGAAAATGTAATACATTTTTAAAAAAGTACGGGGAATATAATCTTAGTCAAGACGAGTTTAAAGCAGTATTGATTGAAATACTTGAAAAATATTGTGAGTGTCCTGGTTTTCCTATTTTGTAATGCATTATTTCCACCCTTATAATAATAGATAAGTGTAATTTTTGCACCTCAGAAAGAGATTTGGGATTTGAATCTGATAATGAAATATCATATTATGCAGGCCCTATATTAATTAGTTTAGACACTATCAATAAAGTAATTACTATTGAAAATAAGTCTGAATTTGAATTTAAAATCAGCGATTTAATTAGTGAATTAAAAAACGCATGATCATTTAATGAAGCAAATATTATTAAATCTGATGACAATATTATTATTATCAAATATGATCTGGATATTCTTAATAATTATTTATCATATAGTATTATTTACTATATTTAATATGTTTGTATTTACCCTTAAAATAAATATTTAAAGTTTTTTAATAGCTGCTTGAATGGTTTCATTAATAATTTATCCATTATTATTTAAAAGTTCAATTCTTTTTAAGCAACTTATAATAAATTAATAGTAATAGTTTGTTTAAAAACTATGTATAATTGTAATACTCCTACACCATACACACATGAAGGAAACTATGTATAATTGTAATACTCCTACACCATACACACATGAAGGAAACTATGTATAATTGTAATACTCCTACACCATACACACATGAAGGAAACTATGTATAATTGTAATACTCCTACACCATACACACATGAAGGAAACTATGTATAATTGTAATACTCCTACACCATACACACATGAAGGAAACTATGTATAATTGTAATACTCCTACACCATAC
>Ga0302296_1000627_pt1 | contig 28503 bp, 31 predicted proteins | sample III_Fen_N3_1_FD_194546 | JGI IMG/M metagenome (GOLD analysis project Ga0302296, IMG submission 194546) | Peat permafrost microbial communities from Stordalen Mire near Abisko, Sweden - III_Fen_N3_1 | ecosystem: Environmental > Terrestrial > Soil > Wetlands > Permafrost | place: Sweden: Abisko...
TACATTTTTTATTTTAAAGGAGGCCGTTAACCAATCCCACCGTGAATTATCTTTTGTACCAAAACTAATACGCACGTTATAGGAACCACTTCCAATTGATATTTTTAAGGCATCACAGGCAAGAGCTTCAAAGTGAATCCAATCCCTTCCATATAATGGGGCAAGAATTGGTATGCTCCATGTTTCATTTGATCTTTTTATTTGAACCCTCAATTGAAGGTCTTCAGGTAAAGAGGAACATGTAACAGCCTCTATTTTGTAATCAAAATTGATTTTCAAATAATCATCTGAAGAGGTTTGTGATATTGAAAAATCACTTGCTAATTCAATAAAATTATCTTCAGCCGATCCACTCAAAGAAGTCAATTGAAGTACTCCCCCAGATAATACAGAATGCGTGTAAAAAGCTATTGTCCAGGAACCCTCCCAATCTGCTAAATCCGCTCCACTCACATCCCCTCCTACATCTTTGTTTTTTGATTTGGTGAGGATGGCTTTTAATGGGTGTATTTTTTGTTGATCAATTCCCGGGGAAAATAGCCAATCTGATAAATCTACAGAATTGAATTTAGATGTACGGCTTATTAAAGACAAATCAGTGGATAAATAACGATGAGAATAGCTGTTTAACTCAAAAAAGTTAGTTATACACCACTCACCTAAATATTGGTGGAATTTAACGTTGAAACACTTTAATACGGCTTCAATAACATCCCAACAATTCATAACCGTGGGAGCACCATTGTCTGATATCTCGAAATAATTCTCACAATTGCTGTACATCTTTTCCAATGCACATTCATCATAGGTCATGGTTCCGGTATCCCATGAATTTAACTGAATGTTGAAATTCAAAGCGGTATTTAAAGGGGTCAAAGCTTTCTTAATGATAGCCAATAAAGAATACCTGCCAGTGATCAAAGAGCGGTCAGCGTTTCTGAATTCAATCTTTTTTAAATCCCCCAAACCATCAGTGGCTGAAAGTTTTATTGCTACTTGAGGTTCATTAGTATCGAGTGTTTTATATAGATTTTCCGGTTTTATCCACCCTTTGAAAATTAACACTGATGGGTATCCCTCAGGATACATGGTGTACTCAAGCATGTAATCTTGGTACTCTGATTCAAATATTTCATTTATCTTTGAAACATCCGCTTGAGGGATAAGGAAATCAAAAGTCAATTCCTGACCTTGAAGTATTGTATTGTCCCATTCATCTTTTGCCCCTCCTGTGTGAGATAAAACCACAGGCATATCAGAACCATTTTCGATCACGTAAGGGGTTGCTGCATTATCCTTATAAATATTGATGCCAAAATGAAACCCTTTTACATCAAGAAAATCATATGTAAATTTTTCTGTTGCCATATTTATCCCACATTTTTATTTCTGCGTTCAACCTCTTTCACGATGTAATGAATGTCTGTACCTCTTGTAACTCCAGCCACTGTAATGTGAATGTTATTCTGAGCGTTAAGCCCTTTTACTCCTTTAGCTGGTATAACCTGCTCCCCGCTGCTTAACATGGCAGGAAACGTGTCATTTGGGTATCCCTGTGGGACTATTCCACCCCCTGCCATCCCTGTTGCTTTTTTCGGAGTGGCAAAAGTAGCAAACAGCCCGGCTAATAAAGCTAAACCAGCCACAGCCGTCAATATTCCAATCAAACCTTTACTGGATTCAGCTGTTATCATATGGGCAGCAGCCAAAGCAGAAAGAATACCAATCATACTCAAAGCAGCCTGCATTATAATATTAGCCCCTTCAACAAAGGATACTTTACCATCATCCATTGCTTTAGTTATCGCATCACCCAAAGATTGAAAATTTAAAGCCACTCCATTAATAGCATCCCCAAAAGTCTGCCATTTAGTTGGTTCTAACAACTTTGCTTGGGCAATTTCGCCTTTTCGGTATTCATTCGACATATCCCCCAGTTTCTTTGTTAAAGCTTCCGTAGTGTTTGCTTGAATGACGTTAGCAGCAGCCATTTTTTCAGCTTTAGAAACATCATAACCAATACCACTATCCCCAGCCCATTGATTAGACATAGAGGAAAAATCTTGTTTTACCGGGGTGAAATCAAAAGAACCCCCTTTTGCTTTAGTGGGTTTATACCCGCTTTGCATTTTTAAAAGATTATCAAAACCAGATATTGATTTTACTTTTTCTGTGGCTGATGATAAACCTTCAATCCTACTTTTCAAACCGTCAATAACCTTGCCAGAAGTTATTCCAGAATCAATCATTGCCTTCAAATACGTGGTGTACAAATCCAGTTTATTTTTACCGTCATCCAAAGAGGTTCCAAACAACTTTTCATTCGTAGCCATATAAACTAAGCCTTTGTTGAAGGCTTCTGTGGCCTCAAGGGCTTTCACATTAATAGCTCCCCCAACTTTCGTCAATTGGGTTTCTACTTGTTTCAGGAAAGTTTGAAGGGATGTTAAATGCTTTTTATTTTCATCTGACTCAACCTCTTTCAAACCGTTAAACAATTTTTGTTTTTTGAAAACAATTTGTTCGTTCTTGTACACTTCTATTTTTTCAGCTTCAGTTACCGCTTTTATTTCCATCCCCGCTTTAGCAGCAAGATATTCTTTGTCAGTGGTAATACGGTTATTGTATTCTTTTTCGATATCAAGAGAAGCTTGTTTTTCAAGAGCTATTTGGGATTGTATTTCAGCTTGAAGACCTTCCAAACCCCCTTTGTTCATTCCCCCTATCCCTTTCATTTGATCTGAAATAGGATTAAAGGAATTTTTCAATTTATTGAACCGTTCAAAATCACTGGTAAGTTTTATTTGCGCCCCGGCTGCTGATTCTGTATTTTTAAAATAGGTGTACATTAACCCTCCCAGAGCAGCAACGGCAGTGATAACCATACCCCAAGGATTTGATAAAGTAGCAACTTTCAACCATGCCATTGCAGTAGTTAATCCCCCTACAGCCACAGAAAGAACCCCCACAATTTTTATTGTAGTACCGATCACTAAAGCCAATGGCCCAAGTGCTGCTACAAGAGCTAAAGCCCCCATCAACCATCGTTTCTGGGTTTCTGTCATTCCCATAATGGATTTTAACAAGCTATTAACCCATGTTATCACAGAAGTTATAGTTGGAAGTAATAAAGACCCAAAACTTGCTGCTGTTTCTTTGATACCCTCCGTAAAGGAACGCATTTGGTTGGCTGCCCCGGAAGCCGTGCGGGTGAAATCCCCTTGGCTGTTTTTAGTCACAGACATTATGTAATTATAACGCAAGTTTACTTTTTCAGCTTGCGTCATAGCTTCCATTTTCTTCGTGATTCCCTGACTCAATGCAAACTCTTTCAAATTTACTTCAGTGATAACTATACCCAACCTTTTCAATGATTCAGTTTCTCCGGTAAATACAGCTGCTAAAGCTGTCTGTGTTTCTGCAATAGGAATATTTTTGAATGATGCTAAATCCCCAGCAAGCCCAACTAAACTCATAGACATTTCTGCTGCCTTGGAAGTAGGCAATCCCATACTGGTTGCCATATCCCCAAACATACTAACCATATCTAAAGCTGACCCCTGAGCTATGCCAAAAGCATTTAAAGTGGTCTTGCTCCAGTCCTGTACCACTTTACCGGATGTTTTAAAGGCAACATCAGATTTATTCAAAGACTCATTCAAATCTGAAGCCATTTTAAAAGCATAACCCCCAGCAGCTATTATAGGAGCTGTGACAAACATTGTCATTTTAGTTCCTACTTTTTGCATGCTATCCGCAACCTTATCCATTTTTTGTTGAACTTTGGTTAAAGAATTTTCTGCGGACTTCTGAAAATATTTTAAATCCTGTTCAGCTTTCCAAAGCTGCGAATCTATACCCAATGTTGCCATTAAACCACCTATATTCATATTTTTTGTTTTTTAGCTTCTTTTCGATTATGAGATTTTGTAAAAGCAAGGAGTATTGTTTTCATATCCTCTGCGGATTGTTGCGTTTTATCCTCAACTTTTACGTTCCATGGAAATTCAAAATCTTTTACTGAAGTCAATTTTGCCCCTTGCTTACCTACAGCCCGAATAACCAAATTAGTCATCAATGAAAACATATAACTGAACCTGTAATCATTTCGCAATTCCCCAATTGGATCCATCCGGTCATATTCTACCCATTCAGATAATTGGGATGAGGTTAATTGTTCCAGCAATATATCCGGGTGTGCAAATTTAAGTTCCCGGCAAAGCCTGAAATAAAATTGCCGTTCAGGGCGGCTTTTTAGTTTTTTGTCAACTCCTCTTTATCCTTTTCTGAAACCTTATTAAGACGGGAAGCCACTTCAACAATTTTATCCAATGTTTTTGCGGTCATGTTTTTGGATAATGTTTCCACGTCAGCAATAGTCAACAGGGGATTTCCTTCTTCATCGCATAAAGTAGCAACAGCAAGTTTTGCCCTGAAATTTTCGAGTGTTTGACGCTGTTCCATTTTATCCCCAACCTTAACTTGCTTCACAATACTGTTTTCAAACTCATCCCTTTCCTTACCGGACATTTCACGTACGTGCACCACGGTTTCTTCATCCAATTGTACTTGTTCAATTTTACATACTTCTTTTTTCAATAAGCCTTTGCGATCCAATGTTTTCATTTTGATTAAATTAAGTGTAAATGATTATTTTATTAGCCCGTGATTAGAGCAGAAATAAATATTATCCATGAAGACTGCTATTTGCCCCGCTGTTTATTACGATAATCCCTGAAACTTTTAAAGTCACCGGAGCTTTGATCACGTCATCAACCGTAATTGATAATCCAATTTCAGTAACCAACGCAGCAAATTCAAAACTGGTTTCTGCTAAATCAGGTAAAATGATTTCATAATTCTGCAAATCATCATCCTCAAAATCTGCATTCATCAAGTCATACCCTTCCCGGGTAAAAATCATATCCAAAGTTACAGTACCCCCATCCCTTAAACCTCCAATAAAGGTCTTGTACCCTACCACAGCATTAAGCACTGTGGTATCAATTGTTGAGCGGGATTTCGATGGGCCATCAATCCCTTTAATTTCTGATATTTCATCCCACTTAGTTCCGGCAGTGTCCCACCGTTGAAATATCGTGCCTTTTCCGGCAACTGGTTCATCCATAATTTTTACCTCCGTTGTAAATTTAAGTTAATAATAAATCTTGGTCTGCTGTTTTCATCCCAGTCCAAAAAGGTTGGGCCATTGATGACAACCACCAAAGTATAAAACGAATCATTCCATGTCTCATTTGCCCGGCCATGTAGTGAATCCGCTATAAATTGCGCCATATCCCATCCATCCTCATAATTGTCTGATCTAACTCTTATTTGAACAGCTGGATATTCATATTTGCTGATTTTAGTTCCTATATTCAGTGCAGGGGATATGCTTGAGGTATCAAATACCGTTACACATATGTTTGGTTTTGCTGGTTCCTTTCCTACAAACAAATTTTCCCCAAAAGTAAGTCCTAAAGATTCTGAACTTGTTGTGGATGAATTATCAGCCAACATATCACATATATCAATTGAACTTGCTTTCATAATTTAGTTTTTAATCGTTGCTGATTTCCTTATCTCCTGTAAAACTTTTGCTGCATTTCGATTTATACTGTACTCAAAAAACTTTGGCCCACTCCCCGGTCTGCTCCATGTACCATTTGAATTGCCCATCATTTCATGAACCCACATAGCATATACTGCACTAAACCCCATCACTACAATTAATTTATCCCCGGCAATACTTTTTGCCCCGCTTAAATCTTTTGCATGATTGGTGCTCATTTCTGCTTTTCCCTTTCCTCTAAAATTGGGATTCTTGGATTCAGCTATATCTGACAAAAAGTTTCTTCCTGTAACAGTATAAAAGCTTGCCCTCAAATTTCCTTTATCCAAAGGGATCAATGGGGAAGTCTTATCCATATCCCTTCTAATAATTATGGCAGCCCTGATCAAACCTTTCATGCTTAAACCTTCAATGTTTTTTATTTCCCTTTGAAGATTTCTCATCACCTTTTCAATACCTACCAATTTAACTTTTCCCCGTTTCATTATTATTTTCCTAAATAAGCAGTTCTGATAAATTTGTCAGTGGATTTGACTTCAGGTATTTTATCAAAAGCAATAATTTCATAAGCCCCATTTACTTTTTTTGGATTCAAATAATCCCCAGAACTACTTTCTTCAGAATCATGAATTGAATCCAAATCTCCTAAATACAACCACCCTTCAATTTGTAAATCTATGGTGACTAATATTGAAGCATTGCTTATTTGCTCAACACCCTGATTGTTTTTAACAATGCGTTGCTTGTCTTCCCATCGTACCCCGTTTGGGGGTTTCAACTCAATTGGTGCATCAAAAGTCTTACCTCCAAATCCGTCATTAACCGGATTGCCCCAATAAACGGCTGTCTGAACACATACTTTTTTTATGAAATTTTGAATGCTCATTGAATGTTATTTAATGATAAATTATTTTTATATTAAATGTTGATGCTTTGCTAACTACTTGATTTATACCCAATAACATTATCTTTTTCAATTGATATACTTATGCCACTTTCAACATAAATGCTTTAAATCGAATAAAAACAACATTAAATACAATGATGGTTAAAATTAATTAATGTTGATAAGACATAAATTTTATTTATTAGCTATAATATTTCAGGTTAATAAGGGATGGCAAAAGTGTAGGCTGCGTTGCCTCCTAAAGCCGCAAAAGAACCTGATGAATCCAAATTTAAAACCATCTGACCGTATGAAGTTTGCTTCAAACCTTCCCCATAATTTCCGGTGTACTCAATAGAAGCCCCTCCAGCACCTTCTTTTTTTGCCTGACGTTCCCGGGTGATCGTGATCATATGGGCAGTCAACCATCGTTCAATTTCTTTCAAAATATCGGTCACCTCAGTTCCCAAAACTTTATTCACCATCACATTTGCACTACTTATATAAACATCAATTTGGGGATCAGTCAAAAGACTATCATCTAAAATTGCTTTCACTTCTGTTGCGGTAACTCTTCCCATGATATTATTTTTTATGAATTAATTCAGTTAATGTTTGTTCAATTTTCTGATTCCATGATAAACCTAAATCAGTACATAAAGATTGCAGCTGAGAAAAATCATTTTCCAATACCCGGTCAGGCCAGACAAAAATCATATTCAGTCCGTGGGATTTCATTTTTACCCATTCAGCTTCATATTTGTGAATTAACCACATCCACCCTTCCTCCTCCGTAGTCACCCCCACTAATTTTCGTATCTCTGGATTTTTGAATGTACACATCCAATTTGTTTTCACACAAGAATTTACAATTTCAGTGGGCTTTCTTCGTACCACAATCCATACCGCATCAGGATACAGATCCGTATATAATTTCCAAAGAGGGGTTAATAATGAACTTTTAAACATCCAAGGATTTTCATCAAATTCATTTCTCCCCTGAACCAACAAATTATATTCCACTGAAGCTTTCAAATCCATGTTAACCTTATCCACTTCAGGAAATAAATTTTCACTATACGTGGATACAAGGTCTTCACATAAATGTTTTAATCGAAAATTTTCATACATCCCCGTCATGCTACCTGTCCACACCCCTCCGGTCATACTCAATGCCCGGGCTATAAGGGATGCCCCGCTTCTTTCCACTCCTGTTACAAATATTGGATTATTTTTATGGAGGTTCATCAAATATAATTTAGATAGTCTTTGCCAATCATTTTTTTCAAAATTTGCAATCTTTCAAATACCGTGGTTTCAGGCTTTTTAAACGATCTTATGTTATGCCCTGAACCTATACCAGCACGACCGGGCAACCCCTTTATTCCCACAGCCAAATCCCCTCCCTCAAACAAATTTACAACCCCAGAAGGAAGGGAACGAAAGAAATCCAAATCAATAAACTTTTGGTTTTGAATAGCCCTTTCAAATGCGGGTAAAGCTGAGGTTTTAAAAGCTGTTTGGAATAAGCTGGAATGTTTATGATTTTGATTTCGATAACCATCCTTTATTTCCACATTAAAATAATAGGTTAAAGCTTCCCCGGCAACTTGAAATCCCTTTAACTTTTCCCGCATCACATTCAGGTATTCAGGGCTGTACCAATCATCATCCTCAATTATAAATATTTCGGATACTTCATGCTTTTTAACTTCGTTAATAGCAGCTTTCAAATTTCGGCTTTGGGTGTTCTGCCCCGCCCTCCATACCGGGGCTGGGTTCACATGAATGATATCCCAATTGTCTTTAAAACCCTGTTTAATACTTTCTGTTGTTTTTGGTACACAGTCATCCACTATCACCCAAAGTACTTTACCCGGATATGTTTGGGCCTTCATGTATTTAGCACAAAGTTCAATTTGTTTTTCCCTTCCCCCGGTTGGAGTGATTAAAGCAATAGTGTCTTTTGGGATTTCCTTTTTTGGTAAAACTTTCAGCCAACTATGATCTTGAAAAGTAAAATCAGGAGCAGTAAAAACTTCATCCACAGCTTGGATAACCCCCAGATGAGGAGCTTCCACATAATCATGACCCCCAATAAAACAACGGGATTTAGGGATATAATTTTCAATGTCTTTTTTTACTTGTTCATAAGTATGGTTGCCATCAATATACACAAAATCAACTTCCGATATAAACTTCAAGGCATTGTCTGAAAAATCTCTTATCACTTCAATGTTTTCAAATTCTTTTATCCTGTTTTTAAAAGCTTGATATACAAGAGTCATGGAAGCTTCGTGGCAAGTAGGGTCTTTGGGATCGTACATATCAATAAAGGGATCCACGGCAATAACTTTTTTGAAATGTTTTGCAAACAATACCGTACTTTCCCCTTGGTAACTTCCAATTTCGACCATCGTCATTTCAGAAGTATCCTGAGTTTCATTAATTTTAGCAATCAAGGCTTTTATACCCCTGATTCCATTGGTATCTCTCATCTGTACGACTTGTTTTGCTTTTAATCCCATTTGAATGTTTATTATTTTTGTGTTAACCTCCACAGCTTCCTTAACCATGGAATGATATTGACTCATATTGTAATGGATAGGGCTGTCACACCTACCTTTCTTGACTTTCAATTCAAAATCTTCAACTGACTTACAATAATAATGATTGATCCAAGCCCTTTGTTGAACAGGGGTTTCCACGAAAGCCCCCAAAACAGTATTTCCAAATACATCAATAATTTTCCCGGTTTTAAACTTACAAAAATGAGGATGGTGCCACCCTCTTACCTTTTCAGGCCTGACAATACTCTTGATATGCTTATTTACTTCTGCCTTTACCGTAAGACAAGATGTAATACCAGAAACAAGCCCCTTTTCACGTGGATTCCCTGCGCCAAAGTTAATCCAGTTTAATCCTATTCCAGATTCTGTTATAGTGGCTAAAAAGGGCTTGATTTCACCTTCCTCAATAACTATAAATTCATCATCATCAATAAAAGCGATCCAATCACACTTTGGAGTTTGTTTTTTGTTTTGTTTTTCAATACAATTGTTGTAAACCGGAAGTTGTTGGATAAGCCCTTTCCATTGGTATATGATCACCCCTGTTTTATCCTTTACCGTGTCGACAATAGGAATTTCAGAATCATTATCATACAAAAAGAAATAATTAACACCAATCAAACGGTGCCAAACTAACCACTCATTTAAGTAAGCTGCTGGAGTATCTTTCATAATGGAACATATCCCTACAACCATGATTTGACTTCCTTTAAAGTGACTTTCTTGAAATCCGGGATAGCTGATTCAGGACAAACATTGAATATTTCCACCCCCAATCTTTTAGCATCAGCGGCAATAAATGGAAACCCTTGTAAATGGCGATTGAAAGGAAGTGCCCGGGCTTTTACTCCTGCGGTACGATATTCAGAATGCCAATGTTGGGCATCCGCTTTTAGCTTCATATCAAACCCCAATAAAAATATCCTTTTAGCCCCCGCATGAACAGCCACACTTATTGCTGCTGCCCCACTATTCTGATTCCAAGCAACCATATCCGGTCTGGTACTTATTCCACGGGGTTTGCTTCTTTCCCTTAACATGTATTTAATCCACTCTATACGATCTGTGACCGGGGCTGAACTTACTTTTATGGCAGGATGTACTCTTAACAATTTTGCATGCTCATCCAAAAAACTACCATCACCGAAAAATATCATATCCATCCAATCCCCAATCAAGTAAGCTATATTGATTCCAATCACGTGCTTATCATGTAGGAATGATAAATGTTCGGAATATGAAGAAGGAGGGGAAAGCTTGGATGTGACACTTTGCACAACATCAGCAGGTATCTCAAACTGTTCAATAACAGATGGCCCCCCACCTAATATCCAAACATCCCCCCCATTCCATATCTTTGGTACGCTCCACTTCATTAATTACAAGCTTTTAGCATTTGTTCAGCCTCTTCTTTTTCAAGGCTTTCTTCAGTGATCTGTTTGCCGGTATTGCTCACAATATGAAACATAGGGTTCTTTTGTGTTGAATTTTCTTCATCTTTTTTCAATGAAAAAACTTCTTTGAACCCTTCTGGCTTCTGAAAATTCACATTTGGTTCTTCCTGCTTCTCAGCCGGGGTAACTACAATCAAAGCATTCAAAAAAGCTTTTGGAATGTCTGAAGGTAAAGCAGTGAAAGTTTCATTTGGTTTAATAATCCGGTTCTTCAGATTAAATGAACCCCCTCCAATTTTACGATATGTTACCAATTGGGATTCTTCAGCCCCTTTGGATACATTTACAATCGGAGTTACTGATGGTTTTGTTTTTCTTTCCATTTTTATTAAAGGTATAATTGACTTGATTAGTCAAATGAGTTTATTAAGCTAAATGAGCAATTCCACACTGACCTTCCTGATCACTTCTGATCTGAGGAACCTGAATTGTCATGATTTTATGCTTGTCAATCAGGTTTCCTTCAGTACCCCATTGGAGATTCTGAATGCCCATACCTTTTACAAGGCGAATGGTGCTTGGGGTCATCTGAACCAAAAGGACATTGTCAGCTTCCAAAGTATCATTCACTTTGATAGCCTTAATGTTTTCAATTTTCATGATACGTTCCCGGATGGTGTTGTCGTTTTTCAACGTACTATAATCATCATCCAATATCATATCATAAGCAGTTGGTACATACAGGTAATATGGCCCATATTGATGTTTAGCAACCAAAGCTGCTTTCATACGGTTCACATCATCCACGATCTGTTTGCCGGTTTTGGCTGAATCATTCCATTCCAGATTCAAAGATACCAAATTGCGATCAGGATAGTTCACATAACTGTAAATGGTGTTTCTGCTGTTACTGTCCTTTTCCCCGAAAGAATAATCAGTATCAGTGAACAGCATATTTTCCAATTGTTCATAAACAGATCGGGTTGCAAATTCAGCATCAGTGGTGTCCAGAGGATTTCCCATGTTCCGACTTAAAGCCAAATCACGTGCGCTGATTTCATAATCGGCATGAACAATAGGGATAGGCAGATAGTGATATTTGTAATTTGGGCGATCATTCAATCCCCGGTTCACTCCATCCATAGTCATTACCGCTTTGATGCTTCCGCTCACAGTATGCCATTCCAATACAGTGGTTCCCATACCGTTGGCAAGGTTATACACCAATCCAAGGCTTTCCAAATCCTGAATACCACCTAAACGATAACGGGCTACAGAAAGCAAAGCATCATCCAAGGTTTTCCACTCATCCCTTCTCAGAGTTCCATTGGCCACCATCTGGGTATGATAACTTTTAGGGTCTTTAACATCACCCCCCATATATACTGAAATATAGGGTCTGCCATCGGTATGAATGAATGGGCGCATTGCCCCAATATTCAAATTTCCGTTTGCTTGGAACTTAGATGCGACTGCACCCTGAACCATTCCATTCTGACCAATCAGGTCAACTGTTACATTTGGATCCATTATAGTTGTTTCTCCTTTCTTTTGTTATTAATTAAATTACACGCACGGGAATACGACCATCAGGATCAGCGTGAGAAGTACCTGACATATTTACAGCTTTCAAAGCCTGTCCAATGATAGCCAACGGTAAAACTGTCAAATCAATAGTGTTACCTGTTTGTTTAGAACTGGCAGCCCAAGATTCATCCACTACATCAGCAACATGTTTGCGCACTTTACCGTTGCCGGCAGATTCCAACCAGTCTCCAATAACTACGTTTTCACCGTCTTCAAGCAGGGCGTTCCACACATCACCTCTTCCAGTTATCCAGCACTGTACCTGATCTGTGATCACATATTTATCATCAATCCCTTTACCCTGAAAACTGTCTTCAGTTGCCACCATTGGATAAACATTACCCCCAGCAACAGAATGGACTTGAATCCCTGTTGGTTTTAATTCCACCAACATCCCCGGGGTGATAGTCCCAAGGGCTTTATACTCTTCAACAATGTCAGAGTATTTTTTCAATTTAATTGTATTAGCCATTTCAAATATCTCCTTTCCTTTTTAAAATTTATTACACAATTGGAAGCATTGGTACTACTTCATTGGTATTTACCTGAACTTGTTTCACATGATTCAAACCAAAGAAAGAATATGCACCCATTTCAGGGGCTTTCTTTACGGTTGCTGCGTGAAGCTTCTGAAGTTCATTGAACCCTTTTACACTAAGCTCTTCAGCAGTGTAGATTGTTCCAGTATTGGCAATGATTTCAGTCACCATAGTTACTTTTTGGTTTTGGTGCAACTCCAAACCTGTCCTCATTTGTTCCTGAAGATCAGCCGGGGCAAGACTCAAGAATTCATCTGCATTTAAGCTACCTTTCAGCGCACTCAAAGCAGTTTCCTTCGTTACTTGGGTATTTACCTGTACAGGGGCTTCAGGTGCCAGAAACTTGTCCAAACGTTCCTGAGGCAGACATTCCAGATAAGTACGGTCATCTTCACAAAACTTTCCATTGGTGATTAATTGATCAACCCTTTGTTTTACGCAGGGTGTGCATGGTTTATCCATCCTTTGTTCCTCCTCTTTTTGATTATTATTAAATTTAGTTCTTACAAACACATTTGCTGTTACAGCTTTGTATTCCACTTTCTTTTCAACCTCCAAAGGTTCAGATGTAAATTCTGCTTCCCCGGTAGTGACGTTGAATTGATAGTTTCTTTTGAAATATTTACTTTCGTATTTTCCACTGCTTGATTTTTCGGTTTCATAGATCAGATATGAATCAAACGCTTCCTTCAAATAACTGTACTCAGTTTGAATTAACTGTATATTGTTGTTAGAAGCTGGATTCAAAGATCGTACCAATTCACGCAAATCATCAAGCTTTTCTGACAACCCCATTTCTGAGTTATCTTGAATCACAGGCACGCTGTACCCATTTTCCTTTAGTACTTGAAAAGCCGTTATGGCATCCACATTTGTTCCTCCTTTTCTTATTAATTGTTGATTGACTCTAATACCACAGCCATCAGCCACTGAACATGCACCAACTGCTCCGGGCAAGAGCGCAAGATGATCAGGTCTATGATTTCTGGCCACAGCACTATATGGTTTACCCTCCCAAGTTCCGGGAGTTACTTCTTCATCCGTAAAACTACCAGCACTGACTTCCAATATTGTCCCATTGGTAACAGCTGTCAGTGTATCCACTGAAATCTTTTTCAGCTTTTCCTTTTCCAGCCAAGCCTCTGACTTCAATTTCTTTCCATCCAACATGGTATTAAAAACCATACCCACTGCCCAGTCTGTTAATACTTCCGGGCTGTTAGCTGATATGAAATTTTTAGCAGTATCCTGTGGATGGTACAAGGTGACCGGGATACCGTTCCAAGCAGCAGGTACTTTTCCAAACTCCTCAGCCAACTGTAACATTGGGCCACGGCTTCCTGCCATCACACCTTCTTTTATCATTACCACTGGGACAACCAGATATTCCTTGTTTTCAAACGTTTCTGTTCTGGTTTCGTATGCTTTCAGCAGCTGACTGTTTATGGATAATGTTTTCATTTGGTCTTTTATATTTTTGTTAGTATCCCTTGTTTTTCCAATTTGGCTGAAAGAGCTTTACCGGCAGGAGAATAAACCCCAGAACCTTGTATGGAATAGCCTTCAGGCAATAATGAACGGGCTTTTTTATTCATAAAAGTGGCAATCCCTTTCCCTCTGAATTTATCATCCACATAAATATTTGTCAATGATAAAACTTTAGTGTCTGAATTATAGCTTCCAGTCAATTTAGCATTTCCTGCTGAAAATATCCGTTCTGTATTATCTTTTTTCCAAACTCCTTGAATATTAAAATCCAAATCCATATTAAATCTTGCATTAACAATCTCATTTGGATTTTCATTAATTATTTTTAAAGTAGGTTTAGCCCTTTCAAACTTAACTACATCAGAAACAATATCCAATCTATCATCCTCAAATTTTAAATTTTTAATGATATTCCAATCTTCAACTAAAGAAGTTTTGGAAGTTATTTTTTCTTCAACTACCTTTTCAACAGGAGGAACTTCAACAACTGTAGCATCCGGCAAAGTAGGAAGTGCAATACAACGACAATTATGTACAACCATTCCTTTGGCTATATATGATTCATCCTCTTCCACACTCAAATTATATAAAGGTCTTTGTCTTTTCAGCTTCCAACGTTTAATACTTTCAATGGATAAAGCTGTTGTTTGGTACTGACCTGTATGATTGTAAACTACTCTGATTAATTCTGTTCCTATCTCTTCAATACATGAATTAATCTTTGCCCCGGTATAACGTAAAACAAACCAACCTTCATTTTCAATTTCCTTTTGACGGGCTTCATCTTTTGCTTTATCTTTATGCCAATATTCTCCATCACATTCAATAGCTATCTTCAAAGCCGGGATAACAAAATCAACCCTGTATTTCAATATCGGATATTGACTCATGTATTCTATTCCTAAACGATCTAACAAATCAGCCATCTGTTGCTCAATCCACGTCATTTTACCTTCCCAACGCATGATAGCTAACTTGTTATTCAATCTATTCTTTGAATCAGCTAAATAGGATATTTGCATTGATGCCTGAGCTTTCTTTACAACCTCTGGATCATTCATTGGATTATTTGCTTTCATACGTTTTGATGTACGTTCCCTTAATTCAGGAGTATGTGAACGCTCATTATTTTTAGCATGAAAAGCTTCATCCATCCAAGTTCCATATGTACCGTCTTTTACCATTGCCCGGGTTTTATTATTTGCCGCTTTCGTGGTAGCAAATCTATCCCGTTCACCTGATTTGTATTGACGTATATTTGAAAGGCTGTTCTTTTTTGATACATTTTCACGATGCTTTGGATCAGCCCATTGTTTATCGGTTATGTCTTTACTCAAACAAGTACGTGAACAATATGTCCTGTAATAGGGTACTAATTCATTGCAACGTTTACATTCATTAGCCAAATACATTATTGAATCATTAACAGTACATTTCCCGGCTTCTTTCCATCTTGAAAAAGTATTACCTTTGGTTGATACTAATACCAAATGATTGGATGTCAATGATACCGTTTGCCCTCCTACAAATTTGAATGTTATTACTTCAGTACCTTCTTGTCCTTTTGATCTTGGTAAAGCATAAACCTTTTTAAATCTCTTTTTATGCGTCAATACTTTATCCCCAACAACAACATTTCCAATGGGTTTCCAACCTTCAGAAGTATATACAGGGGTTTGAGGATCAATAAAACATTGCGGGTGAACTGGAATCAAGCCCTCAGCCTCAGTCAAAGTATAAATCTTGCCCTGAAGCCCTGCACAGATACTACAAACACGCCCATCCCCGGCTGTTGTAAATTCTGCTTCCACGTTTACCCCCTCAGCCCCCCAGTTACTGTATTCCTGTATGGTAGCTGCATGATGGGTTCTTATCACTTCCGTGCGGGCCAATATCTCTGCCCTGCGCTTGGCTGGCATAAAGTACTCAACCTGATTGCCCGACTTGTTGGTGTACTTTACTGCCTGACCTAAAGTACCTGCCCCGCTTCCGTCAATAGCATGTATCATTTTTTTAGCTAGGAAACTTGGCCCATCCCCATCCGCAAGCCCCTGCGCTAATATACGACTGATTTGACTGTCCATTGCTGTCGTTATACCCTTTAAATCGGTATAAGTGCGACTATACACCAATCCCAATCGGTCAATGTGAAAAGGGGTTGTCATAGACATTTCTATGCCTCCTGTTTGTTCCATACCGGGTATGTTTTTGAATCCCGCTTTTTTGAGTTCACTCCGTGCCCGTATGACTCCCCTTTTATAACTATCTTTGATATATACGTTTGTCCATGCTTGATTTGCCCCTGCCCCCAATTGATTGATCTTGGTTGTTTCCAATAAACCTTTATCAACCTGACCATTCAGCCATTCCATAAATTGTTCAACCTTCTCCTGACTGGTACTGTATTGAAAAGCTTTATGTCCTATTTCCTGATTTACTTGTAATTCATTGCGGATTAAAGCGGTGTTGATTCTTTTCAAATCCTTTATCTTGATTTTTCCTACCAATATAGGTTCATCTTTTCCCAACCATTTTTCTTTTCCTTGCTTATCTTTGTAATAATAAAAAGGATGCCGATAATAGTGATTTGAATTTATAGACCATTCACAAGTTCCTACTTTTCCCCAATGATTTGCTCTACGGTACAAAACCCCGCTTTTAATTTTGTAAGCAGAACCTGAATCTGATTTGAATATATCTACATCAAGCCCATCCCATTCTGATTTTGGGACTACTGAAAAACTCCCTTTGGTGGAAAGAAAATAATCACGTTTAGATACCTTTGGCATTGCCGTAGTTATATCCTGAAACCCTGCTTTCTTCAAATCGCCTTCATCCAACTTTTGCTGACTCCAGTATGACCGTTTACTTACAAATTCACCTAACCCCTTTTTTTCTGTTTTTTTCTTTGCAGTACGATGACCTTTGATCCCACTTCCCGGGCCACCATTGACTTGAAATATACATACATTTTCAATAATATCTTCTGCAAACGTAATTAATGAAGTTGGCTTTACCAATCCAAAACAATCCTCCTCTACCACTGCCGTTTTAATCAACTTAACCAAATCATCAAACCTCTTATTTAAGGCTTTCCCAAAAGCATTCCTCAACCCGGTTGTATGAGTGGGATCATATGCTTTTAGATTTTGCTGCTGCTTAGCATTAACGATTAAATAACTATGGTTACAGGTTTCACACATATCCTTATTTATACACACGCATTGATTTAACGGTAAAATTTGTACGATCTACTTTTTGTGCCCCTCCGGCATTGTTTATTATCACATGGTTTTCATCCTTGGATACAAACTCAGGATCAGAGGAAGTAAACAAAGCTGTAACAATTCCATCAGTATAAAATCGGTAACCATTGGGGAGAAACTCAACTGCAAATTCATGAAACTGGTTATCTGCTTTGAAACCTTTGAACCCTGACTTGAATTTACGATATGACTCATCATCCGTATATCCCCAATGAATGTTTACTTCAGTTTTGTGATTAATAACTTCCATTATATCAATCTCTGGGGTGATTGCTTTCTTTGTATGATTTGGTACTTCCCTGTCCTTTTTTAACAGCCATATTGCAGGCCAACTGTCCGGAGTATTACATACAAATACCCAAACCCCCATTGAATGAGAAAACTTATCCGCACTGTGAATCATGCCAGATGTCCATAAGGAAAGACCATCCCTGTTGCTTTTTCTATATTGTACATCTCTATAACAAGCAATATTCAATCCTTCTTCTGTTATGTTGACAGTATCTTTCGATAGATATACAGGATTATCATTATAAAATGAATCATCTACTACAAAAAAGTTATCCAAATTTTTAAAATTATCTGAAAACACAAGATTTCTATTAGTAAAAGTAATTTTCTTACAATACTCTTTGAAGTATCGAAATCTTACCTTGTAAAATATATTTAATAAATATTGTATCATAATTATTTTGGTTCAAATTGTTCCCTTGTCGTGTTAAAAGTTGGCAGCTTCATCAACCGTTAAAACTTCTATTTTGTCAGTTGTTACGTCCTCCAAATTAGTAATCATACTCGAATTTTCATCAAGTAATAAACCGTCATATACCTGGCCTTCTTTTTCCTCTGCCCAAACATTTACCTTTGCCCCATATCCCTGATATTTGAGTTCCCCTGCAGATAATTGAAAAGCTGTACTGTTCCGGGTAACGGTTAAGCCTCCTGAGCCCCTTGCTACAATTGTTAATGTTATTGCCATTGTTTCTTAGTTTTTATTGATTTATATTTTGAGCATCCAATATTGCTTGTTCTTCCGGGGTGATATCCGGTTCATTCCTTACTTGTTCCGCTGACATCTGATTGATCAAGGTTATTTGATCAGGGGTTAATCCAAGGAAAAATTCCATGAATGCTGCCTCAGGAATAACCATAGCGGCAGTTGGGTTGGTAGTGTATTCCTTCAAAGCTGTTGCCCTCTTTACTCCCACATCTGCTTTTTGAGCTTCACTGGGGGCAAATAAATCTTCCCACTGTACTGTATATTCCTTAGTTGGCTTTGGTAATATACCTACCTTGATCATATAATCAGCGAAAGGGCAAACAATTCTTGGGGCTGCATATTCATCCCTGCGATCTTGAATAAAACTGGCCCATTCATCAGCATCCTGTCCTGAACTCAGTTCCCCTCTTTCGCTTCCGGTTAATATTCGTTTAGGGATATTGGTTTCAGCACTGATGATTTGTATTTGAATATCCAGATGCTTGGAGGGGTCAGCTATTTCCTGTGCCAAAGCTTTGTAATCAATTCCCTTGCTGATCAACATCCTTCTCAGGCCATGTTCATATTCATCAATCTGTTCTTTCAAATCAGCCTTGACGTCCGGGGTCAGGGTGAAATCTTTGTCCACTGTTCCCTGATATCCGGGTCTGGCACCTTTCCAAAACATTTCTGCGTCACCCCCTTCAATCTTTTCAATATTCAGTAGGTTATTGAATACAGACTGAAGCCGGGGCATGCCCTCCACTTCACTTTCCAAGATATCATCCACTACGTGAATAACCCTACTGAAATGAACGTTTAATGATACCGTATTCCCATTGGTACTGTCCGTGAAAGAAAGGCTATACATTACCGGCTTGCCATAACGATCTGAGGAGGGTTCTGTATCATAAACGGTTATTTTTGCACTGTCCTCAGATAATGGTCTAACATACATTAATTTTACAGCCCCGGTAACGGGTGTGGTATAATCCTCTATTTTATTTACTCCACTAAATCCTAACAGCAAAACACCATATCTGCCCAATCCTGTTAAACGATCCAAACGGCTAAAGGCAGATTTCAATTTAAGCTCCTCTGATAAGGTTTTCCATGCAGCTTCAAAGGCTGTATCCTTGGCATCATTTACTTCCACCAATGTGACTTTACCTTTCCATGTACGTTTAGCGGGTCTGTCAATAATAGCTTTTGCAATAGCCTGTCTGCTATATCGTGCAAAATAATCTCTGAACGTCAGTACCAATGGATAGCCCAATACAGCCATGATATTTCGATCACCCCCGAAAGTCTGCAGGCCCATTTGTTGAGCAAGACCAAAACGGCTTGCTATGGTACTCATTACCATAAAACGGTTTTGAAGTTCGTGAACCTCCTGAGCCAGATTATTTGTTGGTGTTGTTCGTTGCATAATATTGTTATTTTAAAACCTCTACCACATTACCTCTTGTTAATTGATTAAAAGCACCACTGCTTGCATCCACCTGATCTTTGTAAGTACCAAATGGGAAGTTTTCGTGTTCCTTTATATAATCGTCATTCCAATCCCCTCTTAAAATCAAAACATTTCCACGATTCACCTGTACACTGTAAGGGTCTGCCCTTCTTACCTTATCCCCCTTGCCGCTGGTTGTTTCGCTTTGTATGCAGAATCCTGCTAAATTTCGTATTGTTCCCCGGGCTGAGTCTTTTCCCCCACTTCCGGGTTCTTGTTCAATCCATACTTCAACATTGGTACCATCTGATTGGGCTGTTTCCAATATTATTGCTTCACGTTCATCTGTTCCCCATCGCCCTTTCTTCCTTCCCCAAACCAACCATTTACCATTAGCCAACAGTGACATTTTAATCCCTGCTGTATAGGCAGCATCTTTTCCTTTCTTCAACTCTGCTTCATCCGTTCCTGCCTTATCCCAATACCGTACTGTTTTAATCACGCTGACCTCAGGAGGCATGACCGGGATAACTTGAAAATGATCTACACGGAACATCCCACCACCGGGCTTTGTTGGTTTCTGACCTACTTGGGCAGCATATCCGTACTGACCCAAATCAGCCTCCATTGCTTCCAATTCTACCCACCCCAATCGTTTAGGGTCTAATAAACCATTAACATACTTTGATTCCAATTCCTTTGGCTCCAATTGGGGTAAATAATCAATGATCTGCCCCGGTAAGCAGATATGTTTAATTTTAATCTTTTTCTTCAATTGATGTTCCGTTGGATCGTTCTCAGCCAAACGTTGCATCATACCAATCATAACACTATTGGCTTTGCTGGTCTTGCGGGTACTTAACCCCTGATCCAGATAATCATTGGCATTCTTTAGTTCCACATCACTGAAAGCCCTCTTTGCATCAATCAAGTCATCCCAGATAAGAATATCCCCATGAAATCCCATTATCCTTGCATCCACGCTGGTGCTTACTCTCCCCCCTCCATTAATCACTCTCGGCTGCTGTCCGGGCTGGCATAAATCCAACACCTTCTTGACCACCCTAAAGTTTGACTTGTTGTCTTTATCTGTCTTGATATCAATCTCAGGGAACATTGCTTGGAACTTCTCACTTCGTATTACATCCCTACTATACTCAGCTGACTCCAGACTTAATGTTGAACTATGACTGCTGGTAATAAATCTCATCCAATACCAATTAACCCAGCACCATACCGGAAAGAAAATAGATACTACAGCTGTCTTCGTTGTACCGGGGGGCTGATTAAATATTAGATCATACAGTTTCCTGTTTCTTGCCCCAAGGTTTCTTGCTACCGTTTCCAGTTCCTTACAGTTGTATTCAATGTGCCAATTCTTTTCAAAAGGAGTTTCTTGATAACAGCTCCAAAAGTATTGTATAAAGAAGTATAAATTATCTTTTACCAAAGCTTTCATGCTATGTAAAGGATTTTGAACAGCTACTTTCAAAATGGTATCCTCATCCATTTTATTTATAGGTGTTCTTTCTGCTATCTCTTGCACCTTTTTTATTTAACGGTTAAAATTTTAGTGATACGGTACGTTGTTATTTTTATATTAGGATTTTGATTGCTGATAAAATTCTTTAATTCCAGATGGGTTTTTATTTTTTGGGGTTCTTTTTCTGTATGCTTTATATTATACCACCAAAACATTTTCATATTAATTCAATTGATTTGTTGCCAGTTGTTTCATATTGATATCAAACAAAAGTTCCCTTTGTGCTTGGGTCAGCTCCTCTACTGGTATTTCATCAATCTTTCTATAATTGATGGTGCCCATATGGTTTACATTCACATTTACATTTTCTGCCCAAGTTTCCCGGGCCAATATTGTCAGTATTTTATTTGCAGCTTGGAAATTAGGAGGGTAATGCTTGATGTACTCCTTAGTTATTATATTGCCCTGATGCAAGAAAAATTGAGTATCTTTACATTTATAGCCTACAGCCAGTTGATATAGCTTTTTGCTGACCTTTAATGTTTTTTCAAGCCTTCCTTTTTTGACAGCCCTTTCAAAATCCTTATATACACGTAACCAATAATCAATTGTTTTTGGGCTGATACCGAAATACAAAGCAAGTTCAGCATTTCCTCCTCCCAGCTTTCCTACTATATCACGGGCATCATCTGCCATCCATGGTTGGTATGTTGTTTTGCTTCCTCCCCCCTCTGCTCGGATTCTTTTAACGGGCTTTTTGGTACGTGTTAAATTTATCATGACTGTCAATTTTTAACTAATTTTAGTGAAAAATTATAGTTTATTCCTTATATAAACCTAATTTCAAGCCCCGGATTGATAGGGGGAATTTTATTATGGTTATGTAAAGTATTTATTATCAATGTTTAATGTTGTTATTTAGATTGATTATTAATTAGCTTTTATTTAAAAAAAGTTTAAAAATTTCTTTAAAACGGGGTCTTTTATTCAAAAATAATATTTACTTTTAACCCATTGTATTATTAATCATTTAAAACACTACACTATTATGAAAACTGAAAATGGTTATTATTTAGATGAAAATAACAATCGTTGGGATTGCGATTTATATACTGCGGAACAGGCTGAAAATAATAGTAAAAGTTTGACAAAGTGTTCCGATTGTTCCGGTTGTTCCGGTTGTTTCGGTTGTTCCGGTTGTTTTGATTGTTCCGGTTGTTCCGGTTGTTTTGATTGTTCCGATTGTTCCGGTTGTTCCGGTTGTTTCGGTTGTTCCGGTTGTTTCGGTTGTTCCGGTTGTTTTGATTGTTCCGGTTGTTCCGGTTGTTCCCGTTGTTCCGGTTGTTCCGATTATAAACACAACCCCCAAAGATACATAAGCCCAAAATTAGGAAATAGAAATTCACAAACTCAAATATATTGGACTTCGTCAATGGATGTTCAAGTGGTTTGTGGCTGCTTTAAAGGGGATTTGGGGGATTTTGAAAATGCTATCCAAACTACCCATAAAAATACAGTTCATTTAGCTCCTTACCTAAAATTGATTGAATTAGCACATTACATGATTGATTTTCAATTTTAATAACCATGAAAGTAAAAACACTACACCCTGATGAAATTGCCTTCCTTATTATTGAGGAAGGTATCAACAACGGGTATTTAGCCCGGGATATTTCTGAACTGATCCAAGAACGTACAGAGTGGGATGAAAAAATAGTAGATATTCAAATCAGAACCCTACTGTCAAGAAAGAAGTTTTACAAGCAATATGTAACTGATGAAATGCTTGGTAAACTTCTGTTTTATACCTTTGAGAAACCCGCAAAACCTGTGGTGAAACATGTGGGTTCTATTGTGTATGCTGACAAGTTTCAGAATGGTTCTGTATTAAGGGAAGCTGGATTCAAAACCTTCAATAAATCTCAAAAAGGTAAAGTTGTTATTGATGTTCCTGCTTACCATTTTCCAAAGTTGGTTAAAGTAGTTCCTAAACTTACAAGGACTAAATTTTCAACTCCTGCTCCTGTTGCGTGTCGTTTTACCAGAACCAAATTTCCAAAAACTAAATTAACCAGAACAAAATAATCATGGCAAATAAATCTGCTACAATTATCACGAAACGTTCAGGAAACAAGGCTATCAAAGTTGTTTTCCCTTTTGACTACACTTCCGTGGCAAAAATCAAAAGCTTTACCGGAAGCACTTGGTCTAAGGTAAACAACTGTTGGTATATTCCTTTATCTTTGATGAATGTCAAGGAATTGGAAAGGTGGGGTTGTTTCCTTTCCGACCCCCTGAAACTTTGGGTAAATGATGAAATTCAACGTTTGGAAGCCACTGAACAAATTATGTCTATCCCAGGGCTGAAGGGGGGGGAGCCCTACCGATACCAATGGCAAGGTATCAGCTTTATTGAAAAGCGAAAGGGAAGAGCCTTGATTGCTGATGATATGGGATTGGGCAAAACTTTACAGGCTTTGGCTTGGTTACAACTTCATCCTGAGCATAGACCTGCTGTAATATCCGTACCTGCTTCTGTTAAGCTTAATTGGGCAAGAGAATGCCATAAATGGATGACCCATAGTAACCTTCAAATCATTTCCGGGGAAAATTCTATTGGGGTTAGATTAGATCATAAAATTATAATCATCAGTCATAATCTATTGAATTACCCATTTTGGGAACAAAAAATAATAAAGGCACAACCGAAAGTAGTGATTGTTGATGAGGTGCATTATTTCAAAAACGAAAAGACAAAACGCTCTATTGCCTTAAAAAACATATGCAAAAAAGCCCCTCATCTTATTTGTTTGTCAGGCACTCCGATATTGAACAAGCCTATTGAGATTTATTTTATTGCTAATTTAATTGATAAGAATTGTTTGCCCCATTGGCCACATTTTACTAAGTATTTTTGTAATGCTAAAAACAATGGATTTGTGATGGATTATAATGGCGCAGCACATACTGAGGAACTTTATACGCTTCTATCAGAATCCATCATGATACGCAGGAAAAAGACAGACCCCGGCATTGCAGATGAACTACCTGAAAAAACTTATTCCTTCATCCCTCTTGAAATCAGTAACCGGAAACAATATGAAGCTGCTGAACATGATTTCATTTTATATACACTTACAAAAATCAAAAAGGAATTAGAGGAGTTAAACACCGAAGCGGTGAAGATCGTCAAGAAAGCTGCCAAAGATAAAAGTTTTCAATTGGAGTTATTTGATTCTGTAATTTCCAAAACTAAACAGCTGGAAATTCAAAATGAAGCGATTGAGAAAATAATGGCAGCTAAAAATTTAGTCAAGCCCGGGGAACTAAGAAGAATGGCTGCATTGGGTATAATCGAAGAGGGGATTGAGTGGATCAAAGAATTTTTGCTGACTGGGGAAAAGCTGGTTGTGTTTGTAAATCATAAAAAAATGTTGGATTTGCTTGTTAAAGCTTTCCCAAAAAATTCAGTAAAAATTGACGGTGGGGTGACCGGATTAAAACGTCAACAGGCAGTAGATCAATTTCAAACTAATCTAAAGATTCGATTGTTCTTTGGGAATAGTGCCGCTGAAGAAGGAATAACACTGACCGCTGCTTGTAATGTATGTCACTTGGAGTATCCTTGGAACCCGGGTAAATTCGATCAGAGAAATGACCGTTGTCATAGAATTGGGGCTAAATTTCCTGTCACTATTCATTGCCTGTTTCCGATTAATACAATTGTTGATAAATTAGACATCCCCCGTATTGATAGCAAAAGGAAAATTATTGATAGTGCTTTGGATGGTAAAAAGACTGAAAAAATACAAATGTTAAAAGAGTTAATTAAAATCTATAAAAAGTAAAAATCATGGAAACAAATGTAAAATGGGGTTATGATGAAGAACAGGGAAATCGCAGACCGTACAAATTAGATCAGCGTGTAGTGCTTCACAAATATGTTTTTATTCTGTGTGTATGCTGTATTGTAGCTATGGTTATTTTGGCAGGGGCTTCCGTTATTGATTCCCTGTTGGAACCTTTAAAACATATGAAATGATGTACAGTACTAAACGTGAATATGCAAACCGAAAAGAACAAGCCGTAAAAGCTTCAAAAGATCATAAAAAATCAATGGTTGGGATGAAAACTATAATGGTTCCGCATCCTACAGTACCCAAAACATGGATTGAAAAAATAGTACCCGATGAAGAGGAATAAACCAATAAAAACCCAAATCAATATGCATTTGAACCTTATCAGGCAAATTGCTTGGTCTTTCAGTACCTCTACTGGTTTGGAGTATTCTGACCTATATTCTGAGGGATGTTTATGCTGGTTGGAAAATGAGCACCTGTGGAATAAATCCAAGGGTAAAATAACAACCTTTATGTGGTGGATCATTCAATCCGGGCTTAAAAACTTTGTTGCTAAACAAAACAAATATAAAGCCCCTTTGAAAGAATTGACCTCAACTTCAGATAAGCCCATGATGTATATCCCGTATCTGGAAAAGCTTTCATTTGAGGCTGTTTTCATCGCTAAATTAGTGATAAAAAACCCTGAATGTTATCTTTATACTTCTAAAAAAGAAGCTATTAAAACCATTGAAAAGTGTCTTATTTCCAGAGGTTGGGAAAAGGAACGAATCAATGAAGGATTTAAACAACTTGAAAATTCATTTTAATGATAAGAACCCACTACAATTTTAAAATTTACTGTATTACAAGTATTTCCGGCAAACAATATATTGGGCAAACAAAAGCTACTATTGATAAACGTTGGAAAATGCATAATTGTAATAACAACAATACAGTTATGGGTAAAGCAATCAAAAAGTATGTGGTATCTTATTTTTCAATTATTGTATTAGATAAGGCAAATACCAAAAAACAAGCAAATATACTTGAGGCTTTTTACATTAAAAAATTTAATACTTTAATTCCAAATGGGTATAATATGTCAGAAGCCGGAGGGGGTTGTGTTCCCGGTTTTAAGCATACGGAAAAAGTAAAAAAAGAAATATCAGATACAAAAAAGATTTATTACTCTGATCCCATAAAAAGAAAAGAACAAAGTGAAAGAATGGGTTGTTTTTTCAATACCCCTGAAGGAAAAGAAATTCAACGTTCAAATTCCTTAAAACAAAATATCCCAAAAATAAAGGAAAAAATAAAAAATAAATTAAAAATAATAAGAAGTACTGATGAATATAGAAAAGCAAAATCAATTGAACAAAAATTAGTTTGGAATAATGTTCAATTGATAAATAAACATTCTGAAATAATAAAAAAACAATATGAAAATGGTAGGATAACTTGGAATAAAGGTAAAAGCACAGGCCCACGTTCAGAAGAAACAAAAAGGAAAATATCAGAAACTCTAAAAAATAAATAAAATGGATATTATTAGATTTTTTAATGATTTCAGCATACTTTATAGGACAGAAGGTCATAAACACTGCAGACCCGGCTTTGTAAACATAGAATGTCCATTTTGTTCAGGCAATCCGGGGCTGCATTTAGGGTATAATTTAGAAAATGATTATTGGTCATGCTGGCGTTGCGGCTGGCACCCGATACTGAAAACTGTATCCACTTTACTGAATCAATCGGAAGAAAGAACCCTGCCGATAATAAAGCAATATGGGCAGATTTATTATCACAAGGAGGTAAAGCTGAAGGAGGGGAAAAAGCCCTTTGAATTTCCTTCCGGGGTAACGGATTTATCAAAAGCCCATAAACACTATTTGAGTGAAAGGGGTTTTGATCCAGATAAATTGGAAAGGCTGTGGGGATTGAAAAGCTGTGGACCAGTATCCAAGCTTGATGTTCATGATTACAAGCACCGAATCCTGATACCCTATACTTGGAACCTTGAGGTGGTAACTTTCGATACTCGCAGCAAGAATAAGTATAAAGCAGGAAGCCGTTACAAAGCTTGTCCAAAGGAAAGGGAAAAGATTGAGCACAAAAGGATACTTTATGGAAATCAGGAAAAGTGGAAATCAACGGGAGTTATTGTTGAAGGGCCAACTGATGTTTGGAACCTTGGCCCGGAAGCTTGTGCTGTTAGTGGTATCAAATACACCCCTGCTCAGGTTAAAGTAATTTCTGAATGCTTTGAAAGGGTTTTTGTTGTATTTGATGATGACCCCCAAGCCGTGGTACAAGCCAATAAACTTGTAGCTGATTTACGATTTAGAAATAAAAAAGCTATCCGATATGATATCAAAGGCGACCCCGGGGGATTATCTGAGGATGATGCAAAATATTTAATGAAACAACTTTTAAAATGATAACCAAGATTGATAAAACAAAACATATCAGACCGGGATACAAAATCAAGGTATGTCTTCAGCCTTGTACGTATAGATTAAAAGGTGATTTTTCAATCTATCCCGGAAAGGTGTTCAAAATCAGATGTACCCCGGGTAGCAAACTAAAGCGCAATGGAAGGGGAGGAGTATGGATTGACGGTGTTTATGAACCTTTTTTCATTTACTTCTTTGAATACTTTCCAATTAAACCGGAACTTGTAAGAACAAAAAAGATAATTAAGTCTTTTATTTTTACCCGTTCTAAATAATTGATTTATAATAGCTTAAAAAATAAGGGGTATCAAATTAGGATATTATTATAAAATAGTCTATTTTTACCTCCCTTTAATTGAAAAAATTCAATGTGACGATTGAAGATAATATTACCTTGAAAGATCATAACTTGTACTGGCGTCACCCGGTATATTGTTTATGATCTTTCTTTTTGTTTAATTAAATTTACTTGATTATGGAAAGAGCTAAAAAAGCAACAATTTATGAAGAGAATAATTTCATAAACGTTTCTGAAGATCGTTTGGTTGATTATATGTCCGGGAGAAGTTTCATTTCAGTAGATACAAAAATGATGAAAGTTTTTACCCCAAACGTTGGTTATTTTTTGATCAATCTATTGAATTTTAGAAGTTATCTGAAAGCAAAACATCTAACAGAAAATGGATGGTTTTTCTGTACGCATGAACATCAACAGCTTTATGTAAATTTATCCGAAAAACAAATCAGGGCTGCCAAAAGTACCTTGAAGGAATGTAATATAATTAAAACAAAAATGAAAGGGATGCCAATAAAAGAATGGTATTTTATTGATGTTCATGTCCTGTATCATTACCTTGATTTCAACGTTTCCAACCCTACCTATCAAGGAAGGGATGAGCCTACCTTTTTAGATAGGGATGACCCTTCCTTGATAGGTAGGGTATATTTAGATAATAAGTATTTAACTAAGAAAAAGGAAGAAGAAATTATT
>Ga0302296_1000628_pt1 | contig 28498 bp, 34 predicted proteins | sample III_Fen_N3_1_FD_194546 | JGI IMG/M metagenome (GOLD analysis project Ga0302296, IMG submission 194546) | Peat permafrost microbial communities from Stordalen Mire near Abisko, Sweden - III_Fen_N3_1 | ecosystem: Environmental > Terrestrial > Soil > Wetlands > Permafrost | place: Sweden: Abisko...
ATCGTATGATAAATTGTGGATATTTTACAATATCAAAGGTAAAAGCAGAAATAATGGAGCATGGGCAACAACCCATTTTACTCCAAATTTAGAAGTCTGGATAAATGAATATTATGACAGAAAATAATTTAATTATAAAACAATAAAAAACTATATCATGGAAAATACTGGTAATATTCAATTCATTGCATCAATCATATCTTTGTTAATTGCAATTGTAATTTTAATTCGTTGGTGGGGAATGACCAGCAATATTAAAGACATTCGTAATTATTTATATAGACAAAATATACCTGAAATTGAACAGGTTGAAGTCGATAATCAACTTATTGAATTGGAAAAATTAAAAATAAAGATGAAGCCAAATCAATTAATTATAAAGATTTTAGCAAATCAACGACTTGAAGTTTGGGATAAATCTACTTGGGATGAACATATTTCACAAGGTAAAGGCAAGTTTTTTGAAGAATTATATAAAAATTATTGATTTTTTCATTGTCAATTAAAAATAACTCTGCATCTTTGCAGTACAGAACTATTACAAAGGCACTATGTGCCACATAACGATGTGGTTTTTTTATGCCATAAAATCAAATTTATTAAAATATAGCGATGCTATATCACGAGCCGTTTGGAGCGGTATCAGCCTTTGGGTAGTTCTGTAGCGTGATATTGGCATCGCTTTTTTATTGCCAAAAAACTAAAAACAGAACTACCCAAAATGAACACAACCACCAACATCCGCAGGCATCGCCCGCAAAAGCCGGTAAAACACACACCGGTAGAAATCAAAAAAGAAGCTACTATTGATGTAGCATTGCATGTATTTAATCAGTTTGTGCGCGAAGCCCGTAAGGAAATCCGCAAACGTGATTACATGGCCATATCGGGCATGATGACTAAAACCGATTGTGATTCGGTTACTTTTTACAGCGATTCATTTAGTTTAACCATTGATTTTACGGAAGGGTTTACGCTATGATAGTCATCAATGGAATGGAAATAACCGACGAATTGGTAAAATTCATGAAACAAGAAAAAGAGAATGAAGACTATGCCGAACAAAAGCTGAGCGAAGTAATGGATCTTATCATTGATGTTCAATCGGGTGGCATACCCGTTGACGAAGATGGATCTATATTTAAAATGATGCTTTTTGACGTAAAAGGACTTCGCGATACCATGCGAAGACTAAGAACTATCCTTGAAACCTGTAAAATTACTGAAAAATGAACCACACCCTCAAACCCCCAACCACCCAAGCGGAAGCATTTAAAATGATCACACCGCTCGATCCGGCAATGCCTAAAGGTGCATTCTCTGCCGAAGAAAAGGATATTGCATTTTTTCGGTTAGTAGAGTTTATCCGGTTATTGTTACCTGAAAGTTAAACTTTGTTATATTATTATGCTAACTATCTGATTAACAAATAGTTACATTACATTTGTGCAATAATTCTATTATCAACCATTTAAAATTAAGAAAAATGAACAAAAATGAAATTGCAACGATCAACAATGTAGTAATTATTGCTACTGACGAAACTGAAAAATTGATTCCAATTAAGCCAATTTGCGATGCTTTAGGAATCGATTATCCTACTCAATATTCTAAGTTAAAAGAGCATGAATTTTTGAGTTCAGTTGTTGGGCTGAGCCCAACAACTGGAAGTGATGGAAAAGAGTATGAAATGGTATGTTTGCCCTATGAATTTATATTCGGATGGCTGTTTACCATTAACCCGAAAAACGTAAAGCCGGAAGCTCAGGAAGCCGTGGCAAAATATCAAGTTGAATGCTATCGGGCATTGTATAGTCACTTTGCCGAACCACAAATTTTCCTCGCTCAGCAAAAAAAAGTAACCGACGAATTATTGGATCAACGAGAAACTGCAAAAACAAATTTCAGAATTGCCGATGGGATTTTGAAAAACATTGAAAAGAATATCAATGTCACGCGCCGGATGACAATTGAAGAATGGCGGTTAGCAAATAAATCAATTGAAATACCATTCGAGAAATAAAAAGGGAGAATTCTCCTTTTTTATGTCCTTTAAAAGCCACTTGATTGTGGCTTTTTTTGTATCCATAAATTCATACTCAGGATTATGGAACAATATGATCACTTCGCTTATGGTTTGGATCTATCCAAAACAATGAAACTTTTCCAACCAAAAGCTGAAAAAGCATTTCATAAAGCACCGAACTCCGACACGCTGGCCAGTATCAGCAACCGGTTATCGGAAATAAACTATCCGGTATTGGTAGCAATCGACGGTAAAGATTCAACATTCGAAGATAACGATGCTGAAGCATTACTCAAGAAACCGCAATTTTTCTTTATGCTGATAATGCCGGCAAAGAATGATGATCCATCCGACATACTTAATGCTCAGGCTATATGCGAAGCCAATGCACTTCAGATACAGGCAAAACTTATTGCCGAAAGTCGAAAATTCCAGAAAGGATTAACCGGACTTTTGAACAGCTCATTCACCATTGCCAGTATCGGGCCAATTGGTGATAACCTATATGGAGTGATCATAGGATTTCAACTCCAGCATGGCGTAAATTATAAGATTATTGAAGACTATTGGGTAGCTGAATCATGATAGGTCGCGAACTACAGGAATGGACAACTTCGGATTGGGTTGATGCTAAAACGAGCATGAACGCTAATTCATTCAAGCAACTGGTCAGGATATCCCGTGCCGGACATATACAGATACCTTCCATTGTAGTTCCAAATTATAATCCTCGTATAACTTTCATTTCCGAAAGTGATACGGACATGTTTCTCCGGGTAAAAGATATTGAATCTGTAAATAACTTCAATAAAGGCGTAAGGAACTGGGGCATAAAAGTAGAAGCATTACTCAAGCAATCGGCACAAACGCGCTTTGGTCATGAAGATCGTCCTATTTCAGACGAGTTTCCACGCCTGAGCGATTCAATAAAATTGAATCTCAGGTTTGATAAAGCCTACAAGCTTGAAACCCGATCGGTTGGCTTTTCGGTGGCACGGCACGGAGTTTACTTACACGAAGGAGCCGGGCGTGGTTACGGCGGACTTACCGGCAGCAAATGGACAGATAAGTACGGGAAAATACATACTACCAAAGAAAGTAGTCAGGGCAGAATGGGAACAGGAAACCGAACATCCGAATACTGGTTTAATGATATTATCCGTAATAATATGGACGAACTGGCTGATATAGTGGCTAACTACAGTCTTGATATAGCTGTAAATATGAATAGTATATTTTTACCTGAGTGACCATGAGAATAATAAGTAACGGAATAGATTTCGATCTGCCTTCTGATTTTGCGGTAGAGCTTACAAAGTATAATGAAATGCTGAGTGATGCTGGTGAACAAACGGCACCGGTGACTATTCCTGATAGTCCGAAGAATCTAAAATTATGCGGTTATGCTAATAGGCTGGATGGATATTATAAACCGATGTCCGACATTGATGTGATGGCAGTGGATGGCATAAGTTCACGTCTGGCTAACCTGAGCATTAATAATCCGGATGTTAGTGCTGGCATTAACTGCACGTTGTATTTTGGTATTGCCAATTTTTATAGTCGAATAAAAAATAAGAATCTGATAGGCTTGAACTGGGGTGAAGTGAAGCATCCGAACTATGCTACTGTATCGGACGAAATGCGGGTGAATTATCTGGTGGCTCTGCTGAAGGAAATATATGAGACTCCGGCCAATGATGGTAATAATCGATTTGGGGTGGTTCCTGTACTTACTTCGCAGGAATTTACGTGGCGAAAAAATGTACTTCAGTCAAATGAAACAAGCTATGCCATAGAAGATGTGCCCGGTTTATTGATTCTGAATGGATTTGAACAACACCAAACCATTATTCCTCAAGCGCTGGATGATTATTATGTGGCCGAACGATTTGAGGGCGAGTTTGACCAGGTAATGATACAGGATAGTGCTGTGATTTCTATTGGTAAAGGATATGGAATGACTCCTTTTTTGAAATTACGCTACATTCTCCAAACGATTTTTGGGCAATATGGGTATGAGGTGGATTTGAGTGAGATAGATAACTATCTGCTGGCCACTACTGAAAATACTACGTCGCTGAATAATTTCCTTCTGCTTAATAATGTGGCTGATGCGATATATGGAGGAAAATTGGAAATCAAGCAATTGCTTCCTGACATAAAAATCAGTGCATTTCTGGATATTATTAATGAAAAATTTGCCGGAAAATTTGTGGTGAATGAAGTTACCCGGGTGGCTAAATTCCGAATGTATGATAATGTACTGGGGTCTAATCCGGTAGAAAATCTGACACAATATAAATCGGGACCGGTTAAGCCAGGAGCACCGGAGTTTAAATCGTTGATCATATCTGACGGTACCGGAAAAAATACAGATACAGAGCAAACTGATACGACTACGCTGCAATTTACTCCGATGCAGCAAAAAGTAGTTGAAATTCCTATTACGGCTAAAGGAAGTGAAGATGTGAATCCGCATATTCAAAAAGTAATAATGCCACTTGTTAGTATTGATGGAATTATTCATGTTAATACTGAAGTTCAGATAGATTTAAAAACAATTACTGAAACTACGAATACTTCTACTAATGTGCAACTAATCTGTTATGATCCTTCTGTACTGGATTGTTATAATTGGTTGAAATTTCATCGGAGTTACGTGCCGAAATTGAATGATACAAAGAGCATGAAATTAGTTTACCGAAAATATATTGATTTTTTGAAAAACAGTAATATTCCGGGAACGGTAAATATGAATATTCCTGTTCATGTACTTGAAGGTCTTCAGCTGGATATGCCCGTATTGATAGACAATGATCCGGTATTGCTTGAGGAAATAAAGCGAATTACTAATAAGCCTAGTGAGTGTGAAGTCAAATTCCGAACATTGAGGGCTTATGCAGATCGTTGAAATTTTTGTCCTTTAGATACGAATAGTAATATTATATTTTTGAGCATGATTTTACAACAAAACCAAAATACTCCGGTAACATCTCCGCAAATAATAGATGCAGACACGATGCTAACAGCTTATAGAGCGTGGAAGGGTTTTGCCTGGTTGACAAGTGCTGATTTATTTGAATTTGTAAGTCATCCGAGTGCGGAACGCAGGGATTTTTTTGAGACTCAACAGATCAGTATTGAAATGGTTAAACATTTCATTATTCAGACATATTAAAAATGGGAGCAAACGACACGATTCGATTTTTAGCCGGAAATCCAATATTGCTAAATATATGGACGGGTGTAAATGCTTCGACACGGTATAGAGTATATTCAGGCGTAAATTATTCTGAATTATTATATGATGGAAGTGCGTATTCAATTACCGGAACTGCACAGGTAGATGTATCTGAGTTATTTAAAAACCTTGCAACTACAGCCGGTATATTATCGGCTAAAATGGTAACTGTAGATAGTGAAGGAAACAATTATGTGGACGAAAATAATGAAGGAAATAGTTTATATCTGGTTGAGTTCACAGTTTACGGTGGTGGAATAAGTAAGTTGCTTCAACGAAAGTTAGTTAGTGCCGGCTCTGATATTTTCGAATGGAAATTGAAAAACGTTTCCCGGAATTTCTTTTTGAGTACGCGGACCAACAACCGAATAATAACTATTCCTGAAGATGAATTACTTCTTCTAAAGTATTATGCTCAAGGCTTTAATTTTGTGTTGAAATCGGCGGGTGAAATATTAGTTACTTATGATCACAGCAATGATGCAATTGAAAGTTTACAAGAAATAGATTTCAATGCAATCCGTCAGCAGATAATGAGTTCAAAAAATAAATTGATTTCTCAATTTGATGTGATGACATCGACTGGTGGTTACGCCTGTACAATTGTAATTACTGAAGTAACGGAAAAACATGATTATTTTTTGAAATTTCGAAACTCTTTGGGAGTGCTTGAAATAATTTCAATAGAGGGTTTGATAGATTACAACCCTGCTTTTTCGGAACAATCGACGATATCGGAATGGGATCAGGATATATCAGATTTTGTTTCGACGGCACAACGGAAAACCTTTATAAATGTGTATAAGGGAGAAATTGGATATAAAACGAATGAGGAACGGTTATTCCTAATCGATGCTTTGATAAGTAAAGAGTGTTATTTGATGGCTAACGGTGAAGAATATGCGGTTAAAATAAAAACAGATAGTAGCTTGTTTCAATCAACTGCTTCAGTTCCGGTACCCATTTCGATAATTTTTGAATTGCTTGATACGGATAACAATTATAGTCCTTTACTTCAAAAAGGAGATGAAATACTCGGAACAACGGATAATGAAATAGTAACTTCTACTGATTTTAAAATATTAATATAATGGCTGAAAACGAATTGAAAAGATTCCCGGAAGATTTTGACGAAATAGGACGGGACCTATTACCGGATGATCTTGTTTTAGGTGTAAATAGAGCAACCGGCCAGCAAGTAATTATAAAAACTGAAAGACTTGGTGGTGGTAGTGGAAATGGTGGTGGAACTACCGTTCAAACCACATTCTTTCAGCAAACAGATCCGTCGCTAACTCATGATATGATTGAAGGCGTGAGTAAATGGGTGGTGGACGATATTGAATTTACCTGGTTGCAGGGACAATGGATTGAATTAAATTAATGTACTATGGCAAATACGAACGAAATAAGAAAAACCTATACCAATTATGAACCGTCGATAGATGGTAAATTGGTGTATGCGAATGGGAATTTGGTTTATGAAAGCAATGCAACAACTATTGCCATGCGGACCGTTAATCCTAACTTGCTGTCTGGGATCGCGCTAAATGATAATCCTGCTGTGTTTTCAATTGCAGGTATTGAGGGTGTGAAAGGTATGGTTTTCGGTAGGTTTACCGGTAACTGGAGATATTTGGTAGCTGCAAATGGTGTGACTAATTACGGAATTAAATGCTTTGAATATAAATCATTTAACCCACTTTGGGGACAGGATTTATACCCACGCTTTTATCATGAATACCAGTATGATAAGACTGATATATCGTTTCTTACTGATCCCACTTATAATGGTATTATAGCCAAAACTGATGCCGGGATTAATTCGTTGATTGCTCCGGTATGGCGGGATTTTGGTCACAGATCACGATCAGCGCAGGATTTTCCTAACTTGGACGGTGAATATGATTCATTGAACCGAGCTATTACCGGTTACGATACGCAGTACTGGGATAATTATTTCAGTGTGGGTGGTGTAAAGGCCGATTGGATTAAGGCAGCCATGGAAGCATGGTATATTGAAGTTATTCCCGGCATTGCTTTGCCTCAGTTCCGAACTAATTGGAAAGGATATGATTATATCGCTCCAATTACCGATCATAATGTATTGGATACTATCGAAGTAATGAGTGTGTCTAAAACAGAATTAACCGCTTCCGGTAGCCATACTTTTATGGACAAAGAAATCATTGAAAAAGGATTTCTTGTTTCCAATACCAATCCTACTCCAACTATAGGTGATTACAGCCAAAAAGTAACAGCTGATAGTATATATAGAGATTCAATCAATGGCTGGACTAAAAAAATAACCGGATTAAGCTCTGGAGTAAAATTTTTTATTTGCTTCTATTTGAAATTTGCGGATAATACGTATCAATATTCTACCGAAACCAGGCTTTACAGTGCTGATTTTTCAACCAACGAAATAGTAGATGGTGTAACCACGTTGCCAGCTTTTCTGGCTCCTGTTGTGACGCTAGGCATTCACAATAATGTCACTATCAATTCTGCCACATTAAGAGGTTCGTTTACTCCGTATGATAATGTCATTGAGGAAGCCGGATTTTATTATGGAACAATGAGTAATCCTCATTTGAATGGAGGTACCCGGGTTATTGCTACTATCAATTCAAACAGTTGTGAGAAGATAATTACCGGACTTACAGCTAATACTAAGTATTACAATACTTTCTTTATCAAAATTAATGGAGTGGAGTATTTCAATACTGCACCAACTACGTATCAAATAAGTACCGGTGCCGGTGTTGATTTTACTACGTTGGTGGATGTTCAACTTCCTCATGTTTATTCGGGTATTCCGTTTGAAAATACTTCTACCCGTGTAAAAGTACGAATTCAAATGGATAATGATGGTGGTTCGCCCATTACTCAAATTGGTGTATGTTGGGGAACCAGTCCCAATCCGACTACGGCCAACAGCAAGTTTATTAAAACACCCATTTCAAATGATTTTACGCATGAAATAACCGGGCTAACCCCTGCCACTCAGTATTGGTTACGAGGTTTCGCAACCAACAGCAAGGGAACGGCTTATCAGAGCGATGTAATTAGTTTTACCACACTTCAGGCAGTTGTAAATCCTAGTTTATCGGTAAGTAATCCAACCAATGTGCTGAATACTTCTGTGCAATTGAATGGTGCTGTTAGTTCACTAGCCGGTAAAACAGCTACCGAAATAGGTTTTAAATACAAAAAATCGGTTGACAGTGATTGGACTACCGTAATTTGTGCCGGAGTTACCACCATCGGAACTATAAATAAAACGGTTACCGGTTTATTGAAAAATACGCAATACAGCATGAAATCTTATCTGGTGGCTGATGCGACTTATGAAAGTTCGGTGCTGAATTTCACTACTGCCAATGATACTATTGTAGCTCCGAGTGTGGTGGCCGATGCGCCTACCATGGATAATACCAATAATGTATCACAACGAGTACGCATCCTTTCAAATGGAGGTAATATTATTCAAGAAGTTGGCGTATGCTGGGATGTAGCTCCGATACCTACCACTCAGACCACAAAAACCGATGACTATGCCGTAGTTGTGGGCGATGTTGTGGATTTTGTGGGGTTGGTAGAAGAAAATCTATATTATGCGCGACCTTATACGCTGGTAGATGACCAACTATTCTGGGGAGACCAAAGCAGTTTCACGTTCGATCCGATTTTGCCCTTCGTTCCAATATTTACGCTAGGCGAAGTGCTGGACTCCACTGATACTACCGTTTCGGTACATGTGACGCTTCAGGCATTGCCATTACCAACCGATGAAGGAATAGTGTATAGTCTGGTCACCATTCCTACTGACAGGGATTTGTTGGAAACGGACTTAATTGTTAGACCTAACGATCCTGATAGTCTGAATTACAGCTTAATCCTATCGGGTTTAACTCCTGCAACGCATTACTTTATCAGACCTTTTGCACTGAATTCGGAAGGTTACAGCTGGGGTGACGAAATAGAAGTTGATACCTTGGCCGTATCGGAAGGAAATCCCGCTGTGTCAATCACCATGACTAAACTAACGGAAAATTCATTCGATATAAATGCCGAACTTGCTGCCAATGGTAATACGATAGCTGAAAAAGGTTTTCTTTATTCTACCAATATTCAGGTACCAACGGCTCAATATGCCTTCAAAGTTCCGGTAACGGAAGGTACGGATACATTCAGCAAAAGAATTACACAGCTAGGCACAGCTACTTATTACATACGTGGGTATGCGAAAGTAGGAAATCAATATTATTACAGCCCTGTTATGTATTTTGAAAGTATTCTACGTACCGGATTTATCATTCCCGATTTTGAAGACCCCGGACAGATATTCGTATATGTAGAGCCTATAACGAATGAGGTGAAAAAATGGATTCACAATGGAAAAGGCTGGGTGAAAACTCAATATTATGAAGATGTGACTCCTACCTATGGAGTATTAAATGTAAATGACTAAATAAAATGGAAAAACAAGCACCAATCCCCGTTTGGGGAACTCAGTTTGAATTTGAGTTTAAGAATTTAGTGTATGACAAAGGCGTTGAGCTTTTTTGTACAGATACGCATTTAGTCAAAAAGGCAGATGGAATAAATACCTATAAAAATCTGAAGCCTGTGAATGTGACTCCGGAAGAATTGGCGGTAATACTTGCTGCCCTGAAAGTGCCTGTGAAGTTAGTTCTTGTAAAGACCAACGCAAATGGCATGGTTTCGCTGAGCAAATTCAAAGATACTGATTCTGATCTGAAAATCACGAAAGTGGATATGATGAGTGACTGTGATAGCGTATATGCGCAAATAGGTGAAGATGAATATACTGAAGAAACCTTGGTAGATGTAGTTCTGACAATGGGAACAGAAATGAAAATGGATTTAAATATTAAGGCTGGGGAAACTTCGGCCACGGCAACAATAACTCTAACACGAATATAAAATGGCAACAATAATAGCAAACATACCTTTTGAATTGGGTAAATCACTTCAAGAACAAACCTCACTTTTTCAAGCGTGGTTCGGTGAAAATGTAAAGGTCGAACTAAAAGACTTTGAAACTAAAGATGATTTTGGACGACCTCTATCACACGCTACAGAGTACTTTACAGTAAGAGTGGAGTATTTCAGTGAATCTATAAACTGGGATTTCAAACAATATATAATTGAATAAAGATGAGCAATCAATTATTTAGAACTAAGCTTTTTAAAAAGTTAGTATTTTCGTCAGGCATTTGGGTAGAACAAATTACTCCCTTGACGGATGCAAATACCCTTCACATTTTTGCGGGGGTTGGTTTAGACACTAATGATGGTGCTAGGAGTAATCCCGTTGGAACTATTACCTACGCAAAAACATTATCACTACAAAATTTAATTATTAGAGGGCAATGTACTGAAAATATTGAACTTTTAGCAGCAGGTAAAAATTTAATTGGGGATGGAGATGATGCCGAAGTAGTAGGAACTGTAAGTTATGGAGGTGCTGGTAATGGCTATATTCAATGTATTCATAATATAAAAATTAATATTTTAGTTGGTATTGCTAGTGGAAATTCACAAATCATAAATTGTAGGATAAAATCATTAACAGGAGATACTGGGATTTATGACGTAAAAGCTCTTATTCGGAATTGCTTAATTGAAGATTTTAAAGCATGTGGGTGTCCTTCAACAACTTTAATAAACGACATAAGTATTGGCGTCGTCAATAACACAATTATTAATTATAAGAATTATGCTGGAGCTTATGGTAATAGTGGGTTGAATAACATAGTAAGTAACAGCATAATAACAAATTGTGTGGACTTATTTAGATTCTCTAACACCACTACAGATGTGACAAAGTTTTACTATTGTTTATTTAGAAAACTAACTCAATGGTTGTGGAACGGTTCAGTTATTCCAATCACTTATGGAAATGATGAGGCTACATGGATTCAAGATATTAGGGATTCATTAACTGCGTATGCAGATACCCTAGATTCCACAAATAAAACTTATTTACTGAATAGCATAAATACGTTATTTGCCCTTAAACCAGATAATTCAGAGAGTTGTAAGGTAGTAGATGACATTAATGGAACTCCTATATTTAATCGTTATAATGGAGGTACTCCAATAGATTATTCACTATACTTAAATGCGGATAACCAAGCACTTTATATGTCGAACACAGGCGCGTTCGTGGGCGCTTATTCAGGTAATCTGGGTGGGATGACATTCAATGATATTACTGATGTTGATGCCAGTGGAGTTGACACAGCTAATGTTCCAAACATACTCACAAGAGATTCAGAGGGTAACTTCTATGCCAGTAATCAATATGAAGACCAGTACTGGAATAGAGTAGTTACAGATGTTTTTTTCTATCCTAGAGGGTATTCATTTGATGGAATGAACTCTTACTTAGAGTCGGGCATCACTAAGCGTTTTTGGTTTGGGAAGCTTCAACCGTTTACAGCAGGCAACATTCCAGTAGAGACTGTTGAAGTTATACCTTTTGATAATGCGTTGGCAGCATCAGCTTTCCCACGTTTTTCGGCTAAGTTTACTGGAGTGACTAAGATGTGGTATCACATATCAGGAGCAAAATCAGAGCAACCAGTTTTATTCTCTGACTTACTTGGAGTATTTGGAGTTACTACGAATAAAGATTTAGATATTTATGGGGATTGGGCAGTTACCGAAGCTGATAGCGAAAACTTTGAATTAGGTTCTCAAGCTAACTGTGGTTTACAAGCTATAAATATCAAGTATTTTAAACTTGAATTAAACATTCATTACGCAGACTAGTATGGCTAGATTAGCACCTAATATAAAGCTTCAGTTCGTTGGGGTAAGTGGAAGTGGTGAAGTCTATCTTCCACCTAATTTGCTTACATTTTTAGGAGTTAGTGGAAGTGGTAAGGCATACCTTACACCAAATTTGCTTACATTTTTAGGCGGGAGCATCTCAAATTTGAAGAAACCTAACAATTTGAGTTTCTATGGAGCGGATGCAATTCCTTGTAAGGAGAGTATAATTATTTATCAGATAAATTAAAAAATATGGAAATTGTGAAATTACTCATATCGCCTCTTATAGTCGGTATTTTTATGTTTATGCTCAATAAAAATCAACGAAAACGCGATGAAACTGAAGAAGCAAAACTAAAAGAATTTCGGGCAAAAGAGCAAAAACACTTGTGTATGCATCAGATGCACACCAAGGGAGTTCTTCTATCGATCGAAAGTACAAAACTGGCTCTTGAAAGCCTGAAAAAGCTTAGAGACGAAAAAGGAAAGGCTTTATTAAACGGTGAGTTGGCGGCTATGAATAAAGCCGTCGGTGATTTCAAAAAGGAGTTTGAAAATTTTATAATAGAAAAATAGATATGGAAACGATTAAAGCATTATTTCAGAAAGCAAAGGATTTAATATCCGAGAAATTAAAATGTGTAAAGCGAAAAGTGAAGGCGTTTTTTAAAAAACATCATGTTTTACTGACTGTTCCGGCAGCATTGCTGGTGTTTGCCATTAGCGTTCCCGTTCTGAGATGGTATGATCCTTCTTCAGGTATTTTTGATGCCGGGATATTTCAATTATTGATCGTTCCACCGCTCATGCTTTTTGTATTCCTGGCTGTGGCATGGTTGGCTTATAAGACCATATTCGGCACACATCATAAGTATCTGACTACGGAAATGAAAGATGAATTTAAAAATAATATCACACCATGGCAAAGACAAAAACTTACTTACTCTATTTACTGCTTTATTGTTGTTCTATTAGTTGCTATGGCAATGATAGTGAGCTAGAACGCATCAATAAAGTTCAAAAAGTATATACGTCGCTGATTGGAGTTAAAGAACTTACCGGACGCAATGATGGATTTATGGTTGAGAAAATTCAAAAAGCTGCCGGCATAAAAAAGGGTGATCCCTGGTGCGCTGCGACTGTTTGCTTCTCGTTTGTGGAAGCTGGAGTAAAAGCAATTATTTCAGGTTACTGCCCGAATTGGTTTCCTGCAAAAAAAACGATTTACACACGCGGGAAAAAGAATAATCTAACCCCACGAACGGCGGATGTTTTCGGACTTTTCTTTGTAGATATGGGAAGAATAGCTCACGAAGGATTTATAGATGAGTGGCCGCCTGATTCTTCCATGGCCATAACGGTTGAAGGAAATACGAATAAAGACGGCAGCCGTGAAGGAAATGGGTGTTTCAAGAAAAAACGTCTTAAAAAACAATTTTACAAAATAAGTAGATGGACATGAAAACAAAACTAATCTTATTCCTGGTAATTCTCCTGGTCGGGTGTGCACCGGCTAAGAAAATTGTGAAAACGAATGTTACTCAAAAGCTACAGACAAATACTGAGGTAACAAAAGTTTCTGACGAAAAAACGAATTTGACAACTAGTGTCAATTCAGAGAAAAAATCTACTGAATCAGTCAAATCAACTGCTTCAGTAGATGAAAATGAGACCGAAGAAACGACTATTCACACGATAGTTTATGATCCTAAACTATACACTGACAGTACACCTAACAGACCGCTTAAAGTGTCTGAAACTTTACAAACAACCGTAAAAGGTAAAGGTAAAAAAGCTGTTGAATCAACTGAAACGCTATATTCTGCAAAAGAAGTGACTAACTTATTTGCCACCTATTTAAAGTCGTATGATTTGAAAATTGATAGCCTGAGCAAAGTGAATGCTTTACTTAAAAGTGAAGTTTCAACGAAAACCGAACAAGCGAGTAACTGGTGGAAATGGTTTCTTGCGGGGATTTGTATTTGTGTTTTATTCCAACTTGCATGGAAGTTTACACCGGCCGGAAAGTTGACCTTTATTTGGCAGAAATTTATTTCAAAATTTGTCACTTCAAACAACAAATAGTTTTATTATTAACAACAAAAATTTTTACTCTTATGAAAAGATTGATTTTTTTCTTAGCGCTGTTTTCGCTGACTTTCTCGGCGACAATGGCAACCCATGCAGCGACTACGGCCACTGACATGATTCAAAAATCGTTCGTGATTACGCAAATCACACCTATGCCGGTAATGGCTGTAAATTTTGAAGCTGCTACGGCGGTTTATAATTTTACTGCAGTAACGCTTCCGGCAGAAAAAGTAATCACAGTGCAAATGGTGAAATCGGATACCTGGAGGAATCCGGACTGGGGTCCAAGCCTGGCGATAAATGGTAATGCTACATCTATTAAATTCAATGACTCTAGTTATAATATACGGCTCAATAGGAAGCTGAATAATTATCAAACAGAATACGGATATACGCATAATATTAGAAGTACTGCCCGACATGTTTAGTTTTTTTCATTAGTATTAATATTGTTTATTTTATTTAAGCCTTCGTTGTGAAACGAGGGCTTTTTTGTGTCCTTTAAATGGCTTGAGGTAATGATTTCTTTTGTACTTGTAATTAAAACTCTACGACAATGGGAAACGATTTTAGCCGTGGGATACGCGTTTATCTCGAAACTTCGGATTATGGTAAAGGTATGGCAGCCATGTCGGCAGCAACAAAAAAATATGAAAGTTCTATCCAGACACTGACCGAAGAAAGTAAAAAACTCACTGCCGAGGGTAAGAACTCCGGTAAAGCATGGGATGATCTTCAGAAACAACTGAAGCAAAATGAAAATCAGCTCAAGAAAAGTCAACAAGCAGAAATAGACTATCGTGCGAAATTAAAACAAACCGAATCGGTTCTGAAGAATCTGTCCGGGCAATCGTACAATGATTTGATTGCAGTTCAAAAGCAACTGCAAAAGGAACTGAAGGCTACATCTCGCGGAACGGATGAACATAAAACCAAACTGCAGCAGTACGACCGTGTAACCCGCGAAGTAAGCAAAGCGCAAGCGGATATGAATTCTCAGGTGGGTGAGAATGGCAGTATGATGAGTAAAGCTGCCAATGGAGTAAATAAATACTTTGCCATGTTTACGGCAGGATTTGCAGCTGTAACCGGATTTACATTGGCATTAAAAGGTTTTATGGATCAACGAAACCAATTGGAAGATTCAAAAGCAAATCTGAAGGCATTGACCGGACTGGGTGACAATGATATAGAGTGGTTGGCTAAACAGGCAAAGGATCTATCTACTCAAATGACCGAATCAGGTGTACGTATTCGCCTGTCGTCAAAAGATATTGTGGACGGTATGACCATTATGGGAAGTAAACGTCCTGAATTGTTGAAAGATAGAGATGCGTTGGCAGCCGTAACTAAGGAAGCTCTAATACTTGCCACAGCAGGCAAAATGGAAGCTGTTCCGGCATTTGAAGCTGTAGCAGCTTCATTGAACCAGTTTGGTTTGAAATCTTCCGATGCAAGTCGTGTAATTAATGCTCTTGGTGCTGGAGCGCTTGCCGGTAGCGCTGAAGTGAATAACCTTTCCGACTCCATGAAAAACGTTGGAGCTGTTGCCAATGCATCCAATATGAGCCTTGAGCAAACTGTTGGAGCTTTGGAAGTACTGGCCGAAAAACAATTAGTAGGTGAAGAGGCGGGTACTAAATTACGTGGCGCCTTACTTAAGTTGAAAGAAGCCGGAGTCGGTTATGCTTCAGGGAGTTTCAATTTCAGAGATGCATTGACCGATGTAAATAAGAAACTGAAAGATTTGCATGATCCTGCTCAGAAAGATGCACTTATTATTAAGATGTTTGGTGCCGAAAATGTTACTGCAGGTCAGATATTATTGGATAGTATTCCAAAATATGATTCAATGACAAAAGCTGTAACAGGAACATCTGTTGCTTACGAACAGGCTAAAATAAACAGCCAAACAATGGCTGCTAAACTCGCACAGGCTAAGAATCAGTTTAATGAGCTTGGAATGGAGTTAGTAAAAAACCTAAATCCGGCAATGCTAAATGCAACAAACATCGGTACTCTGTTTGTCAAATTTCTGGTTAAATTACCTACTTTATTAAAAGAAAATGCAACAATTATTATAGCCCTTGTTTCGGCATTCACTGCTTTTCTTGTTGTGACAAATTTAACCACTATTGCCCTCAAACTTATGTATGCGTGGGATAAAGTAGTTGAACTTGGACATGCTATCAAAATACTTTCTTTGCGTATCAGAATTGCATTGACTAAAGAAGCAACTGCTGCTGAAATGGCTTTGGCAGAAGCAACGGCTATAAGTAATAAAACCATGAAGGGTAATTTATGGGGTATAATAGCTTCTGCAATAGCGGTTGCTCTTGTTTATTTAATTGACTGGATTAAAAAATCAACAGAATTAAATGATGCACAAAAGATTCAGATTGCTATAATGGATGATTACAAAGAGGCTTATAAGCAAAACTCGGAAGAAATTATCAAACAACGTTCTGAACTGACGTCGCTGGTTGCAGCTATTTTAAATACAAATGAGAATGAACAAACTAGAAGTAGATTAATTGATGAACTAAACAAAAAATATCCTGGATTTATATCATTTATTGATAAAGAAAAAGTTACGAACGAATTGCTTGCCTCTGCCTTGGCAGATGTAAACGAGCAATATGATATGAAATTGAAAAGCGTTGCATTGAATTCTAAAGCTCAGGCTTATGAAAATGCTACTGTAAAAGCAATGCAACGTCAGCTTGAAATACAGGATGAATTAAATAAATTAAGGTCAGAACCAGGAGACCATGATAAAGAAATAAAAAAACTGGAAGAAGAAGATAGCCAGCTTAATAAAAATATAAAAACATACGAAACTGCATCTTCTACATTCAGGGCTAATGCGGTGAAAAATAATCAGGAAATCCAGTCAATGAATACTTCTGAATATTATTCAAAACAAATGGATCAATATAAAACCTTTTTAAGAGATATTTCCAAAAAAAGAGATGAATATGAAGCTGGTTCTGAAAAATGGAATTTTTATAATGACCAGATAAGTCAAGCCAATGCAGCATTTAAATACGCAAATTTGAAATATAATGAAATAAAGAAACTGGAAGACAAAGCAAAAAACACAAACAAAGACAAACCAACTACAGGATACACACCAATAGCTGAAATGCTTGCAGCACTGGATAACGAACTTACAGCAAAGAAAAATCTACTTAAACAGGATAGGATTGACGGCAAAAAAGATGAAGATAAATATAATGCCGAATTACTTGATTTAGAAGTAGATTTTCTAACACAAAAACGAAATTTATATAAAACTGGCACGAAAGAATACAATGATTTGGACGGTCAGATTAAAGATATTCAGATTAATAAACAAAAAACGGCTAATGATGCACACCTAAAATCTGTCGAAGATTCGTATAAATCCATTCAGGACGCTACTAATATTTTTGAAAATACAGAGCGCGAACGCCTTCAGGGAGAATTAGAGAAGAATGTGAAATTACATTCAGGGAATGCCAATCAACTCAAAAAAGATAAGGAAAAGTATAATGCTTCGATTCTTGCACTTGAGGAATTCTTAGCACAAAAAAGGCTAGATGAGGCAACTACTTACTCCGAATTAATTGGTGATGCTACATTTAATTCGGAAGCGGATAAAAAGAAAGCCGTAACTGCTGCAAAAGCTGCTGTTACTGCTGCCGATAAAGTTTTAAAAACAGCCAAAGAAAAAAGACTGAAAGCTGGAATAACAGACGAAACCGCTAATTTGGAAGAAATAGCCCGAATCCGACAGAATCTTGGTTTAGATCAGGAGAAACTTGGTTACATGAAGAGCCTGAAAGCTCTGAAAGCTCACCTGAAGGAAGTAAAAGAAACTGAGACTGGAACTGCCGAAGCAATAGCTGCTTTCAAAAAACAGAAAGCCGTTGAATATGCTCAAATTGCCGTTGATATCACCGGAAGAATTGCCAATGCAGTGCAAGGTTATCAGCAAATTGAAACCAGTAATTTGGAAGCAGAGAAAAATAAACAACTTGCACTTGCCGGTGATAATGCAGATAAACGGCAGGCTGTGGAACGCGAATATGCTCAAAAGGAACTGGATTTAAAGAAAAAACAATCCAGTGCTTTTGTTGCCATTCAAATTGCACAGGCTATTGCTGCCGGTGCGTTAGGAATTGCGAATATTTGGGCAGTTCATGGAGTTGATCCAATTCTTGCCGGAATAATAACGGCATTAGAAGTCGCTACTGTTGCAGTTCAGGTTGGTAATATTATTTCACAAAACAATGCTATTCAAGCACAAACGCTTGATAGTTCCGGAATTTCAGGTTCATCTTCTTCATCTTCCACCGGTGCCCGGGTTGTTACTCAAGCTGCAGATGGCCGATGGGATGTGATTGGTGCTGACGATGGACGAACTTACCGGAATGTGCCTTATAATGGCGTGGCCAGAACCGGAATAGTAACTCGTCCGACGCTCATGGGCGAACGTGGAGATGAATTGGTAGTAGATAATCCAACACTCAGGAACTTACGCATGAATGCGCCGTGGGTGATCGATACGATACGCAAAAGTCGGGTTATTCAACGAGCTGAAGGGAATTATGCATCTATAGGAAATTCTCCTGCAGGTGGAACTGCTTCCGGAATGAGTAATGAAGATCTGTACGCTCTTATTTCGGCTCTAATGATCATTATGAAAGATACAACAGAATTACTGCAGTATCTGAAAGATAATGGCATTGATGCTTTCGTTGTGCTGAGCCAACTTGAAAAAATAATAGCTCTCCGGGATAAGAGTTTGAAAAAAGGAAGTTTGAAGTAAGTTCAAAAGTTCGGAAGTTCGGCTAAATTTCAGAACTTATCAAAGCACTGTATTCCGCGCTGTTTGGTTCTGGCCAGTGCATGAACGTAATTCATAGTTTGAGTAATAGTAGAATGTCCAAGAATATCCTGAAGCGTTTTTGGATTTGGATTATATTCCAGAAATATCGTGGCAAAGGTATGCCTGCCGGTTTTATGCGTGATTTTCTTTTTTACACCGCAATAGTCAGCTATTTCTTTCAGGTATTCATTCATAGTCTGATCGGCCGGAAGATTTTCAAAAACGTGTCCATTCTTTCGCTTACCAATGATATCATTTAAAATTTTCCTAAGTGGGACTGATATCGGTACAGTGACTAATTGTGGCTTTACTCCAATTAGTTTCATGCGGTAATATGAAAAACTTACATTCGTAAATTGTTCAATGGTCATAGATTTGGCATCACCTACGTGTTGGCCACCAAAGCACATAAACAAAAATAACTGAAATGTTTGAATATACTTCTTGTCAATATTTCCTTCGTTATATTTTTTATACATCAGTTTTAATTCTGATTCTTCCAGGAACACAATGTTTGGCTTTGATTGTTTCACAGAAAAATCAGCGAATGGATTTGTTTCCATATATCCGGCACGAATGGCCGCTAAAATGAATTTACGAAGCACTGCAATGTTTTTATGCGCCGTATTATCATTATTACTCAAGTCTTTTTTTAAATGCACCACGTAATCTTCCAGCCAATCCTTATCAATCTGGTCGAAATATAGATCCGGAGCAAACTCTTTCAGTTTTTTCAATACTGAGTCGTGCATTCGCTTTGTGTTTACACTTATACGCCTGCGGGTTTGTTTTTGATAGTCATCACAAAACTGATGAAAAGTGTCAAAATCATCCGGACGGTGGTATGTTCTCAGAAATATATCTTTGGTAAGTTTACGGTCCTTCAGCCGATACTTTACGTCAACATTCGAAATTCGGCTTCTGATATTACTCAAAATAATATTTTTATCTGTTGCTTCATAATCAGTTTTTTTTACCTGCATTATCTTTTCACTCCAATTTTTTGCCGAACATTCCACTTTAGTTGTGAAATGCACCTTTTCTCTGTTGATATAAAATAACACATAAATCACTCCATTAGTGTCATTTTTGCCTAATCTGAGGTATAATTTCTCTTTGATCATGTCTACATTTGGGTTGTTTGGTCTACAATTTGGTTCTAAAGTCCTATCTGAATTCCTATTACAAAATGGTCGTAAGTATTTGAGATATAGCTAAAAGACAAAAGTTCACAGTCGTTATGACTGTGAACTTTTTGGGTTAAAGTGGTACCACCAGCTCTCCCGCAAATCTTCATTTTCAGTCATTTAAAACTATTTGGTCTACATTTGGTCTACATTCTCCAAAATTTCATGCAAAAATTTAAAGCAAAAAAATAGGGAACTTACCCCTATTCTGTAAAAATAAATATACTTCGTTAGCCTGCTTTCGCACCATTCATTGGTGCATGCCCGTTTTTTAGTTGCTCAACCTCTCTGGTAAGATCCGTAATCTCTTTTTGTTGCTCAAACATTATTTTATAACAGTCTTTCAGTTCAGTAGGTGGTTCATAAACTTCCACCGGAGCGGACACCAGGTTTGATGTTTTAGTTGATTTTGTTTGCTTTGAATCGTCAATAAAGAAGCAATTCATATCCTCACCAAAGTAATCAGCTATTTTTCCTAATGTTATCACATTAGGTGCACTCTTTCCTTCCAATATATTATTCAACCCCGGAAGAGATAAATCCACTTCCTTCAAAAAAGCAACTTGAGTAAACTTATTATCATTAAGTTTTCTTTCGCTTAGTAACTCCTTTATTTTGTGTGGATTAAACTTTGTTTTGAACTTCATATTATTTAGATTGAATATAAATTATAAAGTTTACTTTACTTTTATTGATAAAGTATAGTTTATATATGAAAATAAATATTTATGTTTGCAGTATAAAGTTCGGACTTATTTCTGGACTAGCAAAATAAAAACCTAACAAAATACAAAAAATGAGCTTTAAAGATTATTATTATTCTTTAGAAACGGATGGTAAGAATGCTATTCGGGATGCAATGGTGCCTAAATATATGGGTAATTCAACCTTTTACTATAAACTGGGTGATAATAAATGGTCCGAACTTGAATTTGAAAAATTAGAATCGATAACCAATCAAACTTTCGAAAGATGAACCTACGTGAAATTGAATATACCGTAAATCATAAGGGCGAAGTCCTAATAACAGAACTGGAAGAAAAACCATATATTCTGAATCAGACTCACCGGCACATAATTACAGGCACTATGGATGATCTGAAGGAAGAATGGCCGGCTGCTTTTGCTTGCCTGGCTAAACGATATCATAACAGCATGCCAAACCGGATGTATTATGAATTCCTGATCATAAGGATGTGGATAAAACTTCACTTTGGCCAAACTGATCATTTGTTGGATATTGACGAATCCGGAAGGGAAAATATGGAGTATTGCTATTGCCCAAAACGTGGTGAATGCGAAACCTGCGATTTGTTTAAAGCTTGTTATCCTGTCCGATCGACAAAACTACGCCAATCGGAAATAAATGTGCTTCGCTTGATTGTATCCGGACTGGAAGAAACTCAAATTGCCGAAACGCTGAACATTGCCCTTTCAACGGTAAAGAATCACCGGAACAATATGCTTCACAGGTTGGACCTTCACAAGACTTCACAGCTTATTGATTATTGGCACAAAAACAAAATGAAATAACCCGACAAGGAACCCGCACCTGAAGCGTCAGGAGCGGTGGCAGAGAGAGACTGCCCAAAAAGGAGTGAATCGGATTAAATTAATTACAATCAAAAGTGGCGCAAAAGGAGCGTCCATTTTTAGTGTTATTATATGAGTGTATAAAGATTCAACAAAGCCTTACCGGGGCGCGTAAAATGCCTCTCCTTTTTAGAATAAAATCTCAATTCAACATAGTTTGCGCCGTTATCCGGAATCGAAAGAAAATAGGGCATTAACCGCGCAAACCACTACCAATCCGCCAATAAGTACCGGAAGGGCGTTTTCGGATTGGTAGTTTTAAATTAAATACTTAGCCCAAAGTAATATGCATTTATGCAGAGTAGGGCACTAAATAAAATGATTGTTGAATCCGCCTGCGGTAATATCGCCGCAGGCTAATTTAAAAATTCAAATTATGCCAACACAAACTTTAGCCCGTATTTATGTGAACAGAAAACCAATACCGCCCGATGCGCCTTGGCCTATTCAACGATCGAGAGCGAAAAAACTGACGGTAAATGGAAATCAAGTGGAAGTTCACTCTCCCACTTATCCCGGAACTGATTACTGCCGGCAGTGTGAAAAGCAAGCCGTAAAACCGCATTTATATTTGTATGAAAGCCGTGAATTTTGGAGATGTACCTGTGGAAAAATGAATTATATACCCGAGAAAATATGAAATCAACTTACTCAAAAATCCCTTTTAAATGTCCTTACAATGAATTCAGTTGTGATGTGGTAAATACTGCAAGTTGCAAAAACTGTCCACATTATCACAATGCAGTTAAAGCCACCGGATCAATGCCGGTTTTTAATTGGATTTATCAGCAAATAAAACGAATTCCGAAAACCGATTATGACCGTATGTTTGATGCCATCCTTATTGCCATTATTGCTTTTGCTTTCGGTTGCCTTATTTACAACATTTTTACACAGATCACATTAATAAAGAATATTTTATGAACCATTGCATTGACGTCACTTGCCCGCACTGTGGAAATACTTTTTGCGCACGTTGCTCACCGGATACTTGCCCGCACTGCGGAATGATAACCCCATTGAACACACTATTTTATTGACCATGGAAGAAATTAAAATTTTTATCGGCGTACTGATAATACTGGTCCTGATTCCATTTTCGGTAAAAGGCATTCATAATATAAACGAATGCTGGAAGAAAAGAAATGACTTATATCTGAAAAAAAGAAAACCATGAATCTATCACACTTCACTTCTGACATTGCCACCTCCGAATGGATTGATAGATTCATTAAAATATTAGGTTCGGAAGATAAGTTTTGGGAATTTACCAATAAACAATATTCACTGCTTAATGGGATGAAAGTTGGAGAATCCCTATCCGTCGAAAAATGGTGCAAACCCGAAAACTACGAACTATTCATAAAAATAGCTGTATGCTATATCCAAACAAGTAAATGTTGCTACCAATTTAATACTGAATACACAATCATTAAAAAACAATTCGATGCAGAAGAAGTGGACCGACAAATTGCCTTACTTAACCGAAAACGTAGGGAAAAAGAACTTGCAGCAAATGGCAACGGAACTCAAAGTGGACAAAGAGGAACTTCGACTGTTTCTGCACCGGAGCCGCAGGTTCAAAGTTCATAACAAGGACAATATCATTATCAGGCTTATCACAGCCAAATTCACTTACCCCGAATACTTCTCACCCACCGAACTATTTTACGATGCTACCGGCATACGGCAGCGACGGTGGTGGCAGCTCTATAAAGGGGAAAAAAAAGCTACTGAGATAGAATTTAAAGCTGTTTGCCAGCACTTACAAATACCGGCTAAAACAGCAATGGACATCCGACAATTAGATATATTCGAAAATGTATAAAGACTTTGAAAAAGATAGAATTTTAGACTCCTGCAATAATCGGTTGGTAGATGTGATTGGTGATTTTATTACCATTACCAAGAAAAAAGAAAACCAATACGTTTGCGATTGTCCCGGATGTAGTAAGCCAAACGGATTAGAAATAAATCCTTCCAAACAAGTATTCAAATGTTTCCGGTGCGATGTGGCTGGTAAAACGGCTGTTAGTTTCCTGATGAAACAACAGAACAAATCCTATCTGGAATCATTGGAATACCTCAATCGTAAATTTTCAATAGTAGATGAGCCGGTCGAAAAAGTAGTAAAGAAAGTTTCGGTAAAAGTTACCGAAAAGAAAACTTCCACCTACTGTCATACCATGTTACTTCAGTCTGGACTTACCGCCGACGATGTGAAAGCTCCGATAATTTCCATTACCGATACACATACCACCACAGCCAACAGCATATTCCGATCAGGAACAATGGATGCAAAAGGCGAAGCCACTACCAATGGCGACGATGTGATTATTGAGTATTACGACCTCGAAGGAAATCCATGCATGTACGACGAAGTGATAAAAGGTAAACCCACCGGAAAGCGCAAAGTATTTTTCCGTGTTCGCTACCAATTCCCCGACGAACATTTGGACCGTGATGGTAAACCGGTAAAATATCGTTCACCTTACGGATCAGGAACATTTCTGTACATACCCGAAAAAATACGCGAACTGTACCGCACAGGGCAAAAACTACCCGAAAACAGACTTTTCCTACAGGAAGGTGAAAAGAAAGCAGAGAAAGCCTGCAAACACGGAATTATGTCGGTTGGTCTGTCAGGCATTCACAACATTGCTGCCAAAGGCAAACTGCCGGAAGATTTGATTAAAATCATTCAAAAGCTGGAAGTAAAAGAAGTAGTACTGATATTCGATGCCGATTGGAACGAATTAAGCCACAACATTAAAATTACCGATTCGGTCGAAAAACGTCCGCGCACGTTCTATTATGCTGCCAAAAATTACAAAGAATACATGTATTCACTCAAAAACCGTGGAATATATGTCGAAACCTATATTGGCAATGTAAAACCAAACGAAAAAGGCGACAAAGGCATTGATGATTTAATGGCCAATACGCTGAAAGATAATCCGGATGCAATAAAAGCTGATATTGAATTTCTGATTGCCGAAAAAAACCTGAATGGCAAATACATTCAACTCTACAAAATTACGGCATGGCCCGATAGCCGGTTAGAAGAATTGTGGTGCCTGAATAACGTAAAATCGTTTGCCAAACTGCATTACGAAAACCTGAAAGGATTACCCGAATTCAAAATTGGTAAATATACCTGGCGTTTCAATGCACAGGGCGATGTAGAATCGGCTCAACCAATTGAAAACGATGAACAGTTTTGGGAAGAAAACCAAAAGAAAACGGCTGAAGGATACAAAACCGTATATGAATTCATTTACGAAAACAATCTTATTTTCCTGCAGAACCGTGGTTTTGGCCGTTATCGCAGCATTGATGGTACCGTGAAGTTTTGCCACGTACAGCACCCGGTTGTAAATCTAGTTACACACAACGACGTTCGCGATTATGTAAAAGATTTTATCCGTAAAATTGGTAAAAAAGGAGTATTGGAAATGCTTCACCGGGGTGGACCGCAATACCTGGGACCGGATAAACTTTCCGACCTGAATTATATCGAACCGGCATTCGAAAAAGCTGATCGCGAAAAACAACGCTTTTACTTCAAATCCTTTGCATGGGAAGTTACAGCCAACGGTGCCAAACAAATTGATTATACCGACATTACCTACAACATTTGGGAAGAAGAAAAACACGAATTCGAACCACGACTTTGTGCCGAAAGTTTAATCAATATTTCGCTCGACGAAAATGATAAATGGCAATACGAACTTACACCCGAAGGAAAACGCTGTCAGTTTTTGCAATTTATGATTAATGCTTCGGACTTTACCTGGCGAAAAGAACAACAAATTTCGCAGGGACAAACCGACGTTACCGTTGAACCGGAAGAATTATACGAAAACAAAATCCATTTGGTAAGCAAGATGGCAGCTATTGGTTATTTGCTGCTTGCTGCTAAAGACAAATCCGTTCCACGCGCTGTAATTGCTATGGATGGCAAACAGTCCGAAATTGGCGAATCAAATGGCCGTACAGGTAAATCGCTCATTGGCGATGCACTTACTCAAATTATGCCAACGCTTTATATTTCGGGTAAAACAAAAGACATTGAAGGCGATCAGTTTTTATGGACCGAAATGACAGACAAAACAAAGCTGGTATTTATCGACGACGTACGCGTAAATTTCAATATCGAATTTCTGTTTCCCTGTATTACCGGCGATTGGAAAGTAAATTACAAAGGTGGTGGACGTGCTACCATTCCATTCAATCAGTCACCAAAAATTTATATACCAACAAATCATGCGCTAAATGGTCAGGGATCATCCTATTCGGCGCGGCAGTGGATTGTAGCATTTTCCGATTACTACAACGACGTTCACCAGCCAAAGGACGATTTCGGTTGCTTATTTTTCGACGAATGGGATTACGATCAGTGGAACTTATACTGGAACTTTGCAGCTAACTGTGTACAGGTATATTTAAAATTTGGAGTTGTTCAGGCCCCGGGCGAACGAATTGAAACACGGCAACTTCGACAACAAATGGGCGAAACTTTCCTGAGCTGGGCCGACGAATATTTCTGCAACCCCGATAAACTGGATACACGCTTAATCCGAAAAGATTTATTCGACGATTACCTGAAATACAGCAATTTGCCACCAAAACTAATTTCACCTACTGCATTCAAAAACAAAATTAAAGCATTTTGCATATGGAAAGGCTATCAGTTCAATCCACACATGTACGATCCGGTAAGTGGAAATCCACTCAAGCACGACAAAGATGGTAAACCAGAAATAGACGACAAATCGGGTGGTGTAGAACGTTTCTGGATTGGAACACGACCAATTACCATATCAGATACAGCCATAGTTACCGAAGACAAACAACTGAAACCAAAAGAAGGAGACGATTTACCATTTTAAAACATATAAATAATATGACAAAAAAAATAGTATTAATTGGCATAGGTGGTGCAGGGAAATCAGTTCTAACAAACAGAATACCACCACAACCGGAACTAATTCGAATTATGCCGGCCCTTTCTTTATTCAAGGATGTAAAAATTGGACAAAAGTTCAAATGGAAAAACAAAGAGTATAAAAAAGTTTCTTCATTTAGTGCTTATCGAAATAAGATTGGTTTATATCCATTTGTAACAAGCGACGAAGTTGAAATAATATCATAAACCATGCAAAAGCTCAATAAAATAAAAGTAGCAGTTTCGTCCGACGAATCTACCCGAAAGCGAATAATACGTAAAATAACGGTAGAATGTGGATTAGCAATTAATGCCAGCGATGCAGACAAGTTGATAAAACCAACGGTGTACGAATTCGACATATCAACAGCCTATTTTATTGTATGCGATTTACACAATTTCCGAATGTCACCCAACATGAATCAACAACTGTATCAAATGGCAGCACGCGGAATGGCAGTAATAGTAGGAGTAAAAAAACTACCGGCAGAATTTGAATTTATTTCCGAAACATATTATCAAAACTATTTATAACCATGGAATTTCAATATAAAAAACCATTTCGTGACAAACAAAACAACGTTGTCACCATGCGCTCAAAGCGAACCGTACACAATAAAGTGGATATTCAGGTAAATGAAAACAGTAAGAATTACCTACCTGAAAATTTAAAACCGATGACTGATCAGGAATACCAGGCATACTTGGAGAATGATTTGGAATAGGGGCATAACGAACAAAGCTATGGTGTTTTCGGCATTTACGAGAGCTACATTGTCGAAAAGAACCAAAGCTGATACGGAACACAAATAATGAATAACGCACGAACTGCCGAAACTACCATAGGTGGTGTTATGGCTTCGGTTGTTCTCTTTTATGGTATTAAATTTTAATCAACAAATATATGAATTATTCAGATTTAGAAGGATTGAAAAAAGTATACGCTTTTATTCCACCGATACAAAAGGTGATAAAATGCAAAATAGAAGCATTTAGAAATATATCTTTTAAAGATAATAAAGAAATAGATATTGGCGACTGTTTTAAATTAACGGGGTTTACAAATGGATTTGAAATATCATTTTACATTTATCCAGATACTGATTTCGATATATATAAGCTCAGTCTTAAGTCTTTTTCAACTGAGCCATAACGGTCGCTACTATGGGTATTGGTGCGGGGTTCTAATTGCACACACTTTCTAAACGCTAAATAAGCACCTACCCATAGTTAGATGTTATCATTTCGGCTTTTCTTTCTTTCAAAACATACTTAAAAAATCAATTATATGAGAATCATTATTTCAACAAAGTATTTAGCTTCAACTATTAAAGAAGCAATTTTAAACGGTTGCAAACAGCTCAATCTAATTCCACACACAAGCGAAATCGTATTTAGTAGATTAAGTGGAGTTGTTGCATCCGACATTCATATTTTAGAAAGAGGAGTTCAAGAATTAGAAACGTATTCTTTCAATCCAATTCAAATGTATAAGTTAATGATATTTTTAGAATCATTACTTGAGCAACCTATTGTTGTCGAATTTGATCAGTTTACAGATTCAGAATGTTCGATTAAACTCACACAGTTCGAGCACCGTTTTTAAGCTGAATGATAACGTATTGCAGCTAAAAGCTGTTGCCGATTGGCGGGCTTAATAGCAGCACTCAACCGCAATCGGTATTTGCGGGATACACACTTTAAGCAACCGATGAATCAGGCAATTGCT
>Ga0302296_1000634_pt1 | contig 28266 bp, 7 predicted proteins | sample III_Fen_N3_1_FD_194546 | JGI IMG/M metagenome (GOLD analysis project Ga0302296, IMG submission 194546) | Peat permafrost microbial communities from Stordalen Mire near Abisko, Sweden - III_Fen_N3_1 | ecosystem: Environmental > Terrestrial > Soil > Wetlands > Permafrost | place: Sweden: Abisko...
AGTAGCTGATTTGGTTCCGGATGCCGGAATAGTCAAGGTGCAGTTTCCGGTAACATTCACTTTATAACCTTTGCCAGGAACAAAGTTGCCGATGTTGTTTTTCCAGCCTCCAAAAGCACCGAAGTTTTCGATGGTTTTACCAGCTTCATCCATAACTTTTTTAAGCTTCCCTGTCTCAATCAAGTTTTGAAACAAGGCTTTGGCATCCTGAGCCGCTGCCGAAGGATAGGAAATAATATTCCAGCCAGCCGCTAATGGTATATCCATCGGCAATTGAACAGGAATTCCTTCCAGAGAAAGTGTAGAAGTAGCAGTCACATTTATCTTGTAACCTTTGGCTGAGTTCAGATTACCAATGTTGTTTTTCCAGCCTCCAAAAGCTCCAAAGTTCTCGATGGTCTTTCCGGCTTCATCCATCACTTTCTTGAGCTTTCCGACATCAATCAAGGGTTGAAATAGGTCTTTCATGTTGAGATTGGCAGGTATAACATTCGCAGAAATGATGTTCCAACCGATATTAAGAGATACTATTTGTTGAAATTTACCTGCATCCTGAGTAACAGTAACTAATTTTGAATCAACATCATTTGCCGAAACTGTTATCGTTGCAGTACGAATGACTGCTGTTGGATTCGCTTCGACTGTAAAAGTAAGCATCTGATTTCCGGTACCTGATGTTGGATTTACTGTAAGCCATGTTTGACTGGAACTGGCAGTCCATGATAATCCCGTAGTAACATCAACCGAAACTTTGCTACCATTGGTGGCTGCTACATTTACAGCAGTTGCGGAAAGCTTAAATTCGGGTATTTCAGCCATTGTAAAAAAATCTTTCCATTGGTTCGCTGACTGATAGGCGGCAGTTGTTCCAAACGGAACATGCAATATGCAAGTGGAAGTATTGATTCCGTTGAAAACATCGCTGGAAGAACTTAAATCAACAGGAGTGATTGGATTGGCTGTGATGGAAACTAAATTTCTGCAAAAAAAGAATGCCGAACCTTTTATCGTTGTTACTGATGAGGGAATCACAATTGATGTTAAACCATGATCCATCATAAAAGCAGATTCACCAATAAAAGTTAAGCCTTCAGGAAGAATAACTGAACTCAAATTCAGACATTGTCCAAAGGCCATATTTCCTATAGCAGTTGTGGATGTTGGTAGTATCATTGAAGTCAAGCTTATTTTCCCCTGCATTTGAATGCCCATAAATGCTGTTTCAGGAATTGTATTGGCTGGATAATCAGTATTTCCGGTTAGGGAAGTTCCTTCTGTACCACTATAAGCCACAATCGTAGCCCTGCTCAAATCAATTTCTGCCAACATAGGCATATTATCCCTCATTGTTTTAAAATCCCTGGCATCAATGGTACCCTTAAGTATAAGACTGTTAATCGTAGAAATCTGGTCTCCAAGTAAATCTTTTAACCCGCCGGCTGTTACTGACATAGTACTGTTTTGGATAATGTCTATTCCCTGATTATCAAATCCATCTACAGAAACAATTACATGAGCTTTTCTGCTGGCTTCGGATGTATTTTCAGTCACAGTCAATGCCAGTGAACCACTCCCTGATCCAGATGCAGGCTCAATAGTCAACCAGTTTTCATCGGATACGGCAGTCCATGCAACACTTGATGCAATAAATATATTTTTTGTACTTGCTTTGGTTCCGAAAAACAAGGAATTTGCAGAAAGGAATATTCCGGGCATTTCCATCAAATTGTTAAAATCTTTCCATTGGTTGGCTGCCTTATAGGCATCGGTAGTTCCAAACGGAACATGCAAGATGCAGTTTGTTTTACTTACATCATAAAAAACATCCCACGAAGAACTTAGATCAATTGGTGCACCGGAATATGCAGTGATGGAACTTAAATTCGTACAATTACTAAAAGCCCCATTGCCGATTGAGTTAACCGATGATGGAATGATTATGGCGGATAACCCGCTACAACTATTAAACACAGAATATTCAATACTGTTAACCGAAGATGGAATATTCATAGTTCCTGTAAGGCCAATACAATTCATGAAAGCCCCACTACCAAGGGTAGTAACCGAAGATGGAATGGTATAACTTCCTGTTTTTGAAACTGGACATTGTATCAATGTTGTTTTCTTTTTGTTGAACAACACACCATCCAAACTGGAATAGGTCTGATTGCCCGCATCAACATTGATTAAACCGCCACAGTTATAAAATGCACCGTAATCGATTGTATTTACGGATGCTGGAATGTTAAAAGAGGTAATACTGCTACAATCCTGAAAAGAACTGGATCCGATAGAAGTCAAACCTTCAGGAAGCATAACCGAAGTAAGACCGCTGCAAAAAATGAAAGAATAGGTACTTACTGATTTAACTGATGCTGGTAATATAACAGTTGTTAAATTTGCTTTCGCCTGAAAAGCACGTTCAGGAATAGCATCAGCCGGATAAGATTCAGAAAAAGAAGTTCCTTCGGTTCCATTGTAAGCAACAATCGTTGCAGCGCTCAAATCGACCTGTGTCAGCAACGGCATACTATCTCTCATGATCTTAAAATCACGGGCATCAATGGTACCTGTAAGTGTCAGATTATTAACCGTAGACATCTTGTCTCCAAGCAAATTTTTTAAACCGCCGGCAGTTACATCCAATACATTAATAATTATACTAACTATTTTACTGCTGCAATTATTGGTGTCCTTTACAATCAGAGTGAATTCACAAGAAGTTGCTGGTTTTTGTTTTGGTACCTCTAAAATGAGTGAAGTCCCAATTAGCTTTCCATCTTTTAACCAAGTATACTGATATGGTCCAACACCTCCCTCAATGTGAACATTATTACCAAGTATGATACTGCTGTTTGTCAGGGTATAAAATGAACTGGCAACAATTTCAAGCTTCTTAGGCTGATCAACCATTATTTTCATGACGGTTTGAGCTTGTGTACTTAATGTTAAAAATAACAATATGAAAGACCACCAACTCCTTTTTCTTATCTGGCAAATGATATTTTTCATAAAATAATAAATTTACAAACAATTAAGAATCAATCAAAAAAAACATCAAATACTGTTCTTAAAATTCATTTTCAGTAATCACCAGAATTGCATATACAACTTGATGTCATCTGTCGGATAGGTTGTTCTTAAATACGTATATGTAATCATTGGGTCAAAGCCTGGCGGTTTCAGATTTGGATTCCAATATTTATATTTTCTTGTATAGCTGATACTTTGTACTGCCTTTTGTGTTTCTGCCGTATTCTTTGTATTGAATGAATAGGTAAGCCCTAATACTCCACCATTTGTTATCGGAGTAAGCCATACATCGTTCAAAGTCATTGTAAACTCACGCGTATCAATGGTTGGATTACCTCCTGACCAGTTTTCCCAGTCGTAGATTGCCATCTTCCCGGTAAGGTAATTGTAGGTTGTTGTTTGGTTAAAATAAGTTGATGAAGCCTGCACAATAATTGTAGAATCAGTTGTTTCAGTGTTGTATGACATCGAACCGTATCGGTCAGCATCCGTTCGAAAAACCTGTGCCATAAAAGGAATATCATTTAGTTCTTCGCTCGTTCCATTGGATATCGAATGAATTTTTAAATTCTCAACTTCTGAACCTTCTAATCCCCAATTATGGTAAAAATTAAACATATCAACCATCCTGAACTCAGGAATGTTATACGTTTTTAGGTCATAATCAACATTGAAACTTTCGCTGATGCCTTTATTGATGAACAACATAAATGCAATATGCTTTCGTTCCAACTTATCGGTTCCTGCTTTCTCAATCACAAATACACTACTGTCTTTTTCCGAAATATCTTCAAAAGTCATTTTATCCTTGTCGCTATCGTATTTGCAGATGTAGGCTTTCTGATCATCCTGTTTTACGCTATTTCGTTTGTATTTTACAATGATTTTTTGATTGCTGTTGCCATTATATAGTTGCACCATTTTAGTGGCCAGATAAGGTATTTTTAACTTGACGTTATCTTTTAAGACTTTCTCATTGTTGAACTTAAATATCTTTTTTGTCACAAAATTATCAGAGGCCGTGTTGAAATATTTTAACGGATCCTGATCCGGCGTTTTATTGAGCAAGGTGAAGTCTTTGTTTGATCCTTCAAGGATATATTTTACAAATCCCTCAAATTCATCGCCGACAGTCGAATTTAAGTGAACATGGATATAACTGTTTAAGTAATTTAACCAACCTTCTGTCAGGGGAGTTTCTTTCATCAATACACTGGGTTTTAGTTTTTCGCCAGGCCGGTAGCTTCTCATGTAATGCAAAAAGGTACTTGCTATGTTTGCATTATTTGAACTTACTAAACGCTTAGAAATAACTGCAATATTGTAACAATCAGCATCCCATGAATTTGATAAAATATCGAATATCGTTTTTCCATCTTTATTTGGTAAAAGCGAAGTATTCAGTAAATTTTGAGGTTCAGGAATTTCCTGAGTGGTTGCATCCCAAACATCCCAATCTCCGAGAGGAGCAGTTGCTTCTGTCCAAAAATAATTGATCAGAGCGGTTTGCATATAGTAGTCCTGAGTGAAGTGCGTATATTCGTGGGCTAAGGTCGTACGCATTTCAGAAGGTTCCGATAAATAAGAAGGATTAATGCCAATATATCCTCTTCCTACCAAATTACTCGAAAAATCAGTCTGGCCTGCTTCGCCAAAATCACAACTTACATAGACATTAAAATTGAACATTGAGATTGTTAATCCAAGGCTTTCAAATTTATCTATAATTTGATTGGTATATTCTGCAACATCCTGAATCATAAGAGGGTTTCCTCCTTTATTTGGGTCAGTATTCGCGTCTTGCCACGATTGAGGGCCGCTTTTCTTAAAGAGCAAATCGTACGCATCATAAGGGGTGTCTTCTCCACCACCAACACCATATTTGTAGATGACATTTACTCTTCTTTTCGTAAAAATATGGGTATATCCTGAAAAATATCCATTATTTTCATACCACGATAGCTTTGTTAAGTGGTTGGTCTCGAACACAAGTGAGCTGTCTTTAAGGCTTATATCAGCATATTTATAGGCTTCCCATTTTTTACCTTTTTCATTGTAGAACACTGCCTTGTACCTGTTTATATCCTTTTGGCTGAAACTTTTCTTGTTGATGTTTTTGAATTTGATTTGCAACGGAACATCAAAGACACTTCCACAGCTTACATTGACATCGTAAACACTGTTCAATTTAATTGAGTCGGGCGAAGCAGGCGGATTAGTCAGTTTGTTGATTGTCAACCGGAAATCTTTGTCCGTAAAATTTGCAGGAAAAAAGATTTCAATACTGTCTTTTGAGATTGTTAATGCCTTATCTTTTACATTGATTAACGTATCCAACAGCAACTCACCAATAGGTTTTATTTTTATTACATCGCTAAATAATTGATTGCATGGATCTTCTTTAACCACATAGCGAAAATAGACCGGAGATTTGGGCGTGACCAGTATTTTGCTTCCGGCAATTGAAGATATATTTTGTTTTATAGAATGCTGACTCAGCGTGTCTGACACCACATACCAATGGACTGAATCGATGGATGCCTGCCAATCGATAGCTCCTCTCACTCCGTCAGGGATGACCAATTTTACTTGATAATCAGATACTTCACCAGATGTGTTTGTTCTCGAAGTAGTATGAAATCCATCGGTGTAAATCGAATCGCCTTTGGATACAAGTTTGATAGGATTAGTTTCGAGCTGAAGTAAATTTCGTTTATATTTTGTATTGGATGCACGGCAAAAATAAGTTCCTTTTTGGGTATCCTTGAAAGTGGAGATTTTAAGAATAGGGCCGGATTGAAAAAGTTGGTTATTCTTAAACCAACTATAAACATTATTGGGGTGAGACAACCGACTAATTTTACGGACATCAATAGATACCGAATCGCCCAAGGCAAACGAAAAAACCGAATCGGTTACCGCAATTTTGGCCTGATTGTCATAAAGGAATGTATAATCATCCGTGTAAATGGAATCATCCGGCATCTTGCTTGCCGCAATATCGCTGAAATCCAGCCTATTCCCTTGTACCCACAAATCCATTAAGCCCAAATGTTTTAAAGGTGGCAAAGAGCCTGTAATTTGGTTATTCTGAATGTATAAGTGTTTCAGATTGCTCAATAATGAAAATAATATCGGGAGAGAGGTCAATTTATTTGCACTTACTGAAACATCTTTCAGTGTGGTCAGGTTTTCCAGGGATGATGGCAATTCGGTCAGTTTGTTATTGTCAAGGTATAGTTCTGAAACGCTTGCAAGATTGCCTATTGATTCGGGCAAAACACTTATCAGGTTGTTAGACAAATGCAAACTCCACAAAGCTGGCATTGTTCCCATATCGGGCAGAGTGGTCAATTTATTATTCGTCAAATTAAGACTGAATAATTTTGACAGTTTGCTAATGGATGCGGGAATCGAAATAATTAAATTGTCGTTGGCAATTAGTTGTTTTAGGTTAGTTAAATTCCCAATACTATCGGGCAGTGCAGCGAATTTATTATTATTAATTATCAGGTCGGTAAATTGAGTAAACTTACCAATGGCATTGGGTAACATCCCTTCAAAGGCATTGTTGTTAAGATATAAACTCTGTAACTTTGTCCAATTATCGATCGATTCGGGAATTATTCCTGAAAATTGGTTTTGGGCAATTCGAAACTCCGTAAGTTCTGTTAAGTTTCCAATCTCAACAGGTAACTGTCCCGAAAATTGATTGTTGTGAAGCTCAATTGTTTTTAGTTTGTTAAGTTGCCCAATTTTTGGAGATATTATTCCCGAGAGTTGATTTTCCCCTAAATAAATATTTTCAAGGTTTGTCAATGAATAAATTTCGTCCGGAATTTCACCGGTCAATCCACCTCCAGTTATATTCAAATATTTTAAGTTAGTCAAATTTCCTATAGTTTTGGGGATAATACCTTCAGCTATAATACTGAGGCTTTCTAAATTTACTAAATTTCCAATTTCTGAAGGCAACGATACTTTGGATGAATTGGAATAGTAGTTTATCGAAAGTTCTTTCAGCTCAGTCAGTTTAGTAATAGATATTGGAAACGGACCGGTAAATGTTCCTCTGATACTGAAACTCTGTAATGCTGTCAGGTTCTGAATATCATCAGGGATTGTACCTTCAAGAGCATTGGCTACATCTATTCTTATTACACGTCCGTTCATAACAAGTACTCCTGGCCAGTTTACTACCGGTTGCGTCAGATCCCAACCGGTTTTGCCATTCATGCTGTTATGAAAACTAACCAGTGCCAGGGAGTCCTGCGGATTAGTCTTTGGAGCCGTTGGTGAAATAAAAACCGAAGAGCCTATGTTGGTGCCAAAAATATATCCGACATCCATGGTACTGTTGTTGTTCATTAAATAATACCCGTTTGAATTACCGCCCCACCCAAAATTCAGATGAAAATATCCATTGGCATCGTAACCATCAATGACTACTGCATGACCCGGATCACCGTATAATTCAGAATAAACAGGGCGTCCGTTATCTAGCTCACTTTTGATATAAAAAGATTCAGAAGTACCATAATGCACATTGTATTTGAAATATTTTTGTAAAGTATTCTCATAATTTGAGGCAGATGGAATACTGCCGTTTGTTGCCTGATGTCCACAGTAATTCATATTCATTGCAACTCCTACGTGGTACGACAAAAGCTTACAATCGGCATCTGTCATGTTGGTCCAATTGTAAGTTGTATGTTCAAAATCAGCACATAATTGGCCATATACCGAATGTGTATAACAATTCGATCCAGTACCAGTTGCCGGATATTTATAGTAACACATAATTTGTACCATAGCAGTTGCAACACAACCTGATGGGCAATTGCCTACGTTTTCGTGGTTGTATTGATTCAGACTGATTCCCTTTGCATCCAATAAAGGAGCCACAACAATAGATGCACTTTTCAAGTTATTCGGTGCATTTATGGTGAACTTTTCGGTTTTTTCGTAGGTTTTCAGCATCGATTTGAGCTGTTCAGGAATATTCGCAGGATTAAATTTCCCTGTGGCAGAATACCCGACAACCATATAATCTCCACCGTTTTCGGATACAATTACAAAACCGGCATCCTTGTTTTGAAAACAAAAAAGCGGATTGCGCACTGAATCGGGCGATTGATACATCTTTTGTAATTCAATCGTACGATAGCTCTCTTGTGGTTGAATAGTACCGCTTTTCAGACCATTTCGCAACATAAAGAATTGCTCCGCAAATCCTTTTGCTTTCTCGCTCGATGTCTCTTGAGCCCATAGCGTTATAGCGGGGAAAATGAACAAAGTCAATACAACAATATGAATAATGGATTGAACCCTTGATTCAATTTTAGCTGTTCGAGGCTGTATATTCTTCATGATATGATGAGCTTTTTGATGCAACAATTCGTTTGTATTATTTATCTATGCTTGTGTTTGTGTACTTTATACCACGATTAAAGGCTAATATCTTGTTTTTTAAAGGTTAAAGGTATGAATCTACAAACTAAAAACGAGTCTTTAAATGAATTCTTTTGATGATATTTTTTGTTTTTAATTCCAACAATTCTTGCTACTTCTTTTTGAAATCATAAAGAAAAAAACCAGATTCTCTACTAAAACTTTAGCGAGAATCTGGTTTTCAAATCTAATTCAAATCGGTTATTTTTACTTTTCCTATTTCCTACTTTTCAAAACCGCTTTTTCAATCTTCCCGTTGGCATTTATCAAATAGGTTCCCTGTACAACGCGGGCACCGTCTTCGTTGCGCCCATCCCAAATAAGGATTCCACTGTTTTCAGATTGCCCATTGTATAGCTTCCGAACCAGTTTACCATTTATATCATAAATGTTTACTTCCAGCTTTTCTGAGCTTGTTGATTGTATTTCGATAGTGATTTGTTCGCTAAAAGGATTCGGATAGCACCGTAAGCTGATTCCGTTGCCTAAGCCGTTGATTCCAGTTACTCCAGACATAGATACTTGAGCAAAGAGCGAAACATTCTGATCGAAGATATCCGGTCCTTCCAGTTTGGTTAAAGTCAATGGATAAGTTTGACCATCACGGTATAATTTAACACTTACCCGATTTCCGACCACAAATCCGTTAGGGGTCTCTCCTAGCCCATCGTTGGCCGATGCCGGAATGCTAATACTTCCAGCAATCAATTGATCTGCGCCAATGATAGCTGACCCAACGCAAAGTATGCCATCGAACACGCCGATTTCGTCATAAGCCTGTAAGCCTGAAGCTTGAAGATTAACCAAATTGATGCTCTCATGGTCGATACCGTTTCCGGAGTAAGCTTTGACAAAGTGCGTTGATGCCAACACTTCAGGAACCAGTATTGCAGCTTTGGTTGCGGTTGACGGAATGGTTAGCGTACAGTTTTGAAGTACATTTACTTTATAACCTTTACCAGGAACAAAGTTGCCAATGTTGTTTTTCCAGCCACCAAAAGCGCCAAAGTTTTCGATGGTTTTGCCCGCTTCATCCATCACTTTTTTAAGCTTGCCAGCATCAATCAGCGATTGGAACAGAGCTTTGGCATCTTGAAGGTTTGTAGAAGGATAGGAAATAATATTCCAGCCTGTATTCAACGCAATATCGAAAGGTAACTGAACCGGAGTTCCTTCCAAAGAAAGAGTAGAAGTAGAGAGTACATTCACCTTGTATCCTTTAATTGAGTTCAAGTCTCCAATGTTGTTTTTCCAACCACCAAAAGCCCCAAAGTTCTCAATGGTTTTACCAGCTTCGTCCATCACTTTTTTGAGCTTTCCAGTATCAATCAAGGGTTGAAAAAAATCCTTCAGGTTGAGGTTAGCAGGGACAACATTCGCAGAGATGATGTTCCAACCGACACTGAGAGCAATATCCTGATTCACTTTGGTTAAACCAGTTAATTCAGCAAAAGCCGTTGCCCCGATCGTGAACTTTCCATCGGAACTCCATGACAAATTAGCATCGTCATACATCGCTGAAACATTCGTCATCTCTAGGTCTTTGCTTTTGTCGTAAAGTTTATAAGTGATTGTATTGCCTGGAGTATAACCGTTATCGGAGCCATCGTTTCGCGAAACAGCAATGTCAAGCGTGTTTGTTTTTGTGATTGGTTCGGTCAAAATTCCAACACCCACACAAAGGGCTCCATCGAAAATTCCAACTTCGTCACCGGCTTCAAGTTCAACTCCATCCAGTTTTGCCGAATAAATGTTAATGTTCTCGTGATCAACACCGTTTCCGGTCCAAACCGGGATGAAATGTTTAGGAGCATTTAATACTGTAATAATTACCTGATCAGCAGGCGAATCAACCAATCCATCGTTAACCACCAGAGAGAAGATAAAATCGGTACTTGTAGTTATTTCAGGAGCGGTAAATGTAGGTTTTGCAACGGTGGTTGAACTCAGCGTAATCCCTTCAGGAGCAGTCCATGTATAAGTCAACTCATCGTTATTCTGATCACTTGAACCTGAACCATCCAAAGTTACCAATGAATTTTCATTGACTATTTGATCAGCTCCAGCATTAGCAATTGGTGTGCTGTTAACAATACTCCATTGAACTTTAGAAGATGATGAACCTTCCTTTCCACTGGTATATTTGTTTAATTTACTAAGGTCGATACTTAAACTGTATGTTCCGGTGGCATTGCCGGAAAATTCTAACCCCGACAAAACATAGAGTTTATCCGTCGACTTCGAAACAGTCAGGTTTTGAGTCCCTAATGATTGCCCATTGCGTTCGAATTCTAAACAATCTTTCAGTTTGGAGTCATCATGCAATTTATCAGTAAATTCAATCCGTAACGAAGCTGGCTGAGTTTTAAGTGCTGTTTGAGGCGAATCTTTCCAAGTTCCAACTAATGCTGTTTCGTCGATAGTAATTGGAATTTCAGTATTGGCTTTGTTACCGTATTTGTCAATACACTGGGCTTGCAAAGTCAAATTACCTGAATAATCAAAGTTAACAGGAATTGAAAGTGTACCTGTTTTTGTATTGGGAACATCTGCCAAGGATATTAAATTTCCATGATTAGACAGATATAGTTTGATCTGCAAATCTGCTTCGTTTACGGTCATTGAAACAGTGAGGTTCCCGGTAGAGGTGATATTGTCGCTGTCTGAGAATCCTAAGTCGGGAGAAATATGCAAATTGGTCACGGCCATTGGCGGTGTTCGTTTTACGATCCATTCCCGATTTACTTCTTCGGTAGAGAAATTACCTGCAATATCTGTTACATCCTTCATCTTTACTTTCAGCACGTAATTACCTCCATCATAAGTAAGTTGGCCGAATCCGGTAATCGGATATTCCAAATCGGATATTTTTGTGATATTCAGTTGGGGAAGCGATTGCTTTTGTCCATCCTTCCATAACTCCAGACAACTGGCACCAAATCCAATAACCGGTTCATCAAAAGATACGGTGAAAGAAGCATAATGTTGTGCATCATTTCCATCGACACTTGATGGAGTGATCTTGCTTATTTGAGGCGCTTTCGTGTCAATTGCCCATTCAACAGATTGATTCATCAGACCACTTTTGCCATCAGCAGATTTGATGTTTGCCAAATCAACGGTAAGCGAATAGTTTCCATCTTCAGAAATAAACGCCTCCAAACCTGAAATCTGGAACAGCTTACCTTCAGTATCCATTGGTGCGATTGAAACTTCACCAGTAATTACAGAACCACCTTTCTCCCATGTCAACCTTGAAGGCAGCAAAGTCGCTTTGTCTATAGGCATATTAAACTTTAGCATTACCCAATCGAATGGTGAACCAATCTTATTCTCAGGCAATCCAATAAATTCAGCGATTGCTGGCACAGCTGTAAACTGTTTCCATTCCACTGACTTGCCAACCGAACCTTTTGACCCCGTTTGATCGCTAATCTCGCTGGTCTGCACGGTAAGAATATAGTAACCATCTAGTACCGATTGATTGGAAATATCAATTTTATAAGTAACATCATCAATCTTGGTAACAATAACAGAAGCATCAGACTTCTCTACTCCTTGAATTTTCAAGGAGATATCATTATAATCAAAGGTTGCCGGATCAATTGGCTTGCTGAAAACTACATTAACTGAAGTCGTTGGTGTGGTAACAACATCGGTTGGTACATTTTCAAAAAGAACTACCTCCAATGGTGTCTGATCTTTGGCCTCGAAACGAATGGTATAAGTTTGCGGATCACCCGATGCAAACTCATCAGCTAAATGAATTTTATTTTCATAAATCTGTTCTTTCCCGTCAGGAAGTGTAACGTATGTCTGCCATACATTATCCAGCGGAATTACCTGACCATCGTTGCGTGTTACACTAACGATTTTGTAGTTGCCATTCCCCGGATCGTTAAACTTCAGATAATTCCAACCTTGTTCTTTAGGAGTAACTGTCAGCTCAATCTCATGATTTCCGGTAGCTATTGAGCCGGAAATACTGGATGAAGCTGCGGGGTAAACATCGAAAGTAGTGCCGTCAGAGAAATATACCTGATCAGGCTGATCTTCAGCATCAGTTAGATCGTTTGTCATAAAACCAGTCAATGAAGAAGCTGTGCTTTTTGCACTTATGGTGTGTATCAGTTCATGAACGGTGACCGTATCAACTAAACTCAAATCCGGATTTCCATAACTGGTAACATGTGTTAATTTGGAGTCATAATCGACAAAATGACCTAACAACGAACTGGTAAACCACCATTGACCATACGAAGTTTTTCCAGCCGGAATATTTCCGAAGTCAATATCTGTTAAGCCAACACTTGTTGCAGCGCCATTTAAACTGGAACCAATCATTTTGAAATCGACCAACAAACCTTTTTCATTGGCTACAATTTTTGGTTGTGAAGAACTAAACCGAACATTAGTTGCATCACCAGCGCCCTTATTATTAATAAGCAATGAGAACTCTGCCGGTTCTGTTGGTTCTACGTTGCTGGTTAACGGGTCATCTCCCAATATATCACGTTGCACAAAATAAGTGAGGGTTAAGTCGGGCGATGGTTTTACGGTTAATGTGACCGGATATAAATCGCGGGTAACAACAGTTCCTGTAAACGGATCTTTGTATGAAAGTGTTCCTCCAAATGAATAGGTTTTCGATACAGTTGGAGCAGCATTCTTGGTTGGAATAAACAAGATGGTTGCTATTCCTGTTTGTTGCGCATCTAAAGTGCCGGCACCATCTATTGCGGTCAGTTTATCCACGCTTTCTGTATTGACTTGAAACAAATCACTTCCTGCAACATTGCCTTCACTGTCTTTTATTACCAAGTTTAATTTCACATCCTGCATCGCATCAGTTTCATGGCCATTAAAAACAGTCAAGGTACCACGAAATGCCTGACGGGTCATGGTCATGGTTTGGGAAAATTGAAGAGAGATTTTGGAGCAAACAGAAGAGGAGGGGTCCTTAAATTTATCGTTTAGTTTAGCTATCTCCGCTTCAACTAACTCAGACATTGACCCATATCCATAATTAATTGCAATTTGTTCATAATCACTAATATTACTCATGTGTGAATCAACAATTTTTAAGTCCACAAAATTGGGATCAGCATTTGTTTTCCCATTAAGTAAATCACGGGTATTATTCCATCTATTAATAAATTTAATCAAAGTCTCATCCTCAATATTGGTTGGCTTGCTATTAATTAAATTTTCATAAGAAATTGAATTTTCAAGAGGATTTAATGATAAAAAGAGTGAAAAAAAAGCATTAAATTCACTCTCATTGCAAGTTAACCACACATCATCCCCAAAGTAATACTTTTTAAGATTAAGTATTTCCTGATATTCTTCATGTGCAAATTGTAGTCTTTCCTGGAAGGATGATATATAAGATGGATAACCTCCAGTCGCATTTGCCGATTTGGTTAGGCTATTAACTTTTGCCGATTTGAGTAATCTATCACAAGGATCTAAAAGGCCAAATAAACAAACATAATTCCCATCAATAAATTCATTACAACCATTTATGGATGTTAAATTACACCAAGTTCTTTCTTTATCTGTTTTAGATGAAAAACCATAAGCACATCTTCCAATCCCCCAAACGCAACCTAAACCGGGGATAGGTCCCAAAGCACAATCTGCGTATTTTAATTTGAATTCAGTTTCACAACCGTCACAATTTCTTTCAATTGTTGGAATATTTTTATTTACAACAGGATTTACAACATTTACCCAATCTCCTCCTGCGACACCAGGGCCAGAGCCACCACCAGAGCCAGAGCCAGAGCCACCTGAAATATATGGAAATATGGAGGAACATTCTCCCCAGGTATAATTAGCCATGGCTGCACCCAATTTATCTTCAAGACCACAATACCAAGTATAATAAAGTCCAATTGCTCCAGCAATACAACCAACTATATGATGAGGTCCTATAATAGTTGCAGACTTTAATTTCGTTTGATTGTTAATTTTCATTTTCACATAAAATGTGGTACTTTGCTGAGGTGCTAATGATTCTATTGGATTTTGAGAAAGAAGTTCAAAACTTATTTCATTCAGTTGTGGTAATGCAATTGTAACATCTTGTGCCGCAATTAATCCTTTGTTTGTCGCCACAATAGAGAATACTTGATCTTCATATTCTAATTTTTCGGGAAAAATAACTTCAACAACAGGAACAGGAACATTCGTTTCATACTTTACATTCGTTTCAACCTTATATTCATCCTGAACAGTAGTTTCTACTACATTCCAGGTATAGGTAATTGCCTGAAAACTCAGGTTTACTATGGTTTTCGTGGTTTTGCCCGGATCGATCAGAATGTTATTTTTATACGAATCGTGTTTTGCTGCGGTAACTTCAATCGTATAATAACCTTCCGGCAGATTTTCTGCGGTAAACAATCCTTTTTCATTGGTGGTTCCCTGCACAATAATTGCATTGGTGTAAGGATGCCGGATTATAACCGAAGCCCCCGACAAATGCGGCGCTTCGCTGGTATAGTAGGTATATTCATCACATACATCTACTTCCAGCGTTCCCGTTTTTTCTGATACGGTTTCAATCCGATAGGACAATGGAATCCCCGAACCATTTTCGCAATTAATCCCAATAGTTCCCGAGATCGGAACGTTAACCGGCATATCATCGGTTGGCGAAAGTTGCAGAATAACGGTTGCCGACTCCCCGTAAGCCAGCGATGGCATCTCTTCAGGAGTAACCAGCGACATCCAAATCACCGATGGTATTTTTACAGTTATCTTACCACTTGCACCTTTACCTGTATTACTTACCGTAAACTGGTAATTGCGCGTTGCCCCTTTACTCATGGTAGTTTCAATACCAGCTATACTGGTTTTTAAGCTGGCTTGCTGCGAACGGCAGTAATAATAAGCGGTCAAATCCAACGAAGCTCCTTCGGCTGAAGTTACCTGAAACTTGATTGGATCATAAGCGTTTGAAGTACTGGGGACAGTACCTGTCAGGGTATATTTTAGCTTAACTGTTTCACCTGCTTTCATATCAGGAATTGGGTCAAATGTAAGCTGCCAACCCGAAGCTTCCGATTGTAAGGTAGTTGTCAACCCTGTTAATGAAAGAGCGCCCGGATTAATCAGTTCGATTTCACCTGTTTTTGTTTCGTTGGTATAAACTTCCCAGATCAGGTTATCCGATGTTGTCCGTTTTAATCCGTAAATGTCAAACGCGGTCTGTTCTGTTGAAAGGCCTTCGCCCGGATAACAGGCACCTGCAATAAAATGTCCCATCTGCATGGAGTAGGGTTCAAAAATTACCTGAAAAGCCCCGGTAGCATCCGTTTTGGCACTTAACGATTGCCGGTATCCGTTATTAATCACATATACATCAACCGATACTCCCGAAATGCTTGACCCCCCTTGTGCTGTTGCTTTTCCCGACAAAACCACCTTTTCTCCGGGTTTATAGATTTTTTTATCTGTCGTTACTGCGACTGTATAAGTTGGCGACAGTGTAAGCGATAAGGCTTCCGAAACATTGTTCAAAAAGCTCAACTCCTTTTGCGACTGACTGGCATTTACTTCGGCCAATATATAGTATTGACCAATTAAATCAGGCAATTCAATGGTTGTTGAAAGCTCTTCATTGCCTTCAGGAGCAATGCTTTTTGTGGTATAGATAGTCACAAGCAATTGCTTCCAACCGGAAGTACTCAATTGTGGTTCTTTGCTAAGATAAACATCTACGGCTGTGCGCGATGCCAGAGCTGCCACCCCATTATTGCTGACAAGCACTTTCGCCTGAACAATTTCCTTGGCCAGCGCTTCGTCATTTGAAAGTGATTGCATAGAAACAGTAGCATCGGCCAATGTTTGATCGGTTATCATCGCCCAGCAGATACCATTGCTAAAACCATCGGAAGAAACTGTAAAAATCACGGTTCGGTCACCTTCAGTCGAATTATTGTTTATTGCAGATACCGGAACTGTGGCTGATGTACTTCCAGCCGGAATTATTATCGATTTCTCAAAAGTCAGGTCACCATCGTGATCACTTGAAAGATTCACTGTTAGCGCTTCTTTTGTAGCGGTATTACGGCTTATTGTCAGAATTGTTGCTTCCGATTTTCCTTCTGGCAACATAGTCTGAGACGACGTCACTTTCAACCCAGGACCATCGTCATCTAAAATGGTCAGTTTCGATTGAACTACACCCGCGCTGGTTCCTGATGCAGAACAACTACAAGAAGCAATATATACTGCTGCGGTCAGATTGACCTGTCTATTCCCATCAACCAGCGTATTGTCAACAACGCCAACAGTAAACTGTTTCTCCGACACCCCTTTTTCCAAGGTAATCATTGCCGATGAGTAATACAATTCGCCATTCGAATCATCTGTAAGCTTTATCGTGATTATATTGTCGGTCGGACCATGGCGTTTTATAACGCCTACCACCGCCTGATAACCTGCCGATTCAGAAACTGTTCCGGGACTGATTGCAAGGGCAATTACAGGTACATCATTGTCGTTAAGCGTTACTTTGCTAGTTCCCGATATATGTCCGGAAGCTGAAGCTGTAAAGACAGGTTGAACAGTTAAAGCTGGAACCTCATCGTCAATTACAAATCCATTTACCGTTACTGATTTTTCATTCGCCGGAATTACAACTTCCTGCGATAGGGTGAAACGTTTGGAGAAGTCGGTTGAAAGGTTCACTTTTAATGGTGAGGCTGTTACCAACTCTCTTTCGATTGTTAATGAAAAATCGTCACCTTCATTCAATTCTGTTTTCGACGAAGTGATTTTGAGCGCCGGTATTTCATCGTCTTCTATTGAAATTGTTTCTTTTACCGTCTCATATCCACTTCCAGAGGCTGAAATGATTACATCTTTTTCAAGGTTTAAAATCTGGTTATCGATCGGATAAACATAGAAAACCGCACCGGAATTGCCCGAAGGAATTGTTACCGAAGCCGGAATTATAATTCGCCCGGGATCTGATGCAGTTAATGAGACTGCCAGCTCCGAGGAGTAATCTCCGCTCCGTGTTACGGTGCAACGAACCGGAATTGTTGAATTTTCGGGTATCGTTGTTGACTGCAAAGCCAAAAACAGCATCTTCGCAATGGTTATTTTATTAGTGGATATAGCTCTGTTATTGGCCTTATTCGCTGCGTGTTCCTGAAGTTCCGGATATGGAATCAGTTCTACTTCAATGTTTGCTTCGCCTGAAAACCGAGGTATTTCGGGTAGTTTGATTTTTTGAGTTCGGTTTATCGTAGAGCCAGCAGTCATTGGCAACTTGTATTCGGTACTTGGTTCCAATAAAAGTTTTGGTCCAGATACCGGAATGATTGAAATTCGTTCAGTCCAGCCACCTGTTGCATTAACACTACCGATATTTTCTACTTTCCAATTGATTGTTACCGAATCACCCGGATTGATGTTCGTCTGATTTGCCTGAATATCTTTGACCAGAATATCAGGTAGAGGCTTTAGTACAACATGAGTTATTGTTCCACTCTTCTGATTATTATCTTCTGAAAACTCAAGAAGAGAATTGAGATAATCTGTTTTGACAATAAAATAGTAATCTCCTGAAGTTTCAATGGGTAAAGAGACCGTAAACGACTGGGAGTATAAGCTATCTGATGCCAGTTGCCTGCTGTTTATTTTGTTTCCGAGTAATTGATCGTCGCTGCTTAATGTCGGGTCGTTTGATAGGTATAAGGCATCGTACCACTTTGTTCCATTGGTATTGCCCAACCCTGTATTTTTCATTTTGAAACTAACTGTAAAGTCACTCCCCGATTCAACAACAGAAGGAACTTCCAGGTCGGCAACCGTTAAATCAGGCAATTGTCTGACTTTAAAGGACTGAATTGCACTTTCAACTGAATTGCAGGTTCCCCTTGCTGTGACTTTCCATTTGTAAGTCTTTCCATACTCACAAAAAGTATTGTTCAAATATCGAATTTCATTCAGTTTGCTTGCGATGGGTGTTGTTGATTCTTGTTCATCAGCATTCCATAAATACAAATCATAAGTTGCACTCTCTATTGAGCGCCAGGAAAAGGAAACCGTTGTTGATAATAGTTCATTGCTATTTCCCGGTGATAAATCAGTCAACTCTTCCTTTAGGATAGGCAGAACAATTATATTGTATTGTTTCTTGGCCAGTAAAGTTGATCCCATGTAAGCAGAGATCATGTATTTTAAAGTATCTGAAACAATCGAACTATTTACAATTGTCATGGATGGAATTGTATTTTCTCCTGATTTAGTGTATCCCGTGATGGATTTAGGTTCGGAAACAAGACTCCATTGGTAAGTCAAGAAAGGGTTAAAGTCCAGGAAATTAATCTCATTGACCTTTGTTCCCGAACAAATTGTTTCCAGATCATTTATAAGGGTATTAGGTAGTTCAACTCTTTTAACCGTTATTCTTACCTGGTCTGCCTTCGAGTTGGAGGTTCCATCATTAACAACCAACGAAAAGGTATAATCAGTATCAACAGTAACTTCAGGAGCCGTAAAAGTAGGTTTGGCTACAGTGGTTGAACTTAATGTAATTCCTACTGGTCCTGTCCATTGGTATGTCAACGGATTCCCATCGGGGTCAGATGATGCCGAACCGTTTAATGTAACAGTTGTTCCTTCGATTATAGACTGATCCGCTCCTGCATTGGCAATGGGAGCTTTATTGATATTTTCAACTGTTACAACTATTTGATCAACAGGAGAATCAAGCTTTTTATCATTAACAACGAGTGAAAAGGTATATGGTGTATCAGCATTTACTTCTGGTGCAGTGAAGGTTGGTTTGGCAACTGTAGTTGAACTCAGGGTGATTCCTGCTGGTGCAGTCCATTTATAAGTAATATCATCAAAATCAGGATCAGAAGATTTTGAACCATCGAGCGTGACAGTGACACCTTCGTTGATCGATTGATCGGCACCTGCATTGGCAATTGGCGCTTTGTTGACATTTTTTACTGTAATTACAACCTGCGAAACAGGAGAATCTACCGTCCCATCGTTTGCTACCAACGAGAAAGTATAATCTACAGTGGGATCCCAAACTTCAGGAGCTGTGAAAGTTGGGTTGAGAACTGTCGTTGAGCTTAATTTGATTGCAGATGGTGCAGTCCATTTATATGTCAGGACATCTCCAAGTTCAGGATCGGAAGCTGTTCCATTGAGGGTTACAAGTGTGAGTTCATTTACTGTTTGATTGCTTCCTGCATTGGCAACAGGTACTTTGTTGATATTTTTCACCGTAATATTTATTTCATCAGCCACTGAACTGGTAGTCCCATCATTTACCACCAAGGAGAAAATAAAAGTCTTATCGGTAGTTACTTCAGGAGCTGTAAAAGTAGGCCTAGCAGCAGTAGTTGAACTCAATGTAATTCCAGCAGGAGATGTCCATTGATAAGTTAACGGATCTCCATCGGGGTCAGAAGATGCCGAACCATCCAGCGATACAGTTGTACCTTCGTTCACCGACTGATCAGGTCCGGCATTGGCAATGGGAATTTTATTGACCAGTTTTACTGTAACCATAACCTGATCAGCAGGTGAATCAACTGTTCCATCATTTACAATCAGAGAAAAAGTATAATTTGTGGTAGTCGTTACTTCAGGAATTGTAAAAGTTGGATTTGCAATAGTCTTTGAACTCAGCGTAATTCCTACTGGTCCTGTCCATCTGTATGTCAACGGATTCCCATCGGGGTCAGAAGATGCTGAACCATCCAAGGTAACAGTTGTTCCTTCGATTATAGACTGATCCGCTCCTGCATTGGCAATGGGAGCTTTATTTACCTGCTTTACTTTAACCACAACCTGATCGGCTGTTGAATTAACTGTGCCATCGTTCACTACCAGTGAGAATGTATAATCTATATCGGCAGTTACTTCAGGAGCTGTAAACGTAGGTTTGACTACAGTCGTTGAACTCAACGTAATTCCGGCAGGAGCTGTCCATTGGTAAGTCAATGAATTTCCATCTAGGTCAGAAGATGATGAACCATCCAAGGTGACAGTTGTACCCTCATTTACTGATTGATCAGGTCCGGCATTGGCAATGGGAGCTTTATTAACCTGTTTTACAGTGATTATTACCGTATCAGCTATCGAATTTTCTAGTCCAAAGTCAAGCCAGTCACCCGGACTTGCAGGTAAACTACCATCTGATTGATCAACTGTTGAACTAACTGTACCGCTGTAAACTATTAACGTAAATGTATATGGTGTATCGGCAGTAACTTCAGGAGCCGTAAACGTAGGTTTGGCTACAGTCGTTGAACTCAATGTAATTCCGGCAGGAGCTGTCCATTGGTAAGTCAACGGATTCCCATCGGGTGAAGAAGATGCTGAACCATCTAAAGTAACAACTACACCTTCATTTACCGTTTGATTAACTCCTGCCCGGGCGACAAGCATTCTGGTTATTGAAAGATTCATCGCATCGGCAACATTGCTGCATGAAGCATGGGCAGTTCCATTCAATGTAAGGATTACCGATCCAGTGGAGATATCTGCTGTACTTGGTGTATAAACCGGAGTTAGACTGTGTGCATTGGTAAATGTCCCTGTTCCCGAAGTAGTCCAAATAAAGGAAGTGCAATTAGTTGCTATACCGGCGAGGGTATAGGTCGCAGTTTCTCCAATCGTTGCATCAACTCCTGCATAAACAACTGCCTGCCTGTTAATTGTTAGTAACATTCCATCACTGGCTGTTACGCCTGAACTGGCAGACTGACCTGTTAGTGTCAGCGTTATTGTTCCAGCCGTGATATCATCCGAACTTGCGGTATATACCGCATTCAAAACAGTTGCATTAGCAAATGTTCCTGTTCCGCTGGTAGTCCAAAGTAAACTGGTCGAATTAGCAGACATTGCTCCTGACAAAGTAAATGTTCCACTTTCGCAAATAGCGGCATCAGCTCCGGCATAAATAATCGGAGAGTTATTATCCGTTCCCGCCTCATTTTTATAGGTAATCGTATAGTTCCCCGAGAGACCCGATTGAAACCCATGTACCAAGGCATAATACGCTCCGTTAAAAGTAGCATGAATACCTTTTCCTGTCGTACTTTCGGTACTTGCTATTGTTTGAAGCTTTTTGCCTGACGGATCGAACAAATCAATGATTAATGGTTGATCGGTCTGAAATATCAGACTATCGTCTGCCTGAGCATTAACCAAATAACATTGAAGCATATCTGAAGGAGGAACCGTTTTAACCAACGGAATTTTTGAATATAGAGTATCGCATTTCACGTCAACAGTATAACGAAAGCCTATGGTGTCGACACTGGTTGAACTCCATTGACCAGCCAAATCTTTAAACTGAATATTAAACAGACCTGGTGTTTGGTAAATAATTTTTGCTCCATTTACGGGGTCGGTTATAAAATCATAATTATTGGGTGAATCTACTTGTGAAGCGGTTACAGGAATAATCAAATTATTCAGGATAAGCGGATTGACCTGATCAACAATTTGAGTGACCTGTTTACTGAATTCGGTGCCAGTCCAATAGCGGTAAGCTGATATTTTATTATCTTTAAAACCGGAACCTATGGTAGGTTTTACAAAGAACTGGTTGGTGGTTGAACTCCATGCTCCTGTATTGTCCTGAAAACGGATTTGAAACGTATGCAAACCAACAGGCAGTTTAGTTACGTTAATGTTTGTTACCAGCGACAGATCGTTGGTTGCCGAGGATGTTTGTTCTGTTTTACCCGCAAAATCGTTATCGAACCAATACTGGTATTTTACCACTTGAGCCTGAGTGGTATTATTGGTTCTGGATGGTTTTACAAAGAACTGGTTAGTGGTCGAACTCCATGCCCCGGTATTGTCCTGAAACCTGATTTGAAAAGTGTGCAAACCAACAGGAAGCTTATTGACATCAATGCTGGTTACCAGCGACAAATCGTTGGTTGCCGATGAGGTTTGTTCTGTTTTACCCGCAAAGTCATTGTCGAACCAATACTGGTATTTTACCACTTGAGCCTGTGTGGCACTATTGGTTCTGGATGGTTTTACAAAAAACTGGTTGGTGGTTGAACTCCATGCCCCGGTATTGTCCTGGAAGCGGATTTGAAACGTATGCAAACCAACAGGTAGCTTACTGACATCAATGCTGGTTATCAGCGACAAATCGTTGGTGGCCGAGGATGTTTGTTCAGTTTTACCCGCAAAATCATTGTCAAACCAATACTGGTATTTTACCACTTGAGCTTGTGTTGTATTATTGGTTTTTGATGGTTTTACAAAAAACTGGTTGGTGGTTGAACTCCATGCTCCTGTATTATCCTGAAACCGGATTTGAAACGTATGCAAGCCTACGGGTAAACCCGATGTTGCAACAAGGGTGCTTAATTCGAAGCTGGAAGTGGGTGTTACCGCAATGCTGGTCTTTGCCGTAAAGCCATCGTCGAACCAGTACTCGTATTGTTGTACTTTTGTTTGTGCAAAACTTGCTATTGCCAAACCAAGTAATATACTAAGAATAAAAGTTTTTCTCATAATGGTTTAGTTTGCCTGTGCTTTAACAGTAATGTTTACTGGCAGATTACCGTTTGCATCGGTTTGGCGGGCAATGCTTTTACTTGTAATTTGTGGGTTTGAGGGCAACCCCTTTTCTTTAAATGGAATAGGTCCACCATAAAGTCCTACTTGTGTACCATCTGTTCCTATGTATTTTTCTGGGTTCTTAAGGTGGTAATCATGAGTATAATCAAAGGAATTTCCAGATTGATTGACAAAAATGTCAACTTGAGAAACTCCCAAATAATTATTGCTATCTCTAGAATCTTGACCAAAACTTATAGCGTTTGCTGTAAATAAATTGTTGCTATAAAAATTGCTAACAACACCGGTGATTGAACCATACCCAGTTTGACCGCAAAATATATTATTTTGTATTAGAGAAGAAAATACATTTACTAGATTATAATTCTGCTGAATGAAAACATTCCCATCAATTATTGCACTTCCGTTAATAGTACTGAGTCTACCATTAATAATACAATGTCTTACTAATAAATTAGTTCCATAACCAGAAAAATCAATAGAATTAGAAATACATTCCTCAAATGAGCAATAATTTTTACTGACGGTAGCGGAACTGGAATTAAAACTTGCATTATTTAGTCGGCATCGGGTAATTTGCACATAATTAATTGAACTTCCTGATTCATAATTTATATCATCTCTAATATACAAGCCTTCAATATGCAAGCTGTCGGCTCCTTTACCAATGGTTAATCCCCCGGCAATAACGGTTCTCCCATTACTCGAGTCAAGAAAATGACCTGCCCCTACAATGTACAGTTTCTTTGTGATTAGCCCTGGAGGATTCATGGTGCAGGCCTGTATATAAAGTGTATCGTTGTTTACTGCTGCATTCACAGCTTGAGCAAAAGATTCTATTCCATAAAATAAGGTAGTTGTTCCTTTGTGTTGCAAGGTTGTAACCGGATCCTGAGCAACTGTGGCTAATGTGCAGAAGAAAAGTATTACTGCTGTTATAATAAGTTGTTTTGTTTTCATTTTGATTGAATTTGGTTTTTGTTTAAGAACTACTGGTTTAATTTGCCTGTGCTTTAACCGTAATGTTTACGGGTAGATTACCGTTTACATCAGTTTGGTGGCCAATGCTTTTACGGATTATTTGTGGGTTTGAGGGCAACCCTTTTTCTTTGAACGGAATGGCTCCGCCATAAAGACCAACCTGTGTGCCATCGGGTCCTATGTATTTCTCTGGATTTTTAAGGTGATAATTGTGGGCGTAACTCAGTGTATTTCCGGTTTGATTGACAAAGATGTCGGCTTGGGGTATATTACCGTAATTGTCACTTCCATATCCATTAGCCCCATAATCAAGATTTCCTACATATATATTATTATAACAAACATTTGAAGAGCCAGAATAAATTATGATATTAATACTACTTTTAAAAAAAATATTATTTCTTATTGCTGAGGAGGATACACCTACAAAACACATATAATCGTTTAGAAAAATATTGCCATCAATTACTGCATTGGCACTAATGGATGAAATCGAGCCATTTATTATGCAATGTTTCACTAAAAGGTCATTCCCATATGTATAAAACTGTATACTACCTTCAATATAACACTCCTCATAAGAGCAATTGTTTTTACTTGCTGCTGTAGAGTTTGAATGAAAATAAGCATTCCCAAGTCTGCAACGTACTACCTTTACGTAATTGATTGAACTTGCTCCATCATAATTAATATCACCATTTATATAGAGTCCTTCCAAATGTAAACTATCGGCTCCTTTGTTGATGGTTAAGTTGCCAATAATAGCAGTGCGTGTTTTTACACTCACCGAATCGGGGAAATGCCCGGAACCAATAATGGTTATTCCTTTGTCAATGGCGGCTGGGGTGGTAAAACCCCCGGCAGAAAGTAACAGCGTGTCGCCTTTTGCAGCGGCAGTGAGAGCCTCCACAAAAGAATTTTGTCCATAAAATACTTGAGTTACACCTTTGTGTTGCAAGGTTGCTACCGGGTCTTGGGCTAATGATACCAATGAACTAAAGAATAGAACTACAGCTGATATAATAAGTTGTTTTGTTGTCATTGTGATTGAATTTTTTTTAGAATTAATGGTCTAGTGTTGCGTTAAAGAGCGATTGACGGATCGTCATGCCGAACTTGTTTCGGCATCTCTAATTGGGATGAGACCCCGAAATAAATTCGGGGTGACAGGGACTTGACAAAATCAAGTTCATACAACGTTAGTTTTTCTGTGCTTTTACAGTAAAGTTGATAGGTAAATTACCGTTTGCATCGGTTTGGTCGGCTATATTCTTCTTAATAACCTGCGGGTTCGATGGCAATCCTTTTTCTTTAAATGGAGTAGTTCCACCATAAAGCCCAACTTGGGTGCCATCGGTCCCAATATATTTTTCGGGGTTCTTCAGGTGATAATCGTGGGTGTAATCAATGGCATTTCCTGTTTGATTAATGAAGATGTCGGCTTGGGGAACGCCGAGATAATTATTGCTGGATGAATTTGTTCCAAAATCAATAGAAGATAGTACAAATAAATTATTGGTTATAGTGTTTGAAGTGCTACTATAATTAGGATGAAATAAATGAGACAAAATGATGTTGTTTTTTATCAGAGATCCATTTATATTAATTAAAAGATATTCATAAAACATAAATAAATTTCCTTCTATTAATGCACTTCCACTAATATTATTTAGTCTACTTGAAATAACTGAATGATAAATATTTAAACTTTCTCCATAATTACTGAAATCAATTTGACCTTCAATAAAACACTCTTCAAACGAACAATGATTTTTACTTGCATTTGTCGAATTTGAATTAAAGTTAGCGTTCACCAATCTACATCGAATTATCTTCACATAATTAATCGAAGCATCACCTTGGTAACGGATATCGCCATTGATGTACATGCCTTCCAACCTTAGGCTATCTGCCCCTTTGTTTATTGTTAATCCGCCCATTACAAAAGTCCGTTTTGCAACACTTAATGAATCCGGGAAATGACCTGCGCCAATAATTTTGATACCCTTTTCGATAGCAGGTGGTGGAGTAAAGAAACCAGTTGAAAGATAGATTTGGTCGCCATTGGCCGAGGCGTTGTAAGCCTCCACAAAAGAGTTTTGCCCTGAAAATACTTGGGTTGCACCTGCATGTTCAAGCGTTGCAACCGGGTTTTGGGCTACAGAAACGATGGTGCATAAAAGTACGATTGCACACGATAAAAGAAGTTGTTTTGTTTTCATTGTTGATAAGGTATGGTTTATAATAATTTTTAGTTTCGTTTTAATTCCTCAAATTTTATGATTTATTGTGGAACAATCATTATTTACTTTTAAAAGGCCTCCAGCGTTTTTCAACCCTGAAGGCCTTTGTTTTTGCTACCCTACTTTTCCGGATCTTTCGGTTTGTCGTCTTTCTTCGCATTCTCAGCTCTGGTCCCAGCTGCTTTTACTGTTGAGAGCGAACGGAGAATTAGTTCGTTGAGTGAGGTTTCGAGTGAAGCAAGGTCATCGCTGGGGGTACCCGAATTCATCAACGAAATCATCGAAAACAACGATTTGAGCGAGGTGGTCAGTTGTGGGCGTACTTCCCAAATAGTGGGTTCACCTTTTGGTGCGGCAGTTACGCTCTGGTGAAAAACAGCATCAAAAGCCTGTTGTGCTGCTTCGAGTTCGTTAAGCCAATCGGTTGCGCCAATCAGTGCGAGTTCGTCGGCACATTTGTTACGTATTTCGGAGATTATGTTGGTAATGGCAGCCGTTTCTGCTTTGTAGCCAAACCCATAAGCCGTCCAACCATGACGGTGAATTACGTCCAATATTTTGGTCGCAGCAGCAGCCCAACCTGGAATTACACGATAACTAGCAGCTTCAACGTACGTACGAAAAGCCCAAAAACCTGAGTCGCGCGTAGTGTCGCTTCCGGCCACCAACACAGTGTATGGGTTTTTCTTTTCGCGTTCCAATGCACTTTGGTAAAGTACAAACGTGTCAGAGGTCTTGTAAAAAAACGGTACAAGACCAGGAATTTGGTCTTTTTTTGTTTCTACGATGGTCAACGTCCCTTTAGCAAACGTAAAAAATTCGTCGCTTGGGAATAACGAGAAATTCAACGAGTTAATCATTTGGGTAATTTTAAAAGTTAAACATCATTTTATTTGCATTACTTCTATGTATTGGGCAACCCGTAACCGGGTTGAGGTTCTACTTGATATCTGCTTCCACCCAGATAAATCTGGGGGTTATGTACAGGATACACCTACGGTGTGACCACTGCACTTGCATCATCCACTCGCCCCAGATGAATCTGGACAGTAGGCACTGCAACCACCAATGGTCTCTTTCACTACAGTAACTTCTTCTGAGCGACTTGTCCCATCGGGACAGCCTGTACATAACCTTCGGTTTTAACCGGAGGAAGGAGATGTACCCCAGCCCACCGTACTCCGTAGGAGTTTCCCATCTCATCAGAAAATATACTTTTCATCCCACTCTATACCATTTTCCCTGAGCAATTCCCTGTATTCATCCTCAAACGAAAACTTTTTGTGATGCTCTTTCTGATTCTTGATATAGTTCACAATCCTATTTTTATCATTATAGCTGTATGTCAACCCACAGTATCCTTCTGCCCATGAAGTAAACTTCGGGTAATTGCCGGTTGACTTCATCCATGTGTTCGATGCGGTCTTGATTTCTTTAATGAAATCGGATAACGCAACGGTTGGATGCAGATCGGACAAGATGTGGATATGATTTTCCATGCCATTGATCCGGTACAAAACACCTTTACGGTTTGTTATTACACCCCAGATGTATTTGTACAACTCTTCTTGATGTGCCAGCGGAATCGTATTTTTCCTGTCGTAAGTGCAAAATACGAGGTGATACAAAATCTGTCGGTAACTGTTCATATCTATATAATTTTAGTCAACCCTTAACCGGGTTGAGTTTCTACTCACATTCTTTTGCCACCCAGATGAATCTGGGGGTTATATACAGAATACACCTACGGTGTTCAAAGAAAATCGAAATCCTAAACGAAAAAGAACCGTCTCAATAAACCAGGCGTTCTTCCTAAACGGTTTAGAAACTACCAAATGAAAATTGAAGCCTCCCAAAACTGTCCAGAAACGTTTCAATCACTATTGAAGCCATTCTAAACGAAAAAGAATCGTCTCAATAAACCAGGAGTTCTTTCTAAACCGTTTGGATACTACCTAATGAAAAT
>Ga0302296_1000635_pt1 | contig 28256 bp, 18 predicted proteins | sample III_Fen_N3_1_FD_194546 | JGI IMG/M metagenome (GOLD analysis project Ga0302296, IMG submission 194546) | Peat permafrost microbial communities from Stordalen Mire near Abisko, Sweden - III_Fen_N3_1 | ecosystem: Environmental > Terrestrial > Soil > Wetlands > Permafrost | place: Sweden: Abisko...
TGCAACATGCACGCAATCAGGCTTCCGATTTGCTCGACGAAGATCCCAAACTTCAGAAACAGGAAAACCAGATACTTGTTTATCACCTCCTAAAAATGAAAAATACCGAGTTTAACTGGAGTTCGATAAGCTGAGGGCGGAGAGCATAGGGCATGGAGTTAGAAGAGCAGATCCCTGAGCCGCGAAGCGTGTCGAAGGAAGCAATTTGCCTGATAAACCTGATTTTATTCAGGGAGTTCAATAATTGTTTAATCTATATTTCGGACCCTAAAAAATATCAATAACATGAAGAAAATAATTTGGATAGTTGGTGTGTTTGTTTCAATGGCTATTTTCTGTCAGGCTCAAAATGTGAGTAAAGGCAAGGTCATTAATGAGGTAAAAGGTAAAGGCTTTTATTACGAATCCATTATGAAGGATGTAAGTGCCGTTGAGGAAAAACTTTCGGAGAAAGAGCCTTTCGTTCGCTTCATTATGGATCAATCTGGCATGGATTTACCTAATAATCCGTCGTTATACAAAGCAATGTGGAGTAATCCTACTATCTCGCAGGGAAATACCGGGACTTGCTGGAGTTTCTCTACCACTGCATTTTACGAATCGGAAGTTTATCGCCAACACAACAAAAAAGTGAAAATATCGGAGATCTATTCTGTTTATTGCGAGTACATCGAAAAAGCACGTCGTTTTATTGAGAAACGAGGAAATTCGGTTTTTGGAGAAGGTTCGGAAGGAGACGCCCTGGCTCGTATCATGAAAACTTATGGTGCAATGCCTCTAGATGCTTATTCAGGAATTATTGACGGACGGAAATTTCACAATCATGCAAAAATGGTGGAGGAAATGACAGCTTTCCTGAATTCGTTGAAAACATCAAACGCATGGAATATGGATTCTGCGTTGGAAACCGTTAAATCAATCATGAACCATTACATTGGAACTCCTCCATCCGAATTTGTTGTTGAAGGAAAAACATATACACCACAAACTTACCTGAAAAGTTATCTCCAGATTAATCCGGATGATTTTGTTGAGATTCTTTCCTATAAACAGGAACCTTATTGGCAACAGGTCGAATATAAAGTTCCTGACAATTGGTGGCACAGCAAAGATTATTACAATGTTCCGCTCGACGACTTTATGACAGCACTAAAAAAAGCCATCAAAGCCGGATATACTTTTAGCATTGGTGGTGATGTGTCAGAATCAGGTTTTAGCCGCGAAACGAATTGTGCCTTAATTCCGGATTACGATATTTCTTCTGCCAATATTAACGAAGATGCCCGTCAGTTCCGCTTTTCAAATGAAACTACAACAGATGATCACGGTATGCAGTTGATTGGTTATCTGGAAAATTACAAAAGTTTAGGAAAAGATTGGTTCCTGATTAAAGATTCAAGCTCAGGTTCCCGGAATGTTGATCCAACCTCGCCTAATTTTGGATATTATTTTTTCAATGAAGATTACATCAAACTTAAAATGATGGGATTTACGATTCATAAAGATGCTGTAAAAGATCTGCTGATGAAGTTCAAATAGTTTTGAAATATTGGTGAATAGTATTAAAACAAACTTACTTTTGTTGAATTTTTAATTTTTAAAAATAACAAAAGCAATGAGTAATGCAGATGTCGTTTCAACTGATATTTTAATTATTGGAGGTGGCCCTTCCGGGCTCGCAACTTCTATTCATCTGGCAGATGTCTTAAAGCAAAAAGGGCTGAATTACAGGATTTTACTAATCGAAAAAGGAAGCTCGATTGGAAGTCATATCTTGTCGGGTGCAGTAATAAAGACGGACGTTTTTAAGAGTTTATTGCCAGATGTTGATTTTGGCGAGATTCCTTTTAATGCAAAAGTTACAACCGATTCTACAATTGTATTGACCGAGAACGGATCATTCAAGCTGCCAGTTCATGTTCCGTACATGAGTAATAAAGGTAATTACACCGCCTCGCTAGGCCAAATTTGTCGTTTTTTGGCTCAAAAGGCAGAAGAAAAGGGTGTAGAAATTTACACCGGTTTTTCAGTAAACGAGATTTTGTATCAGGATGGAAAAGTGATTGGCGCCAAAACTATTGATACAGGCATCGATCATAACGGAAAACAATTGGAAAATTTTCAACCTGGAACCCGTATCGAAGCCAAGCTGACGATTTTTGCTGAAGGCACCCGAGGCCCGTTGACCAAGCGGCTGATCGAAAAGTATGAACTGGATAAAGGCAAAAACTGCCAGATATATTCATTGGCTTGTAAAGAATTGTGGAGTGTACCTGAAGGGAACATCAAACCGGGAGAAGTATACCATACCATGGGTTATCCACTTAACCTGAAAGAATTTGGCGGGGGATTTGTTTACGGATTGAACGACAATAAGGTCGCCGTAGGATTGGTAGTTGGTCTTGAATATGAAGATCCAACCTTCGATACCCACGATGCTTTCCAGGCATGGAAAACAACACCGTTTGTTTCAAAATTTCTGAAAGGCGGGAAACTGGTCGAATATGGAGCAAAAACGCTTCCTGAAGGTGGTTACTACTCGATTCCTAAACTTTATACCGATCATGCGCTAATTGTAGGTGATGGCGCCGGACTAGTGGCTATGCCTTCCCTAAAAGGAATTCATTTGAGCATTGAATCAGGAATGCTTGCAGCCAAGACAGCGGCAGAAGCGTTAAGCAAAAATGATTTTTCAGAAAGCGTACTGAGTAAGTACGAATTGTCGATCAAAGACAGTTTGATTTACAAGGATATGTATCCGGTTCGGAATTTTAGGCAAGGTTTTTCGAAAGGATTGATCGTTGGGTCACTCCATTTTGGAACTCAATTGATTACCGGGGGCGCTGGTTTCTTTGGAAGATTAAAATCGCACCCCGACCGGGAGGCTACCAAAACGTTAAGCGAATTTAAAGGAAAACCATTCAAAGAAAGGTTCAAGGGAAAACTTGAATTTGATAAAGTACTGACTTTCGATAAGGCTACCAATGTCTTTTATTCAGGGGTTCATCACGATGAACAACAGGTGGTTCATGTCAAGATTAATAATCCCGAATCATTTCAAGCCATTAATATCAAGCAATACGGTGCTCCCGAACAATTCTTCTGCTCATCTGAAGTGTATGAACTTCATACTGACAAACAGGGTCACCAGGAAATTCGCATTCATGCCGAAAACTGTATGCACTGCAGAACTTGCGACATCAAAACACCGGGCGATGGTATTACATGGATGCTTCCAAATGGTGGTAATGGTCCTGAATTTCAGAATATGTAACCTTTAAGTATAGAAAAATGTCTCTAACAATTATAAGTTTAATCAAGCAAGTACCACTCCCAACCGAAATGAGGATGGGGGACGACGGTTTAATGGATCGGACAAAGGCAAAGTCAATTATTAATATCGACTGCCAGTTTGGACTTGAAGCCGGGTTGCAGCTCAAAAAACAATATCCCGATGCCCGATTAATTGCCTGTTCAATGGGGCCTCAATCTTTTGAGGTAGCGCTGCGTACAGCAATTTCGATGGGTTATGACGAAGCTTATTTGTTGTCGGATCGGAAATTAGGCGGTAGCGATACTTATGCCACCGGATTGGCAATCTCGACAATGCTCAAACATTTAGGTTTTGATAAAAATTCTAAAGAGCCTTTTATCATTTTTGCAGGTCGCCAGACCAGTGATGGCGATACCGCTCATGTTCCGTCTCAGGTTGCCGAAAATTTGGGTATTCCCCAGGCAACTTTTGTTGAAAGTGTAAAAGCCGACAGTGAAGGAAATGTAATCGCAAAGCGTATTATCGAAGGTGGTTACCAGATGATGAAATTGCCGATGCCTTGTACAATTTCGTTGACACCTACCGGAATACCACCTCGAAAACCTTCGTTGGTTGGCGCTATAAAAGCAAGAAATACCCAAATTACTGTATTTGGAATTAGTGATATCGGTTTGGGAACTGAGAAGATTGGTTTGACCGGATCGCCCACGATTGTTGCCAATGTGGTGAATATAGTGAGTGAACGCGCTCCAATAACCATGTCGGCCGGGCATAATGAAACAACATTGGTCGACAATCTGATCGCGAATCTGGAAAAAGGTGGAAATGTATTGGATGTAAAAGAGAAAGTTGAAAAGAAAGTTACGGAAACTCCTGATTTTCCCTATTACGATAACCGAAACGGAGCAAAAGGAATAATCACTTGGGCTGAGATTGCTAATGGAAAAATTGCCCGTCCCTCTATTGAATTACTAACTCCGGCCCGCAAACTGGCTGATCAGTTAGGCAACGATACCAAGATCATGACACTCTTGATTGGAAAGAATGTAAAAGATCAGGCGCAAGTGCTTTTTGAGCATGGTTCGGATGAGGTAATCATTGTTGAAGATGATCGGTTGGAAGAATATTTGGTGCTTCCATTTTCATCGATTTTTGCTCAAGTTATCAAGGAACGAAATCCGGAGATTGCTCTTTTCGCTGCAACTACTTCAGGACGGGAATTAGCTCCACGTATCGGGGTTAAAACCGGAAGCGGCGTAACTGCCGACTGTACTGGTCTTGAAATAGGTGAATATGTTAACCGAAAAGAAAAAGTGATCAACAAGCCGATTCTTTTTTCACGTCGACCTACTTATGGCGAAAGTAAACTTGCTACTATTTTAGGATTTGTTTATCCTCAAATATCAACTGCAAGAGCCGGGACTTTTGAAGTGCCGGTAAAAGTTGAAGGACGTTCTGGCATAGTATCGACCTTTAAACCAATATTAACAGAACGGGAATTTACTGTTGAAATATTGCAGACCGTGCGCGGTGGTGGTGGATTACAAAATTTATTTGAAGCTGATATCATCGTTTCAGGAGGAAGAGGAACTGTTGGTGATGGTCTTGGATTGGTAAAGAAACTGGCTGAGGCATTAGTTGAAAAAGGTATAAAAGCCGAATGGGCCTGTAGCAGGGTTGTTGTTGATGAAGGATTCTCAGAATATGCCCGACAGGTTGGACAAACAGGTAAGACTGTCAGGCCAAAAGTTTATATTGCTGTGGGAATTTCGGGTGCAATTCAGCATATTGCCGGCATGAAAGAATCTGATAGGATTATTGCGATCGATCGTAACCCGAAAGCATCTATTTTCCATTTTGCTGATTTTGGAATTGTTGGCGAATATCAGGATATACTACCCGAGTTAATCGAACGGGTAAAAGGTGGTTTCACTTTTGGAATTGAACCGATAAAGAATTAGTTCGTTTTTGGACGAATAAAAATGTCATTTAGAAGCAGCTTGCCTTTGAGCTGCTTCTTTTTTTTAGATCGAAAATATGGCTGTTCAAAATTTTGTTGAACGATCACTACACTGCATCAAGACGGCATTTCCGCAGGGAATGAAAGCTGCACTTTGGCTACTTAAGCTTACCATTCCCATTTCGTTTGCAGTTTTCCTGCTCGACTTTTTTGGAATCCTGAATGTGATAGCAGGTTGGGTCGCTCCATTGTTTAAGCTGATTGGTCTATCGGGGCAGGCTTCGATTGTGCTGATCACCAGCTTTTTTACCAATATTTATTCGGTGGTTGCTGTAATGACTACGCTTGGAATCGGACATCGGGAAGGAATAATCTTAGCCGTAATGTGCCTGATTTCGCATGCATTAATTGTGGAAACTATCATTCAGAAAAAGACTGGTTCCGCACCATGGAGAATGATCGTGACCCGATTATCTGCGAGTTTTATTGCAGCTTGTATGCTGAACCTAATCCTACCGGCTGAAGCGATCACCAGCTCAGAAAATGTTGTTCGTTCATTTGGTGAATTTACTCCTGCCCTGACACACTGGCTTTCTGATATGTTAGTGACGATATTAAAGATTGTGATTCTGGTAAATCTATTGCTGATTCTCCAGAAAATGCTTAGCGAATTTGGCCTGATAAAGTGGATTTTGCTACCGTTTTCACCAATACTAAAGGTAATGGGATTACCTTCCAGTACGGGTTTTCTATGGGTTGTTGCAAATGTGCTTGGACTGGGATATGGCGGAGCTATCATGATCAGCGAAACGGAAGAAGGAAAACTCAGCTTCGAGGATGCCGATTTATTGAATCACAATATCGCAGTTTCACATTCGCAACTGGAAGATCCATTGTTGTTTGTGGCTATTGGATTTCCATTAGGAATTTTAATTTGGCCACGAATCGTACTTGCAATTATTTTCGTATGGCTGAGGCGATTGGAAATTTGGGTGAAGAAAAGCAACGTTGGATACCCGAAAGTGAAAAATCCCCTCCGAAAATAAGTTTCGAAGAGGACTTTTCACAAAAATACCTAAACCAACTATTTTATTTCGAGTGTTTTCCCGGTTAAATTAAATCTTCCTGAAAGTGTTCCTGTGGTTTCAGCCTTAGCTGCACCGGTAAATCCGGGTTGCTCTCCACCGACTGCGACCGTAAAGTATCCTGGTTCCACAACTTGTTTGTCTTTATCGTTTATCATCGAAAGTTGTCGTGGTATAAGCGTAAACGATACAATCTGCGATTCACCTTTTTTTAGTGAAATGCGCTTAAATCCTTCCAGCGAACGGATTGGACGAGGAGTCGACGCTTTCTCATCAGCCATGTACAATTGTACTACTTCATCACCATCTCTTTCTCCTGAGTTTGTTAATTTAACCGAAACGGTTATGTTTTCACCCATTTTAACCTCTTTTGGAAGGTTTAGCTCGGTGTATGTGAAATTGGTGTAGCTTAATCCAAATCCGAACGGATAAAGCGGCGACTGACGGAAATAGCGGTAGGTACGGCCTTCCATATCGTAATTTTCAAATGCAGGCAGTTGATCAACTGATTTGTAGTAGGTGACAGGCAAGCGTCCGGCAGGGTTGTAGTCGCCAAAAAGTACATCAGCTACCGCATTTCCACCTTCCTGCCCGGGGTAGCCAGCAGTCAGGATAGCATCCATATTTTCAGCAGCATAATTTACTGAAAGAGCGCTACCATTAAGCAACACCAAAACGACAGGTTTCCCGGTGGCTTTTATATCTTCCATTAGCTGCTGCTGCGTTTTTGGCAGATTCAGGTGCGTACGGTCTCCACCTTTAAATCCGTCAATCTCAATAGGCATTTCTTCTCCTTCAAGCCGTTGGTTCAGGCCAAGAACCAATACAACAACATCAGCTTTTTTTGCTGTCTCAACGGCCTGTGCTAACATGTTTGGTTGTGGAGTCGTCCAAAGCAATGATGCAGTACCGTCGCCATGGTAATTTTTGTAATCGAATACCAGTTTGTAACGTTTACCGGTTTCAAGACTTAGTTTCTTTTCATTGTGAAAAGCGTGGTGCTCATTGTCTCCGCCTAGAATTTCCTTATCGTCGCAATAAATTTTAAAATTGGGCATACTCCAGATTCCAATTTCATAATCGCCTGTTTGAGGAACTTTCAGGTAGGTTGTCCAACGGATACTGAAATTATCAACTGGCATTCGCGGATCAGGAGAACCAGCTTCCCAGTAAAAATCGACATTGTCGTCAATGCGGGTAAATAGAGGTTTGCCTTCCAGTTTGTTATTGGCAAAATATTCACCGAAAGCACCCTGTTTCCCATCTTCTGTTTCCAGATAAATGGAAGGAATTGGTACTAATTTGGTTATACCATCAGCAAGTTCGCTGCCCTGTGCATAAAGCACTTCGACTTGAGGTGCAATTTTATTTTTTATTCCCTGAAGCACGGTTACCGGATGAGAGGGAATACCATTGTAGTTGCCCCATAATGACTCAATTTCATCGGCATTTGGACCGATTACAGCAACTTTGGCAAAGTTTTTCTTCAGTGGTAAAGTGTGGTTGGCATTTTTCAGCAGAACAATACTTTTTTGTGCAGCAACACGAGCCAGTTGGTCATGTGCAGGACTATCATTTACAGAGAATGGAATCTGCGCATAAGCCACTTTTTCGTCCGGATCGAACATGCCCAGTTTCATCCGGGCTGTCATCAAACGACCAACACAAACGTCGAGATCCTTTTCTGTGATGAGTCCACGTTTATAAGCTTCAGGCAAAGAATTATAGGTGTCTCCACATTCCAGATCAGTGCCGGTTTTAACAGCCATTGCTGCTGCTTCTGATGCATCTTTGGCAATTTTGTGGTTTTGCCAGATGTCGGCAAGTGCCCAGCAATCGCTTACGATGTAGCCTTTGAAACCCCACTCATTGCGGAGGATTCCTGATAAAAGTGGACTGGCACAGCAAGCTTCACCACGAAAACGGTTGTAAGCTCCCATTACGGAATAAACTCCACCATCAACAACCAAAGTGCGGAAAGCAGGTAAATAAGTTTCGCGCAAATCACGTTCGCTAACCTTCGCATCAAAACCATGCCGCATTGGTTCTGGTCCCGAATGAACGGCGAAATGCTTGGCTGTAGCGACCACTTTCAAATAGTTGGGATCATCGCCTTGCAGTCCTTTTACAAATTGCATTCCCAATTGTCCGGTGAGGTAAGGGTCTTCACCATAGGTCTCGTGTCCACGTCCCCATCGAGGGTCGCGGAATATGTTGATGTTGGGTGACCAGAAGGTCAATCCCTGATAAATTTTTCGGAGACCTCTGCGCTCAAATTCGTGGTGTTTAGCGCGGGCTTCATCAGAAATAACCGAAGCAACTTCGTGAATCAGTTCAGCATCCCAAGATGCGGCAATCGAAATCGACTGTGGAAAAACGGTGGCATATCCGGCTCGTGCAACACCATGCAAGGCTTCGTTCCACCAATTATACTCCGGAATTTCGAGTCGAGGAATGGCAGGTGCTTGATAACGCATCTGAGCCATTTTTTCTTCCACAGTCATTACTGAAAGTAAACTTTCAACTCTTTCCTGAGTTGATAAATTGGTATTTTGAAATTGGAATCTGCTTTGAGAACTACCCGCAAAAGGGCATATCATTAAAAGAAGTAAATACAGATTATGTCTCATAAATTAAGGTTTTATTTGCAAAGTAAGATATACAAATCTACAAAATGGGATGTAGATTCCAAGTTGAAAGGTATTATTCTATAGCTTTGAGGTACATGCTAATCCAGATAAACTTCCGTTTTCTCACCTCTGAAATATTCAAACATCAGGTAAATCTGCGATTTAATATTTCGTGGTTCTGAAAGTTCGGGTAATTCATGCTCACTAAACCAACCTACATTGTCAGTTTCAGCTCCGGCCGCAATTTGATTGCCAATGGGATTGCACCGAATAAATAACTTATAGACATATTCAAATTCAGGTGGCATTTTCTGTGCTGTTTTATCCATAACGGCAATCAGGTGACTCGATTTTACAGTTAGCCCAGCTTCCTCGAAACATTCTTTTTCGGCAATCATGCTAGGTGTGTAGCCCACATCGGCCCAACCACCAGGTAGAGCCCAACATCCGTCAATTTTTTCCTGAACAAGCAAAATTTGTCCTTCCGAATTAAATACTACTGCACGAACATCAACTTTCGGTGTTTTGTAGCCATTCTTTTCCTGAATTATTGCCTTAATCTTTGGTATTGGAACATCAGTCAGTTGTTCAAGCATTTCCAGACAAATCTCCTGAATTTCCTCGTACCGTTCGATGTCGTAATTGCTGTTCGAATATTCGAGGCCAATTTCAGCTAAGGCCTGAATGCGTTTAAGTCGTTCGAAGAAATTTCGATCCATTTAAGCTGCTAAATTTTAAATTATTTTGCTTGATTGTTTTCAGGCATAACAGGTTTGAGCTTTTTGTCAGGAATCAGAGGATTTTTTGTTTTTGTTTTTGTTTCCGGAGACACGGGTTCTGTGTCTGGACGTCGAAAAATGTCTTCCTTATTCTTGGGGCGAATTTCAGCCTGCCAATTGAACCCGGGTAGCAATTTATCACCATCGCCCAATTCGCCGATAGGTTTGAGTTCTCCATCGGGTGATTTGATGAATACAATCCTTTTAACTTTGCCTTTATTCATGTATATGGTAATGTTGCTACTCTCTGCCTTGTTTAGTCCGATGATGCCACTTTTATCTCTGGCGTAATAGTTCGACTGGCCATTTCCGTCCACATTAATTTTTTGGAGTTCGTTATTGCGAACGTAGCCTGTCATATTTTTTCCTTTAATTTGATTAAACCGAAGGCTATCGTCTTCCATTGCAATGATAAAAGCATTTTCTTTCATTCGAATCTCATCAGGTTCTTTTTTACGATTAATCATTTCGATGTAATTGGCAGAAATCTGGTTTTTATCTGACCAAATAATTGGTTGGGTATACATTTGAATGGTTGAATCTTTCGACCAGTATACCAGAGAATCACATTTGCCCTGAACATCCTTGCGAAAGTACCTGACATTATACCAGGCAAGAACCCGTCTCGTATTTTTATTGTCAATAATTGCCAGTGTATCCGCTGCTATCTTGCTGTTGGTCAACGTAGTGTTAGTTAACGTACCTGTGGTCTTAGGGTAAGTACCCAATGTGTCGCGCTTTAGACTGTCGCTGGTTGAGGTTTCTTTAACTCTCTTCTCGGGCTTGGGAATCTGGCTGACTGCCTTCATCGTATCGGCGTCCAAAGTACTAGGAGTCTGCTTTACGGATGACAATAACTTAGTTTCCGCTATATCGGGAACCAACTTAGCCGTAGTTACTGTGTCTTTCGCTAATATCTCAGAAATCAGCTTTTTAGTGACCATCGTATGAATATCGAGTGTATCTGTAGCCAGCATTTCGTTAATAAAAGTGTTTTTACTCAATGCCCATCCAGGCAAACTATCTGAAAATGCAGTGTTGACCGTCATTTTTGCGGCAAGCTCTTTATTAAAATCAGGTGAGTCGGGCATTGTTAAGAGACGGTCGGCGTGCAAATACAAGGTATCGGTTTTTGAATACTGAATTAGCACGGCCATATCGGTTGCCGATGCCATTTTCGTCAGATCGTTATACTGAACCCGGTTTCCAAGTACGATAATGCTATTTTCGATATCCTGAATCCTGGCATGACCCATAGCCAATCCTTCGCCGTTGAGCTTATCGTAAAAAATCGAATCGGCTTTAACCTTTTGTTTTGCATTCCAGATTCTTGGGTTCTTAAGCAATCGGGCATAACCATTAACGCTGTCGTACCACCCATATTCGGCGTATAGAGTATCTTTTTCGTTGAAAATCAAGGTTGCGCCTTCAATGAAAACCTTTTTGGTGTTGGTAAAATAAATCAGGGTGTCCGATTTAATCTTGTAATCTTTGGTAACACCATCAACCTTTGTTTTGAAGTAGGCTTTCTTTTCATTCACATAGTATTGTCCAATAAGCGAAGTCAAAATATTGGCTGAATCTTTTACCGTTCCGGAATAACTATACGATGCCAAATCGTTGGACATGGAGTAGTCGAGTGAGTCGGTAGTCAAAGTCATCTGTTTGTCGATGAGTTTTACGTTCCGTCGAGCTTTGGCCAGCTTGGTTTCAGGGTTGTAATGTATGAAATCGGCATACATATTGAGTGTGTCGCCACGAACAATATGTACCTTCCCGAATGCATCCACTGAGTTGTTGGTATAGGAATACATACTATCGCACCACATAATTGCACCATCAACAGTGATGTTTACATTTCCCAGCAAACGTTGTGCGTTGGCAATGATTTTGGGATTGAAATCAAGGACATCGCAATGCAGAATCTCAACTTTTTTCCGGGTTTGAGCTTTGCCGGATAATGAAAATGCAAGCAACCCAAAAAGCACCATCACCAACAACGACTTGACTTTAACTATGGAAACACTTGTTTTTATCATTCGGGCTACTTCATCAATTCTTCAATAATGTCTTCAACTGAAAGGTTTACAGCCTCAGCCTTGTAATTTTTAATTACCCTGTGACGGAGAATACTTACAGCAACTTTTTTAATGTCGTCAATGTCAGGAGAATATTTTCCCTGAAGGGCAGCCAGAGTTTTAGCACCTAAAACAAGATACTGCGAGGCGCGTGGCCCAGCTCCCCATTTGAGGTACTTGTTACTGATTGGCGCTGCCAGTTCTGTATTTGGTCGCGTTTTGGCTGACAAACCAACTGCATATTTCAGTACGCTTTCGTTTACCGGAACTTTTAACACCAAATCCTGAAAATAGCGTATTTCTTCTTTCGAAATAATTTCATTCAGATGGGTTGAGAAATCAGAGGTGGTATTCCGGACAATGGTTAATTCGTCTTCAAATTTGGGATAGTCGAGCCAAATCGAAAACATGAACCGGTCGAGCTGTGCTTCGGGCAATGGATACGTTCCTTCCTGTTCAATCGGGTTTTGAGTCGCAAGCACAAAAAACGGTTTATCCAGTATATACTTTTGTCCGGCAGCTGTAACTGAATGTTCTTGCATGGCTTCCAGCAATGCCGCCTGAGTTTTTGGCGGAGTACGGTTAATTTCGTCGGCCAGAATAATATTGGCGAAAATTGGGCCACGTATGAATTTGAATTCACGGTCTTTATCCAGAATTTCAGTTCCGATGATGTCAGAAGGCATTAAGTCGGGAGTAAACTGAATTCGCTTATACTGAAGACCAAGTACTTCAGAAATTGTATTGACAAGCAATGTTTTTGCCAATCCCGGAACACCAATTAATAAACAGTGCCCGCGGCTAAACATGGCCACCAATACCTGATCGATAATTTCATCCTGTCCGTATATCCGTTTTTTAATTTCAGAACGCAGCTGATCAAATTTGTTGCTCAGTGCATTTACGGCTTCAACTTCATTCTTAAATGTCATATATTCAATTCTGATTATTGTATACTCAAATTCGGAGCCAACCTGGTTACTTTTATTAGATTCCACTTTAAAGTGTTGTTCCTTTTGTCTTAGAATTGGTTGTTGCATTGAAATGCATTCAATCACAGACAGTTTTGTATTAAATTACTTAACCCGGGGTTTCGCCCGGGCTAAAATATTTTGCATCTACAGGATTGAAGTTCTGATTCAAAGCAACATTTAACGTTAAACTTTGAACCTGAAACTTGAAACTATTTATTTCACCCAACCTTTATACTTGAAATTACAGTTGAGATAGCTATCGTCGATGTGAACATAGGTTCCTGCTTGTTTATCTCGTACCCATTCGTCCAAGGTTTTTTCTTTCTTCGAAGCCATATAAACATTGCTCAATTCAACGTAATCGTCGCGCAGATTAGCTTTATGAGCGTTGTTTTTATTAATAAGTTTGATGATTTTATAAATTGTCTGCTGATTCTTTGGGTCGATGGTTTTGATTGGCTTCGAAATTTCGTTAACGTTCATTTTTGCAATTACTTTACTGACATCGGGGTCGAGTTCGCTCATTTTCCATTTGGATTCCCCAGTTTCAGGATTGATAACTGTTCCACCATTGTTGCGCGAATCTTTATCGTATGAATACCTTAAAGCTGCATCTTTAAATAAAATAGTCCCTTTCCGAATGTAGTCGGCAATACTATCGATCTGACCAAAGGCTTTTTCCATAGATTTTGCAGAAGGTTTTGGTATCATGAGGATGTGACGTGTTTTAATTTGTTCGCCCTTTCGGTCCATCACCTGAATAATGTGATAACCGAATTCGCTTTTTACTACGTTCGAAATTTTGTCGCCTTTAAGATTAAATGCAGCAGCAGCATAAGCAGGATCAAGGCTTCCGCGCCCTGTATAGTCCAGTTCACCTCCATTACGAGCAGAGCCTAGATCTTCAGAATATAAAACAGCCAATGGGGCAAAACTGCTTTCACCACTTTCAATACGACGTTTTAATTCGCGAAGAGTAGATTTAATGCGGTCTTCTTCTTCAAGGCTTATCAGGGGTTGAACCGTAATCTGGGCATATTCAACTTGTGAATCAATATGCGGGATATCAGCTACTGGCAAATTTTTAAAATAAAGACGAACTTCGGAAGGAGTAACCTTAACCTTATCAAGAATTTTTTCCTGCATTTGCTGAGTCATCTGTGAATTTTTGATAACATCCTGTAAATCAGCTTTTATATCAACAATCGATTTTTTGAAGTAGGCTTCAACTTCTTTTTCGGAGCCCAAATGTGTAATGTAGTACTGGATACGCTGGTCCAGATTTTGGTTCAACTGGCTATCACTAACAGTTATGGTCGTATCCAACTCGGCTTCCGCCAGAAGTAGTTTCTCAACTAATAAATTTTCAAGAATTTCGCATTTCATATCACCGTCGGTGGTTGTTCCCTTGGCTTGTTCTTGCTGGTACATGGCTTCAATGTCCGATTTCATGATGATGTTTTTCCCGACAACAGCCACAATCTGGTCCACAACTTTATCTTGTGCCTGAGTTGGATTGCCCGAAACAATGCATCCCATCAGGATAAATAAACCAATTAGTTTTCTGATCATAAACGATTATTTTTTGTTTTAAATAGTTTAACCTTATTGTTTTCAACGCCTTCTTTATAAATATCTTTTTCAATTTGTTTTAAAAATTCAATTTTCTGCTTACTCAGAATCAGGTTTTTGATGTCATTCTGAACATATTCGATTGGTGAAACCTGTCCCGAGAGCCGGTAATCCCGAATGCAGACAATATAGTAATAATTCATATCAGAACTTTCGACAAAGCGGTTTCTTTCCAGAAACTGATTCTGGTCTTTTATTTCTGCTGGTGTGTTTTTCAGTACCATATCGGCGGCAACCCAGTCATCATTAAAACGGTCGTAAGCCTTGGCATAGCTCATACAATATTCATCGAGTTTGGCCTGTTTTTCCTTGTTGTCCGACATGCACAAATCCTTGATATTATCAGGATTTGAAACCTGAACAGGAATTTTAATATAGATGGCTTTTACAATATTTCGATTCAGGATAAAACTTTCACGATGCTCGTTAAAGTACTTTTGAATATTGGATTCTGTCACTGTGGTGTCCATTTCCCCCTTAACCAACTCATTTTTATATCGGTATACTAAAAGTGAATTTCGGTATTCTTCCAGTTCCTTGCTTACATCCTTCTGCTCAGTCTTTAGATTATCTTCAGCTTTTAATAACAAAAGTTCCCGCTGAACCCATTTTTTGACGTAATCATCGGCCCAAAGAGCACTGTCAGTGGCATCCAAATAATTAGGAATATAGCCCGAAAGTTCTTTCATCGTTAATATTCGTTCGCCAACCTTGGCAACAGGTTCATCTTTAGCCAAAAACAAGTTACATGCCGTTAGAAAAAGTGCTGAAAAACAAATATATAAAGCAGATTTTCTCATTGAATCGAAGGAATTTTCTTTAATGCTTTTTGATTAATCTTCACTGGATATTTATTCAGTAAAGAGTCAACCCATTCTTTTTCAATTTGTTCCTGAAAGTCGGATGAATAAAGTCCCGATGCATCTTTAAGCGTCTTCATTTCATTATTTATCTTTTTCCCGTGGACAAAGGTAGTAGTTTCATCAAAACCTGATGGTTTTGTTCCTCCCCAAATGAAATAATCGACAACCGGATTTTCTCCTTTTTCAAGAGCTACATCAGTAATCTGAATGTTGTTCTCCGTTTTTGAATTGAAAATGTCAATCAATTGCTGTTTGCCTGGGTCTTTTTCTTTCAAAAATGCTTCAACTTTTGTCTGAGTTTCAGGATCCTTTGAATGGATAATCCATCCTTTAAATCGGTCATTCCAAAAATATTTCTTGGTGGTATGGTCAAAATAGTTCTGCAATCGGGCGGTGTCGTTTGAAGCAGCGTCCCAGATTTTATCTTTCGAGATATTGAAAAGTAAAATTCCATCGTGATACTCCTGATAAATTCGCGCAAAATCGGGATGTTTCTTCTCAAGTTGCGAGTCTTCATACTCCAAAAGTTTTTGGTTGATGAATTTATTGAGTAGTCCTTTTAGTTGTAATTCTTCCTGATTTTTTATAGGCACAAAATTCTGTTGCTGAAGAAAATCGGTGAATGATCCAACAGAAATTGTTTGATCAGCAAAAGTAATCAGCTGCCTTTTTTTTAGCGGGTTATCACTTGTCAAGTTTTTAGAAACAGTTGAATCAGCAAAAGAGTCCAAAAATTTAGTGAAATTGGCTTCATCAACTTTCAGATGGTATTCATCGCGTAATTTTCGATCGAATATCTCATCGCTGTGTTTGCTGATTGTTGGATTTTGCATGATTTTGGCTTCGAGATCGGGGCGTAATTTTTCAAGAGGCTCTATTGTTTTCCGTTCAAGTCGTTTGATGATATGCCAGCCATATGGTGTGCGGATTACCGGAGAAATTTCCCCGTCGTTTTTCAGTGCAAATGCAGCATCTGCAAACGATGGAACCATATTGTTTGGTGTGAACCAATTCAGTTCACCGCCTTTAACTGATGATTGTTTATCGTCAGAATATTTTTTAGCCAACTCAGCAAAATCGGCTCCGGAAGTTGCTTTTTGCCAGATGCTGTCGGCCGAAAGTTTGAGTTTGGCATTAGTTTCTTCGGTGGCCTGCTGTGAAAACATTTTCATGATGTGTGCAACTTTAATTGATCCGGCAGCAAGTCTTTCATCAAGAACTTTTATCAGGTGGTAGCCATAACTGGTGCGAACAATTTCTGAAACCTGTCCAACTGGTGTACGATAGGCCATATCTTCGAACGGAAAAATCATTTGGAAGGCTGAGAAATATCCAAGCATACCTTTGTTTTGAGCAGCCGATGGATCTTCGGAATATTTAGCCGCCATCTCGTTAAAGTCAGCGCCATCCATTATTTGTTTTCGGAGGCTAGTGATTTTATTCCACGCTGCTAAGGTATCAGCAGCCGAAGCATCCGGAGCAACCCGGATGAGCAGATGACTTGCTTCCCGTTCGTATTGAGTCCGATGATAAGCAGTTTTTACCATTTCTTCTTCGAAGCTCACATCGGTCATATATGGCTTTACCAACTCACGCCGGTAGCCATCAAGTTCATTCCTGTACGAACGCACAGTGTCGTATCCCAGTTTCTCGGCTTCAAATACTTTAAGCTTGAACCTGATGAACAAATCAAGATAATCCTCTGGCGATTTTATATCTTTTTTGTCTAAAATGTTGGTGTTGTTTTTTCGGTAATTGGCTTCAAAATCGTCGCTGTTCACCTTTAAATCGCCAATAGTAACCACGATTTCGCTCTTTTTTTGAGCCGACAGAGTCAAAGTGGATAAGATTAAGAATACCCCTACCATCAAGCTAAAAGCCATCAAGTTGCGGGTTGCAGGTTGCAGATAGCGGGTTAGCTTTTGTACTTCGATCGCCGATCCCCGGCCTCCGGTCTTCTGACTTCTGACTTCTGACTTCCTAAACATCTATCTGGAACTGTAATTAGGTGATTCACTTGTAATACTCACATCGTGCGGATGACTTTCCTGCATTCCGGAGTTAGTGATTCGTATGAATTTTGCGTGCTGAAGTGTCTCAATATTTTTGGCTCCGCAATAGCCCATTCCAGCTCTCATCCCGCCGGTAAGCTGATGAAGCACTTCGTCGAGTGAGCCTTTGTAAGGAACTCGGGCAACGATTCCCTCCGGAACCAACTTTTTAATGTCGTCTTCCATATCCTGAAAGTAACGGTCTTTTGAGCCAGTCTGCATGGCTTCGACTGAACCCATTCCGCGATAAGTTTTAAATTTTCGTCCCTGAAACAGGATGGTGTCGCCCGGTGATTCGTCGACCCCGGCAAAAAGCGACCCAGCCATAATGGAGTGTGCGCCGGCAGCCAAAGCTTTAACTATGTCACCCGAATAACGAATACCACCATCGGCAATTACCGGAACACCACTTTTTTTGATGGCCTTGCTCACATTATAGATAGCCGAAAGCTGAGGAATCCCAACTCCGGCAATTACGCGAGTGGTGCAAATTGATCCGGGACCAATACCCACTTTTACGGCATCGGCTCCTGCCAAAACCAAGTCTGAAGCCGCTTCAGGAGTGGCAATGTTTCCGGCTACAAAATCAATTTCAGGATATTTGTTTTTTGCTTTTTTGAGCATATCCAAAACATACTTCGAATGGCCATGCGCGGTGTCGATCACAATGGCGTCAACCTGCGCCAAAACCAATTCGTCAATACGATCCATGGTATCGCTGGCAATTCCAACTGCCGCAGCCACCCTTAGCCGACCTTTCAGGTCTTTTGAAGCCAAGGGTTTGTCCTTCGCTTTGGTAATGTCTTTATAAGTAATCAATGCAAGCAATTTGTTGTTAGCATCGACCACCGGCAGTTTTTCGATCTTGTATTTTTGAAGTATTTCTGAAGCCAGCTCGAGTGAAGTGGAAATGTTGGTAGTCACCAGATTGTCTTTGGTCATCACCTGCGAAACCAGTTTGGTCATGTCGGTTTCGAAACGCAGATCGCGGTTGGTAACTATTCCTACCAAACAACCCTTTTCGTCTACTACCGGAATGCCACCAATCTTAAAAGTTTTCATCAGTCCAATGGCATCTCGTACCGTTTTCTCTTTCGAGATTGTAACCGGATCGTAAATCATTCCGTTTTCGGCACGCTTTACGCTGGCAACCTGCCTGGATTGCTCGGTAATGCTCATGTTTTTGTGAATCACCCCAATGCCACCACCTCGCGCAATGGCAATGGCCATCAACGAGTCGGTTACCGTATCCATGGCCGCTGTCACAATCGGCGTATGTAGCCTGATGTTTCGGGTAAACCACGACGAAAGGTCAACCTCGCGCGGTAATACTTCTGAATACGAGGGTATTAACAATACATCGTCAAAAGTTAAACCTTCGGAAACAACTTTATCGGCGAAAAACGACATTGCTGTGTGTTTTATGTGTTGAGTTAAAGAACAAAACTACGAAAAAAGATGTACAAATGTCCTGATTTTTTTGGCGGTATACAGCCTATAAACTTTAATGTATCTTAAAATTTGTTAAGCAGAAAGGGGCGAATTTGAATGATTTTAGCAATCAATTGTTACCCTAGTTTAAATAGCTGAATGACAGTCAGAGATGAAATCTTCGACTATCATTCAGTATATTAAATGGCTTCATTTAAAGGCAGCCAGGCAAAATCTTAAAATAATCTACCTGATGCAGACCACTTTAAAATTTCAAATTCTTTCCCAAAGTAACCTCAGCTCATTTGTTGGATCATTCTCTACGCGGCATTCGGTATTAAAAATCATCGTAGCGCGAGTGTCGCGATTGTATGCCGGCCAGTTTGGAACTTTATCGCAATTCGGGTCGCCTGTTTTTCCAAATGCGATAATAGTTGAACCCACAATTTCTGCCATCTTTCGGGCTTCGGCTGTATTGCCGGCAATAGGATTACGCGCACTGGCCAATACTAAACCAAGATCGACGCCGTGACATGCTTCGAACCGTCCTTCATAAGCCGGTGATGCCCATTCCATCAGATAAAGGTATGCTTTGCCTTTGTTCTGTGCGGATTTCCTTTCGACCATTGTGGTTGCATTCTTGCGGCCTCTGGCATCGGTTGAAATACGTGCCTGTATTTGAAAAGGAGTTGCATTCGGATAGACTTTTCGGTACGTTGACAGGATAGTTGAAGCTTTCTCTTTATAAGTGTCCTGAATCCATTTTTGCAATCCTTCATCAGTAAGCGGTGTGGAAGCACTTCTGTTAGAAGCGTCTTCGCGGGTGTACCCAACAATCATTGGAATATCTGCGGATATTTCCGGAGCTGCCGGTTCGAATGGGTTTCTGGGAATTACGGTTCCATCCACAATAGGGCTAAATCCGCGATTGGCTTGCGCTTCAAGAATGATACTCCATGCTACATTTTGAAGATCTTCTGGTTTTGAATTACTAATGCCCAATTCTGTTAGCAATTGCTTTGCCTGATCGGTATTTTTTTCGCGGGCACCAAGTGCAATTGTCGAACCACTTTGCACAGCTGCTTTATGGAACAGACCTTTTGCCGAAGGCATCACCATTAAGGTAGAGACTTTTGCGCCGCCGCCAGACTGACCGAAGATCATCACATTGCCAGGATCTCCGCCGAAGTTGGCAATATTGTCGCGAACCCACTCGAGCGCTGCAACAAGATCAAGCATTCCGACAACGCCCGAAGCTGCAAATTTGGATGAGCCTCCGAGTTGACCGAGATCAAGAAAGCCCAAAGGACCAAGGCGGTGATTTACCGTAACTACTATGGCATTTCCCAAGCGTGCTAGTGGATCACCATCGAATGGAAAGCCGCCCGATCCATTGGTAAATCCTCCTCCGTGTATGTAAAAAAAGACTGGTCGGGCACCACCATCATTTAACCCGGGTGTCCAAAGATTTAAACGGAGACAGTCTTCGCTGATTCCCGATTTTACATGTGCATCCCATTCAACCGAAAGGGTATATGGATCGGTCGGGTCACTCGGTGTTTGCGGAGAAGCGGGACCATAGGCGAACGCATCGAATACATCTTTCCATTTTCCTGGTTTTACAGGTGGCATAAACCGGTTCGCCCCAGAGGTGTCGGCTCCATAACGGATACCACGGAAAGTCTTGATTCCAGCCACATCCATTCCCCTTACTTTTCCGTAAATTGTTTCTGCTATAGGAAATCCATTTGCCATAACTGTGTACCCATTCCAAGGAAACAGTATACTTGCCATTGCTGCTGCCCCCAACATGGAAGACTTTTTGAGGAAGTCACGGCGGGAGAACCCTGACTTTTGAGGAAACTCAGAATTGATGATCATAGCTTTAGTTTTACAGGTTAGCGAAATTACGATTAAACAGACAATTTCAGGAACGGATAAAATTAAGAAATTACTTCTATAAAACTACGAGATACAATCTCGAAAAAGTGAGTTAGAAAGACAGGACGGGTACTCCGAGTGTGGCGATTTTTAATTGCCGAAAATAGAAATTGCGAAACAATTCGCGCCATCCGATTATCGTTTGCGAAAAGCTGTTAAATTTGATTGATTAACATGATCCGAATAAATTGAGCCAATTCACACAGATATTAACCAAGTACTGGGGTTATGCCGCATTCCGGCCCTTGCAGGAGGAGATCATCCAGTCGGTTGATCAGGGGAAAGATACACTTGGGTTGATGCCTACTGGTGGTGGTAAATCTGTTACTTACCAGGTGTATTCGCTTTCAAAACCGGGAATTTGTCTGGTGATTACTCCACTCATCGCCCTGATGAAAGATCAGGTTGAAAACCTGAACCAGCGTGGAATTAAAGCTTTGGCGATTTATTCCGGAATGAGCAGTCAGGAAATCAAGATTGCCATGGATCATGCGGCCTGGGGCGATTATAAGTTTTTGTATTTGTCGCCTGAGCGTATTGCTACCGAGCGGTTTCGGGAGCGGATCAATCAATTGGATGTGAACCTGATTGCGGTTGATGAGGCGCATTGCATTTCGCAGTGGGGATACGATTTTCGCCCGTCGTACCTTCGGATTGCCGAACTACGCGATTTGTTGCCCAATGTTCCGATTCTGGCCGTAACAGCAACAGCAACGACGCAGGTGATCGACGATATTCAGGATCAGCTGAAATTCAGAAGAAAAAATGTTCTGCGAACCAGCTATTACCGAAGTAATTTAGTTTATCTGGTTCGCAACGAAGAGGATAAGGTGAATTATTTGGTCAAGGCCGTCCAGAAAGCGAAAGGCACCGGAATTGTGTATGTAAAAAGTCGGAAATTAACACGGGAAATCAGCGACTTGCTTCGGAAAAATGAAGTTTCAGCCGACTATTACCATGCCGGGTTGCCGTATAAAATCAGGTCAGCCAAACAGGAAGCCTGGAAAAGCGGCAAGAATCGGGTGATTGTTTCGACCAATGCGTTTGGAATGGGCATCGACAAAGCCGATGTACGTTTTGTGATTCACCTGGAAGCGCCTGATTCGGTGGAAGCCTATTTTCAGGAAGCGGGTAGGGCTGGGCGCGACGGAAAACCCGCCTGGTCGGTTTTGCTGTATAACAACAGTGACAAAGTGAAACTGGAGCGAAATGTGGTGAAAGTATTTCCTGAACCTGATGTGATCAAACGGATTTATGAGGCCATCTGCAATTTTTATCAATTGGCGGTGGGTTTCGGGAAAGACCAGTCGTTCGAGTTTAGCATGGGAGCGTTTGCCTCGAGCTTTTCGTTTCAGATTACGGCAGTTTACAACAGCCTGAAAATTCTTCAGCGCGAAGGTTACCTCGAATTAACCGATGAACTGGACAATCCGTCGAAAGTATATTTTCAGGTCGACCGCGACGATTTATACAAGTTTCAGGTGGCCAATGCCGAGTTCGATGGGTTCATAAAACTGCTGTTGCGCTCCTACACCGGATTGTTTACCAACTATGTTTCGATCGACGAAGAACTGATGGCCAAACGCGCCAATGTCAGCCCCGATCTGGTTTATCAGTTTTTGACCCGGTTGAGGACCATGCGTGTAATCGACTATATTCCGCAAAAAAAAACACCGTTCATCATTTTTGTGAAAGAACGAATCGACCTTGATCGGCTAAAAATCAGCAAAGAAAATTACGAAGACCGCAAGCGCGATTACATCCGGAGAATTGACGCCGTGGTTCATTACGCTTCGTCGGGTCACAAATGTCGGAGCCAGCTGTTGCTTCAATATTTTGGTGAGAAAGAATCGGTTCGCTGTGGGAAATGCGATGTGTGCATGGAACGAAACGAACTGAATGTGAGTAAGTACGAGTTTGATACGTTATGTGAGCAGATTAAAAAAGCATTATTCGAACCTTGTTTTTATGAAGAACTATTGGCAAAAATAGAAGGCAAACCGGATAATGTGGTAAAAGTAGTGCGCTGGCTTCTGGAAAATGAAAAGATAGTTTACCGGGTTGATAACCGGATGGAATGGTGCAAATGATAATTCTAGGTCATGCCGAACTTGTTTCGGCATCTCTTCGCAGATGACACCCTGAAACAAGTTCAGGGTGACCTGCCAACCAGCATTAATGCGACACTAAACTAAGTCTTTAATCTTCTTTCTTTTTAATTCCAAATTCAGGTTTTACTTTGATGAAAAATACCGGAATCATTCCTGGAATCATGCACAGCATCACCCATACAAAGAAATTCGGATAGCCTATAATTTCCTGAAGCCAGCCCGAAAACATTCCAGGAATCATCATTCCCAAAGCCATAAAGCCGGTGGCAATAGCAAAGTGGGCGGTTTTGTTTTTCCCTTCTGAAATGTAGATCATGTAAAGCATATAAGCTGTAAACCCGAAACCATAACTAAATTGTTCAAGTACGACACACAACCCAATAATTAATTGATTTTCAGGTTGGGCGAATGACATATAAACATAGGCCAAATGCGGCACATTGATGGCTAGAACCATCCACCAAAGCCAGTATTTAAATCCTTTGGTTGAAGCAGCAATTCCTCCTAAAATTCCTCCAGCAGTAAGGGCTAAAATTCCAAAGGTACCATAGAGCAAACCCACATCGCCCGTCGTCAGGCCAAGTCCGCCCAAGTTTCGGGGATCGAGCATGAATGGTGAGGCCATTTTGACCAATTGAGCTTCACCAAAGCGATAAAGCATTAAAAAAGCAATGATTACTTCGATATCTTTTCTTCGGAAGAAGGAACCGAAAGTTTTAAAAAACTCCTTAAACAAGTTTTGGCCTTGACTGACAATTTGCTGATCTGATTTCGGATGAGGTAAAATAAATCGGTGATAAAAAGATAAAAGCAAAAACATCACAGCCAAAATAACAAAGGTGATGCTCCATGCCAGATGGATATTTCCAGAAGTTCCTTTAAATGAAGCCTGAGTCGACCGTGTTAGTTTTGGGTCGCACTGAAAAAGCAAGTAGGCAGGTTTATCCTGATTCCCGGAATTGAAAGTCAGGCGTTCACCTTCCAAAAGCCGGATGCTGTTGTCACCGTTCCTGAATTTGAAATTCAATACTAACTCTTTGTTTTCTTCCGGCTTCTCACTTAGTTTAACGGCAACTACAGTGACATTTCCAACTAAAGTATTTCCTGAAACTGGTTTAACTTTAGCCTGAAAATGATCTTGAAGAAAGTTCTTAAGCGGGCCTGAAATATAATCTGACCACCAAGAACCTTGTTCTTTAGCGCCAGCCATCGTTTGATTTTGTGATTGAAGTGCTATGAATTTGTTGGCCTGATTGTATTGTACGATGACCTTCCGAATTGAGTCAAGTCTTTCAGAAAGAATATTCTGTGTTGATATTTCAGCCTTTTGAGGGAAAACCGCAAAAAAAGTCTGGCCCTCACTGAAAGATTGAGTTACTTCAGGCAATTGAATTTCTTTCGAATAAGTCGGATTGGCTGAAACATTGATTTCGATTGGCGGAAGCCCGGTTGAAACTTCAAAAAAACCGGCCAGAATAATCAGCAATCCTTGTCCGGTAATCATGGCAATGCGGTAAAAAGTACTGCGGATTCCTACAAAATAAGTTTGTTGATGTTCGTCGAGTCCGAGCATGTAAAAACCATCGGCGGCAATGTCGTGTGTGGCCGAACTAAAAGCCAGAAGCCATAAAAAAATAAGGCTGATTTTGAAAAAACCGGGCAATGGAATCGACAGGGCTACAGCACCTAAACTGGCGCCAATGATTAATTGCATGAAAACAATCCACCACCGTTTGGTTTTCAACAGGTCGACAATCGGACTCCAAAGCGGTTTGATGACCCAGGGCAGATACAGCCAGCTTGTATAAAGGGCAATGTCGGTATTTGAAATGCCTAACCGCTTGAACATGATCAAAGAAACAGTCATCGCTACCACATATGGAATTCCTTCAGCGAAATAAAGAGTCGGAATCCAGGCCCAGGGATTGCGCTGCTTTGGATTTCCGGTATTTTCAGTCATAGGTTAGTTGTTTGTTAATTGTAATTTGGTCAAGTGATAGTCATTCAATAGTCATTAAGTTGTCATTTATGGTAAGGGTACGATTAATGACGCGAAGCAAATGACAATTAATGTCGTGAAACTAATGACCATTTAATATTCTTTCGAAATGCCTGCTCCACGAAAATAATGCAACAGAATTTCTTCGTATTTATATCCCTTTGCGCCCATCATGGCAGCGCCAATCTGGCATAGCCCAACGCCGTGTCCCCAGCCTGCTCCTGTCAAGACGAATTCGCCCGGAAAACCATTGGAGATATTTTGTTTGTCGACCACAAAAGCAGAACTATATAAATGCGACTCCGACAAGGTTTTGCGAATTTCGAGCTCTTTACCGATTGTTAGAGTCAGTTTCGAACCAATAATTTTTAACTTTTTTAATCGTCCGGAAAGTCCGCGCTCAACAGGAACCAGATCGAGAATCGCACCGAAATCGCGGCCTGATTTGCGGGCAATCAATTCGGCCAGATCGGCTTGCTGATAGGTCACTTTCCAACGATAGAAATCGGTTGTTTCCTGATCGTATTCATTTAAAATTTGCGAAATAACTTCTTTGTCGTGGGTATTGCAAAAAGCTTCCGGAGTATTTCTAATCCATTTCTGAGCCGCATCCTCGTTGGTCAGATCAGTATTAAATCCTTCAGGAATTGTTGGATTGTCGGTAATAGACTGCAGGTAAGAATGCACTTCGGGTTCCCATACATTTTCGAAGGTTTCAGAAATTCCACCGCAGCTTTTCGAGAAGCGTGCATCACAAATTTTGCCGTCATACATCAGCAACATTCCACGAGTCTGGGCAACTGCCTGTTCCACTGTTGAAGTCAACTGACGCGTGATTCCCTGATATCGCTGGCAATGGTCGTCAGCACAAACATCGAAGTTGAGATGATCTTCGCGGTCATACCAACGGATGTATTCTTCCGGAGTTTCAGAAATACTTTGATAGGTTTTTCCGGTTTCTTTTATAGATTTTCCCTTTTCAGTCTGTGCCAGCAACCATGAACGCGAAATAATGGCGTGTGCTTTTAGTAATTCCAGATTACTTGTTGCACTCATTTCGGAAGAAATAACACTAACCAGATAATCTTCGAGCGGTAAAATATTGACGGCGGTAAGTTTGTCATCTTCGATCATGACTTCCAGTGAGCCTTTGAATGTTTGGTCTTCTTTTCGTTCCCAATGAAACTGAATACCGATTGTTACATCATTCAACTCGAAAGATGCTTCGTGATATCTGACAGGCTCGAAAAGGAGTGTCGTTTCATCCACCAACTCATCATTCAGCCATATCTGGCCGTCGCGGAAATTCACTTTCTGGATGCCCTTATACGGAACACCATATGGAGCCAAAAGGTAGGTTTCATTCAACCTGAAAATAATTTCAGGTTGAAACATAATTCCAATTCTCAGGTGTGGTTCGGTCATAATTTTTGAATTTATACTTTTTAAGAAACAATCAGAATTTCACTTTCGAGATATAATGATTGATAAAATCTTCCGAAATATGGATGAAATAACCCATTCATCAGTTCGTTAAATCTTCAGCATTGAAATCATAATTTCCCTGATTTGAATGTTACGTAGATCAGGATGCATCTAATTTGTTTTTCAACATGAATAACATCGCAAATATTGAGCTCTATTTTACTGCAATATCAGAGAATTATTCCATATAATTCCAATTCTGTTATCGACTCGTTGAAAATAATTGCAATGTTGCTATTTCCTTTCCCGCATATTTTTGTCATGCATATAATTTGATTGATGATGTTAAGTTTATAAGTTTGCTTTGAAATTAAAATGAATTGACGATCAAAGAAATGTTAAAAGTGCAGATATTTGATCTTCGATTGTATATTTTATTTTTTGTTTCAAGGTGTAAATAATTTAGATGATGATCGCATATCTTTTGTCTGTACGTCAGTATTTTAGAGTAATACTTATCGTATTTTATCTTTCATGTATTGTTGCGCTGTCATTGTTGCCACCTAATGATTTGCCACAAGTTAAGTTGTTTGAAGGGTTCGATAAAATAGTTCATTTTCTGATGTATTTCCCATTGGCATCTTTGCTTTGCTGGAACTTAAAAACCGAGCAAAAAGGTGATCGCATTCTTTGGGTAATATTTGGTGCTGTTTTATGGGGTATTTTCATGGAATTTATGCAGTTAACTATGCACATGGGGCGTTCATTTTCGTGGTACGACGAACTGGCAAATTTTATTGGAGTAACTTTTGGAGTGGTACTTTATTGGTCAGCAACAAGGAAAATTGCGTTTCAGAAATGAGGTAACTTCAATCATTTTTCAAAAGAAATCATGTATTGCAACTTGGATTTTTTCTTTCATTCAATTATTCTTCTCCGGCTTTGAGAAGCGAGAAGTTAGCTGGGAAATAAGGGGTAAGTAAAAAGATGCAACAATAAATTGTTCTTATTACCAATATAAATTAATAGTTATGGCAAAGTGTGTAATCTCAGATATGGATGGTGTTATATACCGCGGATCGGAACTGGTTCCGGGAGCCAAAGAATTTATCGAGCGACTAATTAAGAACGAAACCCCTTTTTTGTTTCTTACCAACAGCTCAGAACAAACTCCTCTGGATTTGGTAAAAAAGCTGGAATCGAAAGGCTTGAAGGGTCTGAAAGAAGAAAACTTTATTACATCGGCCATTGCCACCGCTTTGTTTCTGAAAAACCAGAAACCCGGTGCCAGTCTTTATGTGATAGGAGGTGGTGGTCTGGTGAGCGAGCTTTATAATGTTGGATTCAGTGTTACCGAGTCGAATCCCGATTATGTAGTGGTGGGGAAAACATCGAATTTTAACTTCGAAATGATGAAAAAGGCGGTTCATTTTATCGTTAACGGTTCTAAATTCATCGGGACAAACCCTGATGTTGTCGATCCGATAGAAAATGGCATTGAGCCAGCCTGCGGAACTCTCTTAGCCGCTATTGAAGCTGCCACCGGCAAAAAGCCTTACATTGTTGGTAAGCCAAATGCACTGATGATGACTATTGCAAGTATGAAATTGGGTGTTCATCCGAACGATTGTCTCATGATTGGCGATCGAATGGATACAGACATTGTAGGTGGTATGGAAGTGGGTATGGTTACATGCCTGGTGCTAAGTGGGGTAACTGACAGGGAAGATGCTGAAGGATTTCCATACCGGCCAAATTATATTTTCAACAGTGTTGGAGAGATTTTTCCTGAAAATTTGTAGGATGAATTCATCAATATAGTGATCCCTTTAGTGTTGCGGATTCTGTCTTTCTCCAGAGTTAAACTTAATCGATTTATAATTTTTATGTACTTATAAACAGACAGTTACTTCTACCAAATTGTTGTAAGTCACAAAACGCCTGAAAACACTGGTATTTTCATCCATTGTTAGCAAGCGTTTTTGTTTTAGTGATCCTACCGAGACTCGAACTCGGATCATAA
>Ga0302296_1000638_pt1 | contig 28164 bp, 15 predicted proteins | sample III_Fen_N3_1_FD_194546 | JGI IMG/M metagenome (GOLD analysis project Ga0302296, IMG submission 194546) | Peat permafrost microbial communities from Stordalen Mire near Abisko, Sweden - III_Fen_N3_1 | ecosystem: Environmental > Terrestrial > Soil > Wetlands > Permafrost | place: Sweden: Abisko...
CATTAATACCCTTAATATTCTTGAAGCAGGAAGTCCACTAATGATTGCGATCATGTATAATAGCAAAAAAATAAATAAAATGAAGAATACATGAATGAGTATCTTACTTCCAAATATCTTCTCAGCTATGTTTTGCAGTTTTTTTACTTCCATAAATAACCAATCATTCAAAATTTTAAGGATCTGAATATGGACTACAATATATCAATCATTAAATTGAAGTTTACTTTTTTAGACATGAATATTCCGCTTTTCAACATGCAATAAATAGTGTCCGTCCAAATCATTTTATTTTGCCTGAATCACGATGCATATTTGCAAAGAAATTGATCTCAAAAATAAATACATTACTGATTATGGACAAAACAAATGAACTGATTATTGAAACTCAAAATCTGGAATTTGGCTTCAACAAAAAAGAACGGGTTCTCAAAAATATCAACTTAAAAGTGGAGAAAGGTTGCATCTATGGTTTTTTAGGTCCAAATGGTGCGGGAAAAACCACTACAATAAGATTATTGCTTGGATTGCTGGATGCACCAGAAAATTCAGTAAAGCTTTTTGACGGGAAATTCACCGGAAACAAGTTAGAAGTATTCTCCAAAGTTGGTTCATTAATAGAACAACCTTCATTATATGAACACCTGTCTGGTTACGATAATTTAGAAATCACACGTTCTATCCGAAAAGTAAGCAGAAAAAAAGTTAGTGATGTTTTGGAACTTGTGAAATTGTCGAATGCTGCAAAGAAATATGTCGGCACCTATTCCTTGGGAATGAAGCAAAGGCTAGGGCTGGCGATTGCCCTTATTGCTGATCCTGAATTGCTGATTTTAGATGAACCTGTAAATGGATTAGATCCGAACGGGATCGTTGAAATACGAGAATTGCTTAAGCATATTAATAAAGAATTGGGGACGACCATCTTCTTGTCGAGTCACCTGTTATCTGAAATTGAGAAACTGGTAACACACATTGGCATTTTGAACATGGGAGAACTGGTGTTTCAGGGAACGATAACTGATCTTCAAAACCTTCAATCGATCCAGTCGGAATATTGCATTGAAACAAACAATAACAAAGCTGCTTATGAATTGCTTCGACGTAGATTCATTGTCACTTTACAAGACGATACACTGATTTTTGGGAATACATCGAACCAGATCAATGCCCAAATAATACGTGAATTGGTAATTAATAACATCGAAATCTATTCGGCAGCTTTTAAAACCAAGGAATTGGAACAATTTTTTTTAAAAATGACAGCAAACTATGTTGTTAACTGACTCAACGTTTTTAGTATCATATGCCAATTCAAAGTTATTCAGTTTAATCTTTAAAATATTTTAAAATGATGGAATTTATTATATCTTTTCGTACGGAACTAATAAAGATCAAAAATTCATTCACGCTGTGGCTGATAGTTATTGGTTCAGCTTTCATTCCGGTTTTTTTCCTTCTACATCATTTTTATGAATGGGAAAGATACCTGCCTAAGCCAGATGAAAATCCTTGGTTCGAGTATTTTAGAAAGGGGTTCAATGGGGTACATTTTATTTTACTTCCCATGCTACTCGCTCTGCTTATAGGATTGTTGCTAAATATTGAACACAAATCGAATACCTGGAAACATATTTTTGTGCTGCCTGTCTCGAAAACAAAGATCTATTTCAGTAAATATTTACTTTTGATCAGCCTGATCATTTTATTTTATTGCTTACTCCTTCTTTTCTTTTTTTTAGGAGCATTAATTTTAAGCCTGTGGAAAACTGAATTCAACTTCTTACTATTTAAACCCATTTATCTTTATCATTCAGTTCAATCGGGAATTGTTGGTTTCGTAGTCAAATCTTTTATTTCCATATTGGGAATCACCGCTATTCATTTCTGGTTGAGTTACAGATTGAAAAATCTGTTTATTAATATTGGAATTGGCTTGGCAGGAGTTGTTCTCTCGATAACCCTGTATTTAGGTAAATCGCACAGTATCATTTATTTTCCTTATGCCTTCCCTGTGATGATGTGTAATTTTGTACCTGATTCACAACATTTTCTTTCCGATTTTCACATAAACAGCATCATCTGCTTTGTTGCAGTTTCCATTTTAAGTTATATCGATTTCACAAAAAAATTTAAAGGCTGATAAAATCATATCTGTCTGGATTGATCTCTTTTGAAGATGGGTTTAATTTTTCAACGCGACAGTGAAGTTATATCAAAAGAAAATATAAATAAAAACAAGCGTCACAAATGATTCACAAGAATTTCACAAATAGCAAAAGAGTATTGCATTAACTTTATTATCGTTGTGTTTGCTTTATGTGAATTGTAGTTAAAAATGACATTTGTGCCATCATTATATTTGGTGGTTCTTAGGTTTTCAATCATCCAAACCTGTGTGCCAATTATAACTACATGATAAACATTGCTGTCAATGTCTTTTGCTGTAATTCCACTCTGTGCTGGATTGTTGTCATCACCTTTCTTACAATTGGTTGTAAGCATCATAAACACTACAATTACCACTAATGAATAAATCCAAATGCGAAAGTTCTTTTTCATGTCAATTTAACTGATAAGGTGTCAGTTGCCTTTACGTAGGACGCTACACGCAGGCAGCGGACTGCGGGCGATTTCCTGTCAAGCGGAAAAGAAATTTTAAGCGGGCTCTACGCCCGAATACCTGCTGAAACCCGCATTACATTTACATTTTGTTAGCACCTGTTGATACATAAATCGAGTAATAATTAACCATGAGGTATAGTAAAAGAAAATAAACTGCCCTTACCGACTTCGCTTTCAGCCCATATTTTTCCATTGTGCTTTTCTACAAAATCATAGCAAAGTAATAACCCTAATCCAGTACCCTTTTCATTATCAGTTCCTATTGTGCTTTTTGATTCTTCAATTTTAAATAGTTTTTCCAAATCTTCAGTTTTGATTCCGATACCTGTATCCAATACAGATATTCTTGTTTCTTTAAGGTCAGAAGAGGCAGATAATGTAATCTCTCCGCCCGATGGAGTATATTTAAGAGCATTTGATACTAAATTTCTAATTATGGAAGTCAGCATATTTCTATCAGCAATTAATTCCAGATTATCATCTATATTAGAATTTATAACCACTTTTTTATTTTGAGCAATGTTCTTTAAATATTCAATAAATTCATTTGATATTTCATTGAAATTAATTTTCTCCGGATTAAATTTCATGCCACCTGTTTGAGACAATGACCAGTCAAGAAGATTATTTAAAAGTGCATATGTTTGATTTGTTACTTTGTGAATTAGACGAGCATATTCGTTAATATTCTCAAAATCATTACTTTGTATTTTTTCAACTAACATTTCACTAAATCCTAAAAGTGAATTAAAAGGGGCTTTTAAATCATGAGCAATGATTGAGAAGAACTTATCTTTTGATATATTAGAATTTTTCAACTTCATTTCAGACATCTCCAATGCTTTTTGTGCCTTTTTTCTTTCAATTTCGGATGTAACTCTTGCTCCAATAATTTTCATAATAGCTTCAGCCTGCGGAGGGAGTTGAAGTTTATGCCTTGACATAGCACATAATATACCATTAGGCTCTCCACTTTTATTGTATAATGCAGTTCCAACGTATCCTAAGGCTTGTAAATCCTGAACATCTTTTGATTCCGGGAAAAGTTGCTTCAAATTATCCTCATAAACACAATATCCTTTTTTTGATGTAAAATCACATGGAGTATTTTTTAAGTAATACGAAAATCCATGAATTATTTCACCGTCAAGATACATTGGAAAACCTTCGACCTTATTTTCTTCAACCAACTGTCCAATAATAATACATTCTGCATTTAACCACTCTGAAAGTTTGATTACTATATTATTAAAAAAATCCTGACCTATATCTCCAACAGCTGTTTCGACAAGAGCTTGAAATATTTTCTCATTATCTTTAAAAGCTTTTTTTTCTTTTTCAAAGATTGTGATTTGATTCTGAAGCGTCTTTATTATTTCTTTTTCAGTTTTCATAATATATTTTGTTTACTCTATTTCAATTGGTGCTAACGGGTGAACTAGAACGTTTCGTAGGTGTAGTGACCTATTATTTGCATCAGTCCCGTCTCCTTTCTTCAGACTGAAATTTATTTATGGTCAAAAATGCATTTGGCAATTCAATCTTTTATGTTTCACTAATTGGGAATCCATTCATTTACTCGAACGTTTATTTTATTTTTCTCAATTTGAATTTTTCCATGTATAGGCATGTGGCCAATCTGTAGTATTTGACGATATGGAAGTATGGCAAACGTGACAAGCTATTTGCTTTTCAGGATTTGTTCCTCCGTGAGTCCCGCTAAATTCACCTCCTGCGCCTTCTCCTCTTGAATTACTATGACAGATACCACAACTTCCAATTGATTTAATTTTAGTTCCCTGATACTGGGTTGGTTGATAATTATCGGTAATTTCCCTTGAAGGGTACATGGCATGAGGGCTTCCATGACATGCAGAACAGTAAAGATTACCATGTCCAAGCGAATTGCGGTATAAAGCAGTATTTGTATCAACACCTGTCACTCCAGGATGACACGTTACACATTTTGGTTCTGTGGCCCAGGGAATTCTGCCATTTTTAATACTTGTTGCAACATTCATCATATCACCATGGCAGGTGATGCAATTTCCATCAATATTTGTACCCATATGCGCAAGACTTCTGCTGCATTTTGTAGTGGTGCCTGGGTGGCAATCATAACAGGATGCGCCCAAAGTTGCATGTAATCCATGAATAGCCTCAGAGAAATATTTACCGGATGATCCGGACCCCGAGGTTCCAAGAGCAGGGCTTCCATGGCATGTAGCACATAAAACAGGCTTGCTTGTTGTCGCAGAAAGGTTAGTTGAATGTTTTATATCATGTTTTGACAGAATATCATCAAATGCATTGACTGTAGCAGATCCGTGACATTTAGCACAATTAATTTCATCTGAAGTAGGAACGGTGGCCTGCGTTTGTACCAAGACTGTTCCGTTAGTGCTTTTAACTGTGATTTCGGCTACCTGAAAAGGACTCCAGATTCCACTGTCATCTACTGGAACCACTGGAATGGCTTCCGCAATAAAATGGTTTTCCGAAACTGCCATATCACCTGACAATCCATAGCCTTTTAATCCAATGTTGTGGGCTGGACTTGAACCGAATAGTTTTAATGCATTATCCCAAAATCCTCCGTACGCTCTTTTATTATAAGATGTTGTATTATTCAGTATTTTGTAAGACACTGTAATTCCAGTTGTTACAATAGTGGGAGGATTTCCTCTTTTGACAACCTGAACCAGAACATTATTATACGGAGGAAGAATAACCAGCTTGTCGTATGAGGGATTCAGACAATGCATTCCCAAATCATTCCACGCAAAGACAGCATATTCGCCTGATGTCGCAGGTGTTCCGGTTGTTCCCGGTAAAGGACTATTATTTTTACTGCACGAATTAGTTGTAAAAACGATTACAATTAATAATAAGATGAAAGAAATTGGTTTCATAATTATAGGTTTTTTATTATTTGCAGTTGTGTTTCACTCCCTCTCTGAAGTAACAAATCCCTGTGATTTCATGTCATATTTTATCAATAATAGATGTAATCCGGTTTTTATATTTGGTGTAGAATTACTTTTATTTTGTCTTTTCAATTAATATTTGATAAATTAACTAAATAGGAAATGTGTGAACTACCTACGATAAGTTTTTTTTCATCATTAAATACCAATACCACAGCCGAAACTGAGGTCAATAACCTTTAAAATCTTACATTACTATGTCAACAAGAAAGTGTTGTTAAGTTAATAAATAATATTATGAAAGTCAATACCTTTATGATGTATCTTCAGGACAAAACGATCCTTATAGGGCGATTATTAATTCCATCTTTACAAGTATTGCCAAGCTTTTCTAAAATGCGACTATTAATAATCAGACTCGTAAGAAACCGAAAATGGTACGCCAATCATATTCATCATTATACCTGCTTTTTATCCGGGAACAAATAGCTTGTAAATAGTAGAACTCCGAAATCATGATGATCCCGAAGTCCTTCTAATCCTAATTATAGGAAAAATCGTTTAACGCCATGTAGTTGGAGGTGCGGGTGAAGCTGCCTGAGCTTTATTTGGGTTACTAAGCAAAATCATCATGGTTGCAGCCGAAAGAGCAATGTACCCAGTCTTTTTTAATGCTTCTTTCCGGGTAATTTTCTTTTCTTCGAGTTCAGAAATCTTTTCTCTGGCGATTTCCTTGATTCTATTTTTCATGTTGTTGAATTTTTAATGTTAAGATTGAAAATTACTCCGCAACAGGGATTTTAAATCCAGTTACTTTACCATGATCGTTCACCGACAGCATGTATATTCCGGTTCTGATATTTGGCGTAGGAATAATATTTAAGTTTGAACCTTCAAGAATCTTAACTAAAATATTTCTACCCTGAACATCGTATAAGGTAGCAGTTGCTCCGGCGCTGACGGTTCCTTTAAGTCTGATTTCAATGTTCCGGTAGGCATATGCGTTTAGCTTTTCAAACGCTAAATCAGTCGTCGTACCTGTGGTCAGGTATGAAGTGTGAATCTGGAAACGGTCGGAAATACTGGAATTAGCAGCTATAGTTACCGTATAATCATTTTTTGATAAGTCTGTAAAAGTCTTCAGAAGTTTATCTTCCAGTATTACTTTTGCATCCGATGGCATGCTTGTTAACTCGGCTGAGAAAACCACTTGACCACCTGTTTTGAAATCCAACCCAACCGGGATAATCATGCTGTTGTAATCGTTGGCTGGAAGAGCCTGTATGGCAAACGGAATACCGTTGTCCTCAACCAGTTTGGAATAAACAATCAAGTCAGAACTTCCTTTGAGCAAGCCTGCATCATAGGTTGGATCCAGCCCTTTAGTCATGCCATTATTAAAAGCAATAATTGTTGAACTTTTTTGGTTGTCGGCAGTAGTTTCCAGTTTAATCGTCGGCCATATATCTTTTGTTGATTTTAATGGCAAGCCAGTACTATGAAGCTGCATGGCTGCTGTAAAGTTAACAGATGATTTTGCTGCGTTCATTTTGACGAAGAAAGCTTGCCCTTGCTGAAGATTTAATGTCGGCGTATAAGGATTTGGCACATTTGATATGGCAGTGAATCTCCCATAAATATTATTACTTCCATCACTTTGGTCCCAGACATAAATACCATAGTTTGGATCAATATTCGTATTTGTTACTCCATTTTTGGTCAGGAAATTTTCTGTATTTGTTCCTGAACCGTTTGCGGTTATCCCAATCGCAGAAGTGTATGGATTACCAACACAATTCCACAGATTGGCATCAGCTAAAGCTGACATTGCTCCAACCTGAAGCAATCCTGTAAAAATAACAGCAGCATTGCTTATTCCAACCCGCATGGAGAATCCTTTGCCTCCACCTAAACTACCATTTGCCGCTCCATCGGTGAAAAATGAATTCCAGCCATTGTTGGTAGGGTCATAATCCATCATTCCCCTTTGAGAGGATCCATTTGTTGGAATATTGGAATTTGCTGAAAGGAAGGCAGCAACTGATTGCCCCAATAAAGGTGATGAAACCATATGCCATGCTCCGGTTGTCAGATAGCGCTGTGCAATTAATGTTCCAGCTCCTGAGGCTACTCCAGAAACAATCAATGAGCCTGTTCCATTTACATCCGACTCCAGAGTTAAGGTTGCACCATTCCCGATATTAATATTATTGCACGATGCACTCACTGCTACTCCAATTACTGGCTGGGTTACTCCTGATGGAATAGTAACATTGGTAGAGGAAGTTGGTATTCCACCACACCAATTGAAGTCTTTGCCCCAATCACTGGTAACACCTAACCATTGACCAGGAGTAGTTTGATTTTCATTAATGGTAAAACTTGCCTGTGGAGAAACACAACCTGCTGCATTCATGGCTGTCAGGCTGTATGTTCCGGAAACAACAGATGTAAAGATACCTGTAGTATTGGTATAGTTTACTCCGTCAATACTAAAAAAAAGTCCTGTCATAGGAGATGTTACCGAAATTGTTCCAGTGGCTACCAAACATGCTGGCTGAATAAGGTTCGCTGTAGGAGCCAACGGTGCCGTTGGAGCTGTCAGGCTGGCGTTAACACCTGTGACAGATGAAAGACTATTAACAGTAATCTGTAAATTATTATAGGTTCCAACTGGTGCTAAAATGGTTGCATTATTGCCTGAAACAGCTACATTGGCAAAGCTGCCACCAGTGTAATTTATTGTATAGGTTCCATTAGGTACATTGGTGAAAGTTAAAGGTATACTTCCATTACTACCGCAGGTTGTAGCATTTATGACTGTTCCAACACTAATTGTTGGTGTCACTACAACCGCTTTGGATACTGAGCCATCAATGTAATAACTTGCCTGCGGTATGTCATTTAGAACATTAACAGATAAGGGGTCAGCGTATTCGCAAGATCCGCCATTATCAAACCAGCGCAGCGCAGTAGTACCTCCCAAATAGGTGAAGTTCATGGTAAATAATACAGAACCATTTCCAAGACTATATCCTGCTGGGTTGGTGTTGTTTCCACCAACGATGATAGTCCCGGATAGTGGATTTGTGATTGTAAGACCCGGAAAGCCACCGGTATTGGTTGCAGAATTAAAACTGATTACTGTAGGATCGTAATTCAACATTAATGAAACAGCACCAATATTGTTGAACCCAGTAACTGTGACCGGTACATTAATAGTGGCGCCAACATTTGCTGTGACCGCGGTAGCAGTGGTAATCGGACCGTTGGGGACTGGGTTAAAGGAAATGGAGCCTGGAATATAAAAAGTACTTGCCGGTATATCATTTAAATTCTGCAGAGAACTATTGTAAAATGAACAGCCATAACCAGAATTGTCATCGTCAAAGATGAGATTGGAAGATCCAAAACTTACTTTATCGAAAGTGACATTAAATATTGTTGAACCACTATTTAATGTCACACTCGGATAAGCGAACCAACCCAGACGGATTTCTCCCGGTATTGACATGTTGACATTAAGGGTTCCACCGATGTCCATACCTGTTCCCATGGTTAAGGTGACGGGGGTTGCTACGGCCGGATTATACAATATTTTAAGATCACAGCTACTGATATTTGTAAAGTTGACTGCTTTAATTGGAACATTGACTGCTGAAGCCGTTGTATTAATGGTTCCCAAGGTGACGACAGGTGCATTTTGGGCACTTATGTTCATGGTTATACCCATGAATAGTATTGAAAAAAAGTTAGCAATGAATTTCATAGTCTGTATTTTTGATATTGCTGAACACTAATCGGAAATCAAAAAAAAGTGTGGAATGTTGTCCTAAGAAATTGAAAAATTTTCAACGTTCAGATTTCATTCACTACACTGATTTGCTCATTTCCAACATTCTGTAAATGAGAATATTTAATTTTAATAAACAGAGAACGGAAATTTGAATTCCCGTTCTCTGTGAAAAATTTACTTATTGTTTAACCATACGAATGGTTTTTGTGAATTCACTGCCATATTGGTTTGTTAACCTCAGGGTGATCATGTAAACTCCAGGAACCAATTTACTACCATCCAGACTCATTGAATATTCGCCTTCAGCTTGTTGTTGATTCGATAGTAGCCTGATTCTGTTACCAAGGATGCTGGTGATTTCCAGATATACTTGTCCGGCTTCAGGAAGAGTGTATTTGATATTTGCATTTTCTCTGAAAGGATTAGGGTAACTGGTCATCAATAATTGAGCTGAGTGAACAGGAATATCAATTGCAGCCGTTACACCATTCTTCATTTGTAATCCATCCATAATCAGAGACGCATTTTGAATTATATCAAAGCCTCCATCGGCCAGTTCATTAAGTAAGTTAGCGGCCAGTTCGAAGCGACAAACTTCACCGGCAGTCAAACTGGATTTTGTTTTTAGTCTGACGGTCAGCATGGTTTCACCTTTGGCCAACGAAATTGGATTTAATGAATTCCATGCAATGCGCAACTCACCATTAATGGTATTAAACTGGATAGGTTGGTTAGTGTCACCTTTCATGAAAACTCCTTCTACCTGTAGTTTGTCAACAGGATAGTTCAGGATTAGGGAGATAGCTCCTACCTGCATGGCTGACCCTGCTTTAACCGGAAGATCAATTGTCGATACTGGAAGTACTTCAATACTTTCTCCCTTAATAAGTGTCAGGCTATTAGATCTTCCACCTGCTGACTTAAGGTTGCTAGGAGTGAAACTCTGATTAAAATCACCGCTTACCAAACCAAGGAAGTTCTGTGTCACAGGACTACTTTGGGCAGGGATGGAGATATGCATAACATTATCAGCGCTGTTTTGCTGGGTCGTTACCATATCACCCGCTTTCCAAAATTCCCATGGTTTGTCAAACACAGGAGATGTACCTACTGTAAGAAAATACTGCTGGATTGCTGCTGCATCAGGAGAATTATTAACCAAGTCTCCGGTGACATCTCCTGACAGGAAGCGGACTTTTTCAATCTCAGGATGAACCCCACTTATCTGTAATACATTCCAGGCATTCACCTGACCAGCATCAGTAGAGTTAATTCCGCCCATATCCTTTAATGTGGCCATCACTACATCGTAGGTCCCGGGACGAACATTATTAAACAAATACGCTCCGGATCCATCTGTTGTGGTTGTTTGAACTGTAGATCCTGCCTGATTCAATTTTACAACTACATTGTTCAATAGTGTATGTGCAGCGTTGTAATAATTAACTGTTCCACTTAGTGGGATTGAAGCAGGTTGGCCAACAGTTATACTACCTGATATACTGCACATGGTATTTACATCAGTCATGGTCCAGTTATAGTTGCCGGCAGTAAGATTACTGAAGGTATAGGCTATAGTCTGATCTCCACTTGAAAGCCCGCCAGGATTTAAGGTGTATCTATAAGTTCCTGAACTGGTTGGTGTCATTGTTACTGATCCATCAATTGCACTTGCCCAGGTGGCATCTACTTTTGAAACTACAATTGTAGGCAAGGAGTTTACATGAATCGTTAGCGTTGCAAATTCAGAGCATGTTCCATTGGTGACAGTCCAGGTAAATACGTTGTCCCCATTGGAGAGTCCGGTTACACCTGAGTTGAATGCCGTTGGATTTGTTATTGTAGCCCCGCTTGTGGTTGTCCATAATCCGGTTCCCGGAGCTGGGTCGTTACCAGTAAGAGTGGCAGTGTATATTCCGCACTGTGCTGCAATCGGAGTTGTGCTTGCGCTAACGGCTGCATCAACATGAATAGTTACACTGGCATTGGCCGAGCAGGTTCCGTTGCTGACTGTCCAAATGAAAGTGTTGTCTCCATTTGAAAGATCAGTGACTTCAGTGTTGTATAATGTTGCATCAGCAAATACGCCTGTTCCTTTTATCAAAGTCCATAAACCAGCACCTGTGGCCGGGTTATTTCCGGTTAAGGTGGCTACGTACTGACCACACAGAGCAGCAATCGGAGTTGTGATGGCTGTTGGTGTTTTGATTGTAACATTTGCAGCACTGGATAATAAATCTCCACAAGCGCCGGATACCAGAACGGTGTAACTTCCGGCAGCAGTAGCGTTGTATGTAGCAGCATTAGCACCATTTATTACAACGGCATCTTTGCTCCACTGGTAAGTGAGAGTTCCTTCGCCGCTTGCCACAACAGTCAGGTCAATGTTTCCACCTGCGCAGATTGCTCCGCCCACAGGTTGAGCGCTGATGGCTGTTGGTGCATCAAGATGAACCGATCCATTAATATAATAATGATTTGTTGGAATATCGCAGTAGGCTTCCTCAGCCCAGGTTTGATTTGTATTCAGGAAACTGTATTCGCACGATGAACCATCATCAATCCATTCAAGAGTGGAGCTTCCTGTCAAATTGTTAAAATTCAATGTAAGTAATACTGCATCATCAGCAACTGCTGGCAAATCTGCACCATTTGATAACTTTGAAATACGGATTAAATGATAGCCTCCTGCAATTGCTACATCGTTAACAGAACCTGCATCAAATGAAACACCTCCACTTACGAAACCTGAATAAGTCATAAAATTACCATCGTATTTCAGCGTAAGGGAAATTGACCTTACTTTGCTAAATGATTTAACTGTAATTGGCACCACTGCCTGTGAATTAGAACAAACAGCTATTGCTGGAGCAGTGGTGATTGGAGACACATAGATATTGGCGCTGCCACTACCATTATTTGTACATCCATTTCCGTCTGTTACGCTAATAACTGTGTATGTTTTATTGGATGTAGGAGAAGCTGTAAATGTTGATGAATTCAGTGCCGAAGAAACAGAATGTGAGGATGCACCTCCGTCATCACTCCAAAGGTACGTCCAAGGGGAGGTGCCAGTTAATCCAACAGTTAAGGTTGCAGGATTATTGAAGCAAAAAGTATTTGTTCCAGTTATGGTAGCCGTTGGCAATGGATTAACTTTAACTATGACAGGTTGAATAGAAAAACATCCTCCCGTTTGTGTAGTTCCTTTAATATAATAGGTGCCTACAGTAGCCATTGTTGGTGTTGCATAAGGGATTGTACATGCTACATCAGACCAATAGGTAAGGTTTAGTCCTGATGTGCTACCTGTTGTAACTGCTGGTAAAGTTAAATCAACAGTGGAAGGAGGACAAACTGCAGCAGGATTGTTGATAACCAAAGTTGGAGTTATGCAACTGACTTCACCAATAGCGAAATCGCTGAATGAATTTAGTCCCAGAGCCTGTGTACTCGTTGTTGTCCGTACTCCGGAAGTTGTGGTAGACCAAACTGGTGAATTGTATTTATTGACTATGAAATTACTTGTGTTTGCGCCAGCATCAATATCTCCGGCTGCAAAATTGAATACTGCGTCATAGGTATCAAAAGCAACGCCACCATTTGTTAGTGTCCAATACCTGTTAACACTTTTGGTTGAAAGTATCCCAGATAAGTTAATATTGGGATGATCGCTTGCGATTGTAGTTCCTGTAAGATATCCAGCACCAATAACATTAGCAAATGTCAGGTTTGCGGGTGTATAGTTCGTCCCAGTTCCTACTTCAAAGGTTCTTGCGATTCCAGTACCTGCTGAAATGTATTTGCGAAGGTTACCGACAATGTGTCCGGAGGTCCTAGCAACGCTCCCGGCAGATTCGATAGTGAGCAAGTTTGCACCGGTGGTGATATTCCCAGCTGTAAGAGTTAGGATTCCGTTAACAGTGGCATTCACGCCAAGTGTAAGACTCCCGCCTGTCTTGTTCACAGTCATGTTCGTAAACGTTGAAGGGGATGTTCCCTGAATATTCTGAACAGCTGTCCCTGAAAAAGTGACTCCGAAGGTGGAAGGATTGAATACCCCATTGTTAGTGAAGTTTCCTCCAATAGTGACATTGCCGGTTAGTGTGGCTCCAACTGAATTAGAGATGGTAAGTCCGCCGTAAGTCAATGCGTTTATAGATTGTACAGCAGTTCCTGAATAGTCAAGTGTCAAATTTGTTAATGTGTTGGTTGTGAACTTATACTGATTTGAAAAATCAGATGTTGCTGCAATTCTGGTTACCTGGGCAGTTCCAGAACCAGAAATTGTACCTGTTGATGCTGCATTGTTGATAACCACATCCGGAGCTGGGTTGAAAATTGCGTTAGCTCCTATAGATAAAATGCCGCTTACATTGAAGTTAGTTGTAGCAGAAACCGGTGCTGAGGTATTCGAAATCGTTAAACTTCCAAATGATGTGGTAGATGTTCCCCCAATAGTCTGTGCTGCAGTTCCATTAAAGGTAAGAACATTTGTACCAACTGTAAAAGTGCCAGTGTTGGTGAAATTTCCTCCTATAAAAAATGCGGTTCCAATGGTTGTAGTCGCATTATTAACCAAAGATCCTGTTACACCTTTTATATTAGTACCGGTATTGAATGTTCCTGAATTTACTGTCACAGATCCACCAATAGTCATAGGATAACCATTCGGGGTTACCTGTTGGCCTGAGGGTTTGTTTATAACAAAGTTTGTATTGTTCCACGAAACAGTTCCACCTGCGTTATTATTTGTGCTAATATATTGTAAGGCTGGCCCATTGAATACAATTGTGGTTCCCCCTCCGTTAAATATGCCGGTTGCCTGAGTGGTATTATTCAATCCTCCCGCCAGAAAAATGTTGTGACCACCTGCAAGATTAAGGCTGGTTGCTGCGAAAGTAAAGGCAGTAATCGTTGTTGATGCAATTGTGCGGTCAGCGGCAAGTGTCCAGGTAAAATTTGAAGTAGCAACAGTGAGGTTGTTGTAATTACGGTCTGTAACCGTGTATGCACTGGTTCCAACACCACTGTAGTAAACTGTACCAATGGTTTCCAGACTGGTGAGATCGAATACACCCGACCCCTGAGTTTGAAGTGATGCTCCTACACCTGGTCCAAGTGCACCTATCGGTGCACCAGTTAGATTTGAAGTTTGGATCATTCCGGCCGAACCCATAGTGAGGGTTGTCGTTCCTGAGGTGCCTGTAATTAAAGCTCCCAGCTTACCCATGATTAAGGTGCCATTCACTGTAATGACACTACCGGGCGCGAAAATCAATGCAAAGGCCGTGGTTGTGCTTGTGAACTGAAGTGTACTGGTTACTGTCAGGTTTGCGATGGCTGCATTTGCGTCCATGGTGACGATATGGGCAATCGTTACGTTGTCTCCAAGGCTTGGGACATAGCCAGTACTCCATACGGTTGGATCACTCCAGATACCGGTTTTCAAAGTAGTTATAGTAGTGGGAGTCCTTGTCGTAAAACTCCATGGTGTTGACCATGTGCCTGTACCAGTTCCGTTAGATGCGGCGATCCGCCAATAATGGATCTTGCTTGAAGCAAGTGCAACCGGAAGTGTGTATGATAGACCTGCGATCCCTGTCTGATTAGCAACAATTGTTGTAAACGTAATATCAGTTGCAACCTGAAGGCTATAACCTGTTGCTCCAAGAACGGAATTCCAGGTGAACGTAGGCAGAATACTTAAATTTGTTGCGGCATTGGCTGGTGTAGCAAGTGTCGGTACTCCCGGTGCCGATACCAATGTTGTAAATGAGAAAGGTGTCGACCATGGACCTGTTCCATTGATATTGGTAGCATTCACTCTCCAGTAATATTGTGTGTTCGGAGCAAACTGAAGAACAGCAGTATAGGAAGTAGATGTAATACCAGGTATATCTATCATTACGGAAGTAAATGCCAGATCAGACGCCACCTGAATTCTATAAGTAGCCGAACCTGTTGCGACATTCCATGTGAAGGAAGGGGTGATAGATACGTCTGTTGAAACTTCAGTTGGCGTTGCAAGAATTGTAGTCGGCGGTACTGCGATGATCGTAGTGAGATTGAAGGGTGCTGACCAAGGACCTGTACCTGCGCCGTTCGTAGCACTAACACGCCAATAGTAAGTTGTACTGTTGTTCAGTGCGGGAGAAACGGTGTATGTTGTTGCGGAGATATTTGTTACCGATGATACAATATTTGTGAAGGCTGCATCCGTAGCAATGTCAACATTATAGGTGTCGGCACCATAGACCACACCCCAGTTCAGCACAGGAGTGATCACCTGGTTGGTCGCAGCATTTGCTGGTGTTGTCAGCACTGCGGCAACAGGAGTTACTGGTATAATCTGACCAATTGCAAAATCGCCAAAGGTGGTGAGTCCGGTCGATTGTACACTGGTTGCCGTACGGGTCCCTACAGAGTTAAAATTCCAGATTGACCCGTTGTAATTGCGTGATTCAATTTTAGTAACATCTGTTCCAGGATCTATATCGCCAGGTACAAAAGTAAAGGTAGCGGAATAGGTATTGAAACCAATTCCATTATTTGTTAGAGAGTAGTAACGATTGATATCTTTTGTGGCATCTATTCCAGAAGTTGCGATGCTTGGATGCTCGGCACCAACTGTGGTTGCTGTAAGATTTCCTGGAGCTGTGATGGATGCAAATGTCAGACTAACCGGGGTGTAAGAAGTGCCGGTTCCGATCTCAAAAGCCTTAGTTACATTACTACCGTTTGCAAATGCTTTGGTAAAGGTTCCGACGACGTAACCATTGGTACGATTGACGGTAGCTGTCCCTGTAGAAAGGAAAAGGCTGTTAGCTCCAGTTGTTATAACACCATTGGTAAGCGTCAATGTTGTTGTAACCGTTGTGTTTTTAGAAAGAGTCAGCCCGGCTGCATTACTCAGTGAAAGGCCTGGCACACTTGTTGCAAATGATCCGCTTAATGACTGGGGTACTATTCCGTTGAACTGGATAGTTCCGGTACCTGAAATTACAGCAGCGGAAGAATTATTGATAAAATCACTCTTAACCGAAAGAATTCCTCCCAGCGATAATAGCCCTGATGTCCAGGTGAATGGACCATTTACAGTTGGTCCTGTTGTCAGTGTAAGTGTATTTATAGCAGGGATATTGACTGTCAGATTATTAAATGTTGTAGCAGCCGATCCTGCAATTGTTGCATTAGCTCCGTTCCATGTAACCATACCTGTACTGGGGTTGAAGGCCGTTACAGAGGAGTTATTGGTCCAGTTACCTTTCATAACGATATTGAAACCGTTCGAATTTAAAGTTGCGCCGGCATTGAGTAAGAGCGCCCCATTGACCGTCAGGTCATTGCCAAGGTTGACCGTGGTGGCTACCGTGAAGTTAGTGAGCATTGCAGGTGAAGTTGGAAGTTCTATACCAGGGGTTATGGTAGGATTAGAGGCACTATTGGCATACGATACATTTACTGTTGTGCCAAACGTTGGGGTTCCAGAAAAGCTACCTGCGCCATAGCGTGTAATTGTGGCCGCGCTTCCAAGAGTCAAGGGACTTGTCAAAGTAAATACACCCGAAATAAGATTAAGTGCGGTGTTCACGGTAGCATTCTGGTTTAATGTTACACCTGCAGGGTTATTAATTGTGAGAGAACCAACGGTTGTGTTGGCTGTGCCACCAATAGTTTGAGGTGTTGTACCGTTAAAAGTGACAAGATTGGTTCCGGAATTAAACGTCAGATTGTTTGTAAAGTTGCCTTTCAGCGTAAGTGCGCCTGTTGTTGCATTCCCGCTATTTGTGAAATTCCCGGTCAGAGTAAGTGCACCTGCTGTCACGGTCCCGCTGTTGCTGAAGTTCCCGGTCATCGTAAGTGGTTGTGAAATAACCGCGGTCCCGGTATTGGTGAAGTTCCCGCCTAAACTAAAAGCGGATGCTGATATATTAATTGTTCCGTTATTAATGATTGACCCGGTCACACCATTTATATTTGTTCCGGTATTGAATGTTCCTGAATTTACTGTTACGGATCCACCAATTGTCATTGGATAACCATTACCGGATACTGAGCCAGCTGCGCTTTTGTTTACAATTATGTTTGTATTATTCCATGAAACCGTTCCACCTGCATTGTTATTAGTGCTGATATAAGTTGCGCCGGGGCCATTGAAGATTATTGTGCTTCCACCTCCATTAAAAACACCGGTCGCTTGAGTAGTATTGTTCAGACCGCCTGCCAGGTTTATGTTGAAGCCTCCTGCCAATGTAAGACTACCTGCTGCGAAAGTGAAGGCGCTAGCAGATGTTCCTGCGATAGTGCGGTCAGAGGCGAGCGTCCAGGTAAAATTCGAAGTAGCAACAGTCAGGTTGTTATAATTACGGTCTGTAACTATGTATGCACCCGTTCCAACACCACTATAATATACAGTACCGTTTGTTTCGAGACTTGTAAGATTGAAGACACCGGTGCCTTGCGTTTGAAGTGAAGCCCCGGCTCCCGGTCCGAGGGCGCCAACTGGTGCGCCGGTAAGATTAGAGGTTCTTAAAGTGCCGGCAGAACCCATGGTCACTGTTGTGGTGCCCGATGTGCCGGTCTTTAGCGCACCCAAAATGCCCATGTCCAACGTTCCGTTCACCGTGATGGTACTGCCTGAAGCAAAGGTCAAAGTGTAAGCAGTCGTGTTTGTGAACTGCAATGTTCCAGCAACCGTCAGTGAGGTGATAGTTGCATTCGCATCCATGGTGACCGTATGTGCTGCGGCAATCGTTACATTGTCGGTTGCACCCGGTACAACTCCGCCTACCCATGTGGCAGGAGCACTCCAGTTTCCAATCGCTGCTGAAGTGATGTTCGCCGCAGATAACTGGCTGTATGAACCCAGTGATAATAACAGAACGAATGCGAAAATTATATTTTTTGCATAAAATAGATTTACAGGCAAAAACCTGATTTCAGAGAATGTGGATGAAAAAAAATGTTTTTTTGTACAGGCTGTATACTGTACTTTGTTTTTGTTGGGTAAAGTTTCTGATCTCATAGTAATGATATTAATGGTTTTAATTATTTTCAAAATTTATGTTTCCGATGTCGCCACCTTGACAAATCCCTTTGTGAACAAAGGATTAATGGTGGCATTACTATTAAATTTGTTTGTGTTTTTGACTTGAAACTCATTAGAGAAATAGGTATTTCCCTTCATGACTTCATCTATCACTTTTTCAACTTCCTGAATGCTGCTTGATTTAATGATGAATCCCTTTACGCTAAGAGCAATCATTTTTTGGCTATAATCCTCTTCTTCGAACATGGTATAGATAATTATTTTCAAATCAGGAATTATTTCTAAAGCCTTCTGTGTTGCTTCAATGCCATTCATTAGTGGCATATCGATATCCATAATAACCAAATCGGGTTTGAGTTGGGGGAGCATATCGATGAATTCAACTCCGTTTAAAGTTGCACCGATAACAATGGCAATATTTTCGATTGTTACGATTGATTTTAACCCTTTTCGGTAAATCAAATGATCATCGACCAAAATGATCCTTGGTTTTTTTGTCATTGAAATTTTGCTAATTTATCTTTGGTAAATGAATTTCTTTTTGAATAATAATCGTGTCGGAAAATTGATGAGCATTATTACATTAACTTATAAATCATTGGTTTTAAATTTTGTAACACATTTATTACACTCTCGTCGGGTAGTAAAATATAATGGACCACTTTATCGGGAGAAAACGGAGAAAATAGATTCAGGACATCTTTGCAATTGCAGTTCAGCTTGATGTTAACATTGTTGTTAATTTTCATCAAAGCATTTACAAGTCTCATTTACGTAAATGGTTGACGTCAACAATCAAGATCTTTATGCAGTTGTATTTTGGTAATGAATGACATTAAATTCCCATAGCCAAACTTAGAAATAACAACAAATCAGGAGAATAGGTGTGATTCTATTTTTAAATTAGGAAGTATTTACCTGACGGGTAATATTTATTTACTGTTCGCATAGGACAATTTCCTATGTGTACAGTATGAAGTATTAGTTAAGAAAAGCGAAGGGACAGGATTGAATGTGTTTTCGGTTTCGGCTGAGCAATTCCCTATAGGAAGATTTTGATCAGGATTTAATCAAAAAAAAATGTTGTAGCAATTTGTGCTTAGGAGTTAAGCAATGCAAAAAATTGGATATTTAAATACCACTATATTACCAGGTTATTTTTAAATGCATAATGAGTGATCTCGGCATTATTCTTTAAGTTCATTTTTTTAAGAATAATTGATCGGTATACACTGATAGTTTTTACACTTAGAGATAATTCGCGTGCAATATCCGAAATGTTTTTACCACTGGAGATAAGCAGAAATACCTGATGTTCGCGGTCCGATAATATTTCGTGTGGCGCCTTACGATGACCATCAACTAATTCATTGGTTACCATTTCCATTACTGTAGGTGAAAGATATCGTTCGCCGCGGAGAATCTTTATAATTGCTTTTTCTAGTTCCTGCGATGATATGTCTTTTGTCAGATAGGCTGAAGCTCCTGCTTTAATTGACCGCACTGCAAACTGATCTTCAGGGTACATACTGAAAATAATTACAGGTGTTTTTGGAAAATTTTCTTTAATTTCTTTTAATACATCTATTCCACTGCGGCCAGGCATATTAATATCGAGGATCACCAAATCCCATTTGCTTTCTTGAACCAGACTCAAAACTTCCGATGCATTACCTGCTTCTCCAAACGCTGCATTAGGGAAGTATGACGTAAGCGATCTAATTACACCGTTTCTAACTACAACGTGGTCGTCAGCAATTAGAATCTTTAATTCGGCTTGATTCATAAAAATTGGTTATTATGGATTTTAAAGCTATGTCAAACATACTAATTTCTATGTTGAAAAAAGCTGACTGTCGTTCCTTTCCCAGTTGAACTTTCAATTTGAATTTCTCCGCCAATTGATAAAGCACGTTCATGCATCCCTAATAATCCAAGTGAGTTCCTGTACAAAGTATCATCCATATTAAATCCAATACCATCATCGGTAACACTTAAAACAAACTGACTATTTTCCATCCTCGATTTCACCCAGAGTTTCGAGGCTTTAGAGTGCCTGGTGATATTTGTCAATATTTCTTGAAGTATCCGGTAAATGATGATTGTTTCATTTTTGTCAAATGTGATTTCAGTTTCTTCAAGTTTTAAATGAGTACATATTTTAGTTCTTTTCTGGAAATCTTTAATTTTCCACTCCAATGAAGGAAAAAGCCCCAAATGATCTAAAATACCTGGACGTAGATCCGTGGCAATCTTTCTAACAGAATCAATTAGAGAATCAATAATGCAAATCATTGATTCCAGTTCAATTTTGGCCAAATCAAGTGTTAATTCAGAATTATGGGACAATTCATCCATATCATATTTCAATGCAGTAAGCAAGTGTCCGAGTTCATCATGAATATTACGTGAAATGCGTATTCGTTCTTCTTCAGCCACAATGTCCATCCGGTGTGTTAATTCGCGCAGATTTTTTTGTGAATCAATTAATACGTTTTCCGTATTTTTTCTGGCAGTTATATCTCTATTACTTCCTCTTTGTCCGATAAACTTGCCCGCATTATTGTAAACTGGATGACAATTATGGCCAATCCACTTTATTTCTCCTTTAGACGTTATGATTCTGAAATCGAATGAGCAGTCAGTAACTTCACCTTTCAATATTTCGAGTGAATGCTTTATAATTTGCTCCTGGTCTTCAGGGTAAGTAATTTTAAGTATTAAATCTGGATTGTTCATGTAATCTGCAACGGTATAACCTGTTATTCTTTTGCACGAAGGAGAAACATAAAGCGGGTTACCATCGGGACCTATCCAGCTTTCCCAATCGTATGTATTTTCGGCCACTGTGCGGTATTTTTCTTCTGCCTTTTGAATTTCAATGTGCGACTTCAGAAGATCTGATGTTCGTTCATTGACAATGGTTTCAAGTTCCTCAATCAATTGTTTAAGTGCCATTTCAGCTTTTTGTTGAGCTGACCGCCAACGCGAAGCAGTAATTCCGGTAGAGATATCTTTGGACAGTTCAGAAAGTAAATTGATCTCAGCATCACTTAAGGAATCAACCTTTTTTGAATAAACTGTGATAGCTCCAAATGCCTTATCGCCTGTTGTCAATGGAAAAACAATGGATGAAGCGTAACCACGTTTTAAGGCTTCGTCCCTCCATGGTTTAAAAGCGGGGTCCGTGTCTATATTCGCACAGAGACACATTTGTCCGGTTCGTATTGCTTTCCCTGTTGGACCATTTCCCCTTGGAGTATCTGACCATGTCAAATTTAAAGTTTCAAGATATCCATCTTCAAAGCCAGCACCTACAATAGGTCGAATGCTCATTTTCTCGTCATTATTGGCATAGCCAATCCAAACAAACGAAAAGCCACATTCTTCTATCACGAGGTTGCAGATCTGTTTTAAGTAATCGGTCTCATCTGTCGAATGCAATATAAGCTGCCGGCTTTTGCTAAGTACGTTTAAGGTGTCGTTTAGCTTTCTTAACTTCTCATCTCGTTCTTTACGTTTTGTAATGTTCTGGATCGTACCAAATATCCTTATTGGCTTCATTTGATTATCAAATTCGAACCTCCCAATTCCTTGAACCCAGCATTCTTTTTCATCGCTGAACCTGATAATTTTATATTCGTGAGTAAAATGGTTATCATTAATATCTGCATTCTCAAGGTCAAAGATTAGTTCATTTCTGAAATCGGGATGAACCCGATTAATCCAACCTTCAATCGTGCACGGATAAGTTTCATCAATACCAAAAATCTGATATATTTCTTCGGAAACATTCCATTTTTTTAGAACCAAATCAGCCGAATAGTTGCCAATGTGCGCCGCTGCTTGCGATTTACGCAACAATATTTCATTTTCATTCAGAGTGTCCTCTACTTGTTTTCGCTTGGTGATTTCAACCACAAATCCAAGGAATACTTTCTCGGATAGTTTTACAGCATCTAATGACCAATATCCTTTAGATTTGTTTTTTCTTATAAATGCAAATTCGCCAGACGCATAACCTTCGTTTACTACCTGATTAAAATGCCTGTTTGAACTTTCCCAAGATTCTTCATGTATGAGTTCAAACAGTTTCATTGAAAGGAGTTCGTCTTTGGTATAGCCAGTTATTTCACAAGCTGCCGAATTCACCTCAATATATTCCCCATTTTCGTTGGCAACAAATATTCCGTGTGGAGCATTGTCAACATATTTACGGAACTTCAATTCACTTTCGAAGAGTGCATCCTGAGCAAGTTTGCTCTCGGTAATATCGTGAACAATGAAATAAAGAAGTGTTGAATTACTAAACATAATTGGACCTGAATAAATTTCCACGTAACGTGTAACACCATTGGCCGCATGATGATGGGAAAATAGGTGATTGCTTTTTTTTGCTTTTGAATTTTGTAGGTTAGTTTCTAAATCATCCTTTGTAGGCGAATTAATTTCTGATATATTCTTGCTGATCAATACGGCATGTGTCCATCCATAAAATTTGCAAGCGGACGGATTGGCATCTTTAATTTCTCCGGTATCCGGATCAATAATCAAAATGACCGATTGATTGTTTTTAAACAAGGATTTATATCGATCTTCGCTTTTGTGCAGATTTTCTTCGGCCAGTTTACGTTCAGTAATATCATGCAGAAAGGCAACAAACTGTCCCCCATTTTCAGTTTGGTAATGTATATTGATTTCAACATCAAAAGTACTTCCATCTTTGCGACGGTGTTGAGTTTCAAAACGATCTTTCCCCTTTGATATGATCCATTCAATTCGTTTACGAATGTCTATATCTTTATCAATCGCATCGAGATCGGACAGCTGCATAGCCAGAAGTTCTTGCTCACTGTATCCACTCATTTGGCAATAGACATTATTAACTTCAAGAATATATCCTTGTAGATCAACAATATAGAAGCCATCCATCGTTGTTTGCAGAATGATGGCATGATTATGCTCTTCACTTTCCTTTAATTCGTTCTGAAATTGTATGCGCGTTGAAATATCAATTGCGTTTACAATACATTGATCTGCATTTTTAATCAAAATACCTGTAAGCTGTAAATATATGGGTAAGTTACCATTAGTTGACAGAACTACATCACAGGATTCTTTTCTTCCTGTGTCAAATATTTTCTGTAGAAAAAGATTTAAAATTGGTTTGGTCTCGTCAGAAATAAAAAGACCAAACAAGCTGTTCAAGGGATTATATAGCTGTTCCCCAAGCATTTGATATCCGCATTGGTTTAGCTCGATGATTTTACCTTCTTTTGAAAGTGTAAAGTAACCCGTTGGAGCGAGATCGTAAAGTTCTGCATATTTTTGGGAAGCATTTTCGGCTTTCAATTTTGCTAACTGAAGTTCTTCATTCTGCATTTCCAACTCGATTTGATGCACTTTAAGTTCGTGAATAAGCTTAATTGATTCATAATCTGAAAGTCGAATATTTTCTTTAACTTCTTTATTTATCAAAAAAGATTCTGCTTTTATACGTAGAATTTCGGAATCAGAAATCAACTTTTTTTGCTTTTTCATTTAGAAAGTGTAAGGTCTGGATAAAAGGTAGTATGCGAAATTAAGAGTTTATTGAATATCATCGACCATATATAATTTAAAATATAATCAATTGTAGATAAGTTGCCTTGCAGAGAAAAAAACAAGCTGTTTATAAGCTAATATTTATCCTTATCAAGGAATAATGTTATTGATTTCTAATACTTCCGTTATTTCCTTATCCGTTTGAATGTCGGAAAGATTTACCGCTTTCAGTTCCGGTTTCTTAGCCAGTTTATTTTCCTCCAATTCCTGAATCAGTTTTTCCCGCAGCAGTTGCGCTTAATCCAAACCAACGGATTTGCACAACTCATAGATAATTTTGGTAGCATGTTTATGCTGTTTACCCGGGAAGTCCTTTTTTATGAAGTTATTCTTCCCGAATTGGCTGTAAAGCACCGCACCCTTGTCATAGTTGCACGCGGACTGGATCCAATCCAGTACTACTTGTTTGTTTTCCTCAATTGCCATGGATCATTCATTTGTATCCGCAAATAAAAAGTGCGGAAATAAATGAGGAAAGGACAGGTTTGCTAATGGCTTAATAGGTACTCATTGTTTATTAAAAGTGTTTTACGACAAAAAAAACTTCACTTTTCTATATATTCTCAACTGAACAAATTATGATGAGTATTCTGTTAAAGACTTTTGGAGTTTTTTTCTGGCAAAGAATATACGGCTCTTGACTGTTCCGACGGGTAAATTGAACACTTTGGCAATTTCTCGATATTTATAACCATCAAGGAACATTGTGAAAGGAACTTTATAGTCGTCATTCAAGGCATGAATATATTTTATAATTTCTTTCGAACTGTATATTGATTCAGAAGAAGGATAACTTTTATCATATGAAAATTTCAGATGAAAATCATTATTTGATACGTCGAAAATATTTTTAACTTTAATGTTTCGGTGATAATTATTAATAAATGTATTTTTCATTATCATGTAAATCCACGCTTTGAAGTTTGTATTTTGTATGAATTTATCCCTATGTGTAAGTGCTTTCAGAAACGTATCCTGAAGCAGATCCTTTGCTTTTTCACGGTCTAAAGTAAGACTCAAGGCATAGTACAACAACTTGTCCTGCAATCCTAAAAGAGCTATATTAAATTCTAGCTGTGTCATGGCGTACGCTTTTTAATTGTTATAACTGATAAACATATTGCACATATACTGAATAATATTGAATTACAAATACGCCCTTAGCAATTTATTCCGGCCGCTGATTCGCATTTTATTTATAGCTTTCACTTTAATATGCCGGATTCGTTCCCTGTTTAAATTGAACTTTTCACCTATTTCGTTCAGCGAAAGCTGACGATTATTACTTAATCCGAAAAAATATCGGATAACTAAAGCTTCCTGTTCCTTCAGGTAGCATAGCGACCGCTCAATTTCGATGCAGAGAGACACATACATTAATCCTTTGTCTGGACTAATTGAGTCTTCGTTGCAAAGCAGATCATAGAAATTATTATTTTCTTCACCGGGAGCCGGAGCATCAATCGAAACAGGATGCAAGGATATTATTAAAGCATCTTCAACGAGATCGGAAGAGGTTTTAAGCGAAAGAGCAACTTCGTCAAAAGTTGGTTCCCTTTCATATTCCTGTTCCAGTTGATTACGTATTTTCTTAATTTTAGTAATTGACGCGATTCGATTTAATGGTAACCGAATAACCCGTGTCTGCTCGGCCAAAGCCTGTAAAATTGATTGCCTGATCCACCAAACTCCATAGGACATGAATTTAAATCCGTATGTTTCATCGTACCGTTGCGCCGCCGTAATTAAGCCAAGATTACCCTCATTGATCAGGTCAGATAAACTAATACCTTGATTTTGAAACTGTTTAGCGACAGATACAACAAACCTCAAATTGGCTTTAATCAATTTATCCAGAGCCAATTGATCACCTTTTCTGATCCTTCTGGCCAATTCGACCTCTTCATTAAAATTAATCATATCTATCTTGCTGATTTCACTTAGGTACCTTTCTATCGATATTGATTCCCTGTCTGTGATCTGTTTTGCAATAGTTAGTTGTCGCATCGTTTAAATTTTATTTCCCGATTGTAAATCAATATTTGTGGCTCCGGCGAATGAGCGTTATTCTTAAGTTTTGAAAAAATACGAGAAGCAAAATAAATCCTGATTTGTTTATCAGGATTGGAATCGAGGTCTTGAAGTGTCTGGCTCAAAGCATATTTAATCAGGAAAACTCCTTTGTTTGAGAGGGAAGTTTTGTTTGTTGCAGTTTGTTTAATAGGTGCTTTGCCGATGTGGTTCGAATACATAAAAATTCCTTTTCCCGACTGCTCAAAAAGTGACTTTCGTGTTTTTTCAGGACAAACCGGTGAATGGATAATAAAAACTTCAGGAGACAATACGAACATGGATTTGATCATTTCATCGTACAACTGGGTTTGCCTGGCTAGTGTTTCCTGATCGGAAAATGCCACCACTGAGTGCGACCAGGGTTCTGATAAAAATTCGATACAACCGGTTTGCCCCAAATAGGAAAGCAGGTAATGAAATGTCAAGAACGATTTTGTCAGGCAATAATGATGAAAATAGCTCAAGAACTTCTTTGCAATTGCAAACTTGTTTTATGTAAATGCTCCTGTCAACTTTTTTAAGGGCACTAAAGAGTGTGGTTTGTAACAAATGGCTGTCATCAAGGATCAGTACCTTCATAAAGTGAGTGTTTTGATAATAAAAAAGCGGTTTACTTTTTATCAACAAACTTATAAATCGCTTAAAATAAATAAGATAGGAGTGATTCTAATTGTAAATTAGGAAGTTTATACCCTGAATACTAATAATTTTATTACCTGATGAACTAAGAGTTTGTCTTATGCTGATGAAGAATGGAAGTTGTATTTGGAAGAAAGAAATTTAATGCAAAAACAAATCAGGATTTTGAAATATTTCCCTGAGCAGGAATATCATTCTAAAACATTTCATACCACCAGGTTATGCTTAAAGGCGTAGTGTGTGATCTCGGTGTTGTTTTTAAGGTTCATCTTTTTCAGGATCAACGATTGGTATACGCTTATCGCTTTTACACTCAGAGATAATTCACGCGAAATATCGGAAACGTTTTTTCCACGGGAAATCAGTAGGAAAACCTGGTGTTCCCGTTCTCATCAGTGTACGTATTTAAAGAAAAATGGATGAAAGCATAAAATTCCATTTTTTGCCAACGAAGCTGGTTTTCATTTGGCACTGGTCCGAAAGGTTGGGGCGCATTTGTCTGGGAATATGAAAAAATAGCGAAGAAAGAGCAAAATAGTATCCCCAATAAAAGTTTTTTAGTCATGTTAGTATAGCATTAATGTTTTATAATTTCCTTAATATCTTTATATTAGTTAATTATTGGCGGGAATTTTGTTGGCGGGAATTGCAACAATATTTTCCTTTTGATGCCTAAAAATAACCATATTTATCGGTTTTGTCAGATCGGTAAGCTTTACGGCATTCACTAAATCGTCCAGATTGTTTACTGTTTTACTATCAAATTTCAGGATTACATCATTCGGTTGAAGATAGTCTTTGATACTGCTGTCGAAAGCGTGTAAAGTAACAACGAAAACACCATGCTCTGAATCCATTCCGGTAGCAGAACGTTCTCCCGATGTTTCCAGGTTTTTTACTCGCCATCCCTGCCATGCAATTGTTTTGGAATCAGTATTTCCTGTTTTAACTAGTGGCAGCGACATTCGGGGCGTTTTGGCTAAATGCTTGAGAGTGGCTGAAACTACACCAAAGTTATTCATGTCGAAATTCTGAAACCCCATTCGAAAAACGGCAGTATTGTCACTTTTTACACTGTAATTTCCGTGTTCAGCATCTTGAAAGTTTACGGGGAAGAAAACGGAATGCCCATCTGTATTATTTTTATGGGCTTCATTAAGGGCTAATTCATCGGTAAAAATATTGTAATCTATCATCGCTCCCCAACCCAATAAATTGATGGGTTGATAGGGGCTCATGACAATGTTGCGGATAAAAACATCGCCGCTGTTTTGAAACCAAACATGCGGATGAAAGGTATTGTTGACCAGAATATTGTTCTCAACAACCCTGTAAAATCCTTCCCGTAGCTTAATTCCTCCATTAAGGCAAAGATTGTTGTAAATATGATAATTGCTTGAACCATCGTCTAAATCAATGTCCCATCCACGATCGCAACGAAAGCGGTT
>Ga0302296_1000643_pt1 | contig 28050 bp, 25 predicted proteins | sample III_Fen_N3_1_FD_194546 | JGI IMG/M metagenome (GOLD analysis project Ga0302296, IMG submission 194546) | Peat permafrost microbial communities from Stordalen Mire near Abisko, Sweden - III_Fen_N3_1 | ecosystem: Environmental > Terrestrial > Soil > Wetlands > Permafrost | place: Sweden: Abisko...
CGGTGCCTTGTCCTTTTACTTCCCACCAGGAGAGAAAGTCAATGTCAGCTTCGTGAAGAGCTGCGCGTACTTCTTCAAACTTCGTTTTTCTAACGATGGCTTCAATTTTCTTCATAACAATTAAATTTGCGTTTATAAAAGCAGGAATGGGTAGTTCCTGATAAAAAAATCAGTGATTTTGTCCTTTTTACGTGGCAAAAATATAAAAAATATAATTCAACCCTAAAATAAATGGGGCTTTGTGAAATAAAAATATAAAAAATGTAAATTAAACCCTTTCGTGATTGGAGGGTGTATTAAAAAAAAGTTTTATAACGTTCTGTATGGGTAAAATAATGCAAGCACTTTTTAGGTGCAGCGCACTGTTGATATTTGTAGCATTTCTTACCTGCCTTTGTCTTCATTACTATAAATATTTGGCCCAGCCTGCTGCTGGCAGGGGATCTGCCGCTTTCTGATAGCTAAAAATGGCTCTATGACGAATAGTGGGGGTAAGAATTAGTAATGACACTAATATGCAAACTCAAAAAATGAATTTACTGAGTTAGATAAAACCTTATTTTTATTTGGCAACCTTAGTAGAAAACATGATCGCCCATATATTCAACCTTATTTTAATCTGTCTTTAAATCAATCAGGTAATAAGGTTATTTCTTCTTTTCGCCTTCTCTTTCTACTAAGGTAACCTTAGAAAATAAAGTTTTAAAACAATGTCGTTCTTGTGATACCAAGTTGTAAGTTTTGTAAATATTTTTAAAGATTACCCACACTATCCGTTATAGAACCCTAAAAATCCATCGGTTAAAGTATTTTATTTTGAATAAATTAGTGGGTATTTCTTTAAATAAATAGTCAAATGAAATTTCATCCACACCAAACGTCATAGAACCAAACATTTTTTCTTGATGTATATAATATTCTTAAAAATAAATGATATATTTACTCTTGTCACAGACTATATCCAATACAAATAAAAAGTGTTGAGGTGAATGAAGTCCAATCAGAATACAGTTTCTAATTTTTCTGAAACCATCCCAATTCTAAAATGTACTAAGTAGGATCGAAGATGCCAAAGTAGGGCATGAATTTGGGGAAGTTGAGCCCGACGGAGGGTATGTTGAGCATGAAATCGGCGAAGTTGAGTCCAATGGAGGGTGTATTGAGCATGATAACGGGGATTGCAGGCATGATTTTAACAGTATAGAGCATAGTTTTTGAAAAGTTGAGCCCAAAGGAGTGTAGGCTGAGCATGATAGCGGGGATTGCGGGCATGATTTAGGGAGGAAGGATTGAAGGTAAAAATTTCTTTATTACCAGATAATTAACCTTTTAAAATTAATGATGTATGGCAAATTCAACGTATCGGGTAAATATCCCGAAGAACTCAGAAGAGTTATTAGATTTAGCAGCTAAAGTGTATCAGAAACACCTCGATCTGGGAGAAACTTCTCCACTAAATGCGATGGTATCGCACAAATGGGTCGACAATGGGCCCAATGTAGCGCCTTGTTTGCAACTGCACAAGAAGGCAGAAGAACTGAAAAGACAAGCCGAAGAAGCTTATCGTCAACGCGATTTGCTGATTGGAGAAATTACCGAATCGGTAAAAGCCAGCCGCGATTTGTTGCTGGGTGTTTACCGCGAAACTCCGAAATCATTGGGCGAATATGGATTTGAAGTGGACGACTCTGTACGCGCGGCAAAAAAGCAGGCATGATAAAGGATTCTCTGTATTGAATGATAGCCTCACTTTCGGGTGAGACTATCATTAATCAGATTGCTTAACACCTGAAGATCAAACGGAAAGTTCGAAATAAAACATCTCCGATAATGGAACATTCAACTTTATTACCCATACAAAACGTTATAGAGCCCAAAAAATATCTAAAATAAATGTAGCAGTCCAATCTTCGCCCGCTTGATTGGCCTTAACATTTCTATTCATCGGCATTATACCAGAATGGTTTTGGACTGATTTAGATTTGCATTTGGTATAATATTCGACTACCCAAGTGATTTATTAAAGTCTGTAAAAAATAAATATAAAAATAAAAAAGAGACCAGTCCCCCAACTGGCCTCTTAGCAATAATCAACAAATTTAATTGTTGAAGAAAATATTCATTGTTAATTCTTAACACCAGATTAGTGTGGAAGAATTTTGGGAAAAGTTAAATGAAGATTTGTGAAAGATTAATCCTTTATAAACAATGATTCATCGCCGGATTCTCCGGTACGGATCCGATACGACTCCTCAATGTTCCAAACGAAGATTTTGCCATCACCAACTTCTCCTGTATAAGCAACTTTCAGAAGACAATCAACCGTTTTTTTAAGATTGATGTCTCGAACGACAATATTAAGTGTCCGTCGTGAAATAAATTCGGTATCTGATGAAGTTCCACGATAGGAACCCTTCCGTTTTTTTTCATTTCCTACACCAATTGTGTCGTAATAGGAAAAGAAATCAATGTCAATTGCATGCAAAGCTTCTTTTATTTCCTGAAACTTTGAAACTCTTATTATTGCTTCTATCTTTTTCATGTCAATTAAATTTAAATAGTTTGTTTTGTTTTTAAGGTGGTGTTTTGATTATTGAAAGGGTGATTGCATCAAAATCAGAACACCATCTTTGTTTCAAATTTATAAAAAATAACACTTAAGCAGCAGCTGTTTTGTTAATCATGGTAAGCTTCTGCTCCATGTTCCCAAACATCCAGACCACCAGGACCTGTTTCACCTTCCGGTTCAACGCGAAGTTTATATGGATATGGTAATTTACTGACTGCAACCATCACTAAAAGAGATACAAGAAAGGTAGCTACCGTAACTGTGAAACTTCCAATAAACTGAGCCTTCAGAACATCAAATCCACCACCATAGAATAGACCTGAAACCGGAGCTGAATTATCAGCACCTAATGGGCCTGTTGCTCCATATTGACCACTGGCAAACAAACCAAGAGACAAGGTTCCCCAAATACCGGCAAAACCGTGAACCGATACAGCACCAACCGGGTCGTCAATACGAAGATGTTCCAATAAGTAAATGCCTCCGAAAACAACGAACCCAGCGACAAGACCAATAATCACAGCTCCAAAAGGAGAAACCCAGTAACATGGACAAGTGATTGCCACAAGACCTGCCAACATTCCGTTTAATGTAAAACCTGTATCAAATTTTCCTTTAAAAGGACCAATCAACAGAGCTGCAAACATGGCCGCCAATGATCCGGTACAAGCAGCTAATGTTGTGTTTGCTGCGATACGTCCGATTCCTTCAAAGTCCATTGCTGAAAGAGTACTACCTGGGTTAAACCCATACCAGCCGAACCATAATAAGAAAGCTCCAATGGTAGCTAATGGCAAGCTGTGTGCTGCAGGCAAACCTCCTTTTTCTTTATCGTCACGTAGGAAAACGCGACCAATACGAGGTCCTAAAACAATGGCACCAGCTAAAGAAACCATACCTCCAATGGTATGAACAACTGTTGATCCTGCAAAGTCGCGGAATGGCTGACTGCCAGGTAAGAACATACCCGGACTTCCCATCATTGCAAGGAATCCATCAGGTCCCCAGGCCCAGTGACCAATAATTGGGTAGATGAATGCAGTTACACAAATACTATAAAGAATGTCACCACGGAAACTGGTACGACCAATCATAGCTCCTGAAGTAATGGTAGAAGCGGTATCAGCAAAAGCAAACTGGAAAATCCAGTGGGCCAATAAAGCAACACCTGTTGTTCCATAGGTAGCAGGTGCGTTTTGTAAGAAGTAATATTGATTTCCGATGAATCCGTTACCGGCGCCAAACATAAATGCATAACCGATTGCCCAAAACGAAACACCACAAATGGCGGTATCCAGAGCACATTCTACAAGAATATTCACCGATTCACGTTTTCTGGCAAAACCAGCTTCAAGCATAACAAAACCAGCTTGCATACCGAATACCAGGAATGCCGCTACAAGTGTCCAAACTGTATTGAGTGAATTGATTACCGATGTTTCATGTGCTGTATAAGTATCAGCAGCCATAGCTGGCATTCCTAATAAACCGGGTAGCATCATCATGGCCATAATAACTGCAAAAAGACCAAGCATTTTGCCTGCAAAAATTGTAACTCCAAGTTTCCAGTTCAATGGTTTTGACAGGTTCTCCTTCATTCGTTTTAGAAGGGGAGTTCTTCGAGGGTTAATAATTTTCGATTTCATATTTTATATTTTTTAGAATAATAATAAATCAACTGATTGATGGTAAACGTATCTTTTACCTATTAGAATGACATTCCTACTACATAGAATATCTGCTCCTTGTTTGGGTTTACGATCACTGACCCGAAGAATGGAATGGAAAAGCTGTCAGTAACTTTAATGGTTTTGGTACTTGTAATACCAATGTTACAAACCTGGAACGATCCGTCATTGGTGTACCATCCGTCTCCGGCACCTACAAATAGTTTTGCAGAAGCAAACTGGTAGCCAGCTTCGAAATATTTATCCTTCCCAAGCGATCCTGAAGCACTGTTGAAGATGTAGTTTCCGCTTAGACTTAGTTTTCCAACTGTATAGCCTAAGTTTGCTTCGAAAGCATGTACATTACTGGCAAATAGTTTTGAAGAATTGTAGTGATAATCAGTTACGCCAAGTGAAAGTCCTGATTTAAAACCATAAGTAGCAAAAAGATCGGCTTCTTGAGGAGCTCCGGTGGTCAGGTCGCCTGATCCCCATGCTCCAATAGAGAAACCTCCATCAGTGTACTTTACGGTGGGTTGAATGCTAAATGCACCTGCTTGTGAACCTCTCCAGATATAGCTACTAACTACATCTGTTCCGGCTGTCCATTGTGCATTTACTTTTAAAGTGCAAATCGCAAGAAGTGCAAAAACAACGAGGGTAATTTTCTTTTTCATGATACTTAATTTAAAGGTTAAACTTCTATTTGTGATTAAAATTTAATTCTTTCATTAAAATACGGGGGCATTCAAAAAAATAATTGACTTTTTCTGGAGTCACCCCCTTTGTGTGATATGCTTGGTCAAAAGTATGTTTTATTTTTATAATTCAAATAGTAAAAATTAGGTGTTTGTTCAAATTAAAGATAAATTAACAAATAAAGTGATAAAAAATAGGGGTGTTTTCAAAAAAATAGATGAAAAAAATGGTATTTGTATCAAAAAAATGGGGTAATTTATTAAAAATGCAAAAAAAGTATGTGCCGAATTGTATTTCTAATTGTTTGAATATCAAATAGTCGTAAATATTTTTATAAAATCTCAATAAGATTAATAACATGCTTTAAAAATGACAAAAAGACACAATAAATATATAATTAGTGATAGAATGATAAAATTTACTTTTCAAGACCTTTCCTAAATCTTTTTTTAGATTTTTCCTGAATGATTCTCGATTTTCATCGAATCGATCCTTTTTGCAAATTGATTTTTTTATTTTTCCTAATTGATTGGATAACAAAGACCAGAAGTGCAGTTTTTTTATCTTTGCAGACTTTTTATGCCTTATACTATTTTAAGAATGAAATTTGTGCTAAATCAGCTGGCTCGATTATTCAAGTATTTTCTCTTCTGGATGATTTTTTTCTTCCTGGAAAAGGCTTTGTTCCTGGCATTTAACTTGAATCAAAGCAGCCGTTTATCGGCGGGCGAAATTTCGGGAATATTTCTGCATGGCTTGAAAATGGATATATCAACTGCCTGTTATTTGTTGGTAATTCCCGGGTTGTTGCTTGTATTCAATCTTTTTCTATCGTCCCGGTTAATAAATCGCATCATTTATATCTACACGGTAGTTCTTCTGGTAATCGCTTCAGTACTGGTGGTTCTCGATCTTCAATTATATCCGTATTGGGGCACGCGGGTAAATGCTTCGGTTCTTAATTACATCGGCGATCTGGTTGCAATGAGCGCCTCCGTTTCTTTTGGCGATTTATTGCTGGGCTTGTTTCTGGGAGGAATCGTTTTTACGGGTTTTCTTTATTTGTACAAGTGGATTTTTCCCGGTGGAATATTGGCCGAAGTTCCTGCCAAATGGAATGCCTCCCTCGTTTTGCTCTTGCTGTTAACAACATTGATTATTCCTATTCGTGGCGGATTTGATACTTCGCCCTTAAACCTGAGTTCGGTAGCCTTTAGCTCAAACGCATATGTCAATCAGGCTGCCTGCAATTTTCTGTGGAATTTTAACAGAACTATATTGACACGGAAAAGATTCTCCAACCCTTGTGAATACATGCCGAAGGAGCAAAGTGTGAAGCTTTTTGATGAATTCATGAAAAATGATTCTCTTATTGCCAGGCCGCAGCTTATCCGGCTGAATCCGAAAATACCGCCCAATGTGATCCTGGTTATTCTCGAAAGTTTTTCAGATCAGGTAATTGCTTCCTTAGGTGGATTACATGGCATTGCTCCCAATTTGGATTCGCTCTGCACAAAAAGTACTGTTTTCGCTTCCTATTATTCAACCGGGAATCGATCGGATCGTGGAATTTCGGCAATACTTGGCGGATATCCTTCGTTATTAAGTACTTCCATCATGGTTTATCCTGATAAATCAAAAACACTGACTTTGCTTCCGGAGTATTTTAAGCGAAAAAACTATAATACCTCCTTTTATTATGGGGGCGATATCAATTTTTATAACCTGAGAACCTTCGTTTTACAGGGAAAATACGGTAAAATTGTTTCTAAGGAAGATTTTCCTTCCGAATTGGGAAAGAAGTCAAAATGGGGTGTTCCTGATGATTTCCTTTTTAAACGGGCTTTGGAAGACTTAAAGTCAGAAAAGGTACCATTCATGAAAACCATTTATACGATTAGTAGTCATCCACCCTTTGATGTGCCTTTTTCGAAGATTAAAGGCGATTCGGTTCAGCAAAAATACCTTAATTCGGTAGCATATACCGATAGTTGCTTGGGTAACTTCATCAATGAGTTCAGAAAATCGTCGCTGTGGCCGAATACCTTATTAATTATAACTGCCGATCATGGCCCGATGCATCCTGGACCGGAAGGGATTACTTATTCCGAAAGATACCGGATTCCAATGATCTGGACGGGTGGAGTGATTGATACAATTCGTCGGATAGAGACGATTACCCGGCAAATTGATTTTGGAGCTTCGCTTATTCACCAGTTGGGGTGGCAAACCGATCCTTCGCGTTTTTCGAAAGATTTTTTCACATCGCAACCTCATGCATTTTACATGCTCGAAACCGGTTGGGGTTATGTCGTGCCGGAAGGAAAATATTACTTTGACCAGGATACAAAAGATTTTGTTAAGAACCCATATACAAAAGGGAATCCGGTCAATTCGTCGTTCCCGAAAGCATATATGCAGGTATTGCACGATGATTTTATAAGCCGTTAAAATATAACAGGTTGTGTTTTGAAAGGAAATATGTTGTAATAGCAATAAAATATGGAAGTTACACAAACGAAAACAAAAAAAATATTTTTGATCATTAACCGATATGCTGGAAATAAAGAAGGCGCCAGAGCGCTTGAAATTGTTGTTCCATATTTAAAGAAGAAAGAATGTTTAGTCGAATATTCGTTTACCAACCATCCAAAACATGCAACCGAACTTGCAGCCAAGGCTGTGTCTGATGGCTTTAACCTGGTGGTGGCTGTTGGTGGAGACGGAACAGTAAATGAAGTTGCACAAGGGTTGTACGGTAAAGGTACCAAAATGGGTATAATACCCATGGGCTCGGGTAACGGATTGGCCCGCGAGCTTGGAATTTCGATGGATATGCATAAAAGTTCACGAGCCTTGATTAAAGGAAAAAATCTGAAAGTGGATGTATGTCGGCTCAACAATCAGCGTTTTTTGTGTACCAGCGGAATCGGTTTCGATGCAATGATTGCTGACAAAATGAGCAAAGCTGTTTCGCGTGGATTTTTAAAATATGTTCAGCTGGTTATTCAGGAGAGTATTTTCTTCAAATCGGTCAACGTTCGGATGAAGATTGACGGCGTTTTGATTGAAGAATCCATTTTCCTGATCACTTTTGCCAATGCATCACAATTCGGAAATAATGCTTTTATTGCTCCGGAAGCCAGTATGACTGATGGATTAATTGATGTGGTGATTGTCCGAAAATTTGCAAAAATATGGATGCCGGTTTTTGCCGTGGCCTTGTTTACCAAACTCCTTCCAAAACTGCCATTTGTCGATTGTTACAAGGCAAAACAAATTGATATTGAATTGGCTGACACACCTTATTATCATTTTGATGGAGAACCCGGACAGTTGCAGGTTCCGGCTGAGATTAAGATTGATACCGAAAAAATTTGGGTAAGGTGCCGGAAAAAGAAATAGACCAGTGGTTTATTTTTGATTATAAATCATCGGTGAGCCACAGGTAAAATATTTTCCGTTTGCCCACATTGTCCGTAATTGAGCTAAATCTTTCTTTGATAGTGCGCCTCATTCCATAGAAACAGGTATGAGGTTGTATCAAAAGTCAAACCCCCGATAAATTAGTCACCCCATATTCCAGCCTTTCGGATGGCAGGTATTTCGGGTGTGACAAATTCGTTGGAATCCTGAAACAATCATAAATCAAGTTCAGAATGACGGAACCAATGACTTTTGATACAACCTGTTTCCAGACATGAAGATTGTAAACGAAAGCTCTTCGTGTAAGCTCATGAAGAATATACGGATTAGATCGTAATGTCAACTCCTACGGCAATCACATAGCCTACGTCTTGAATGCTTACCGGAATTCCGGCGTTGAGTGACTTAACTTTTGAGTCTTTCCAGGTAGTACGGCCACCGGCAAGTTCGACCTGAAGTTTTTTATTGATTTTATAGGCAGCGCCCACTCCAGTAAAGATGTTGTTGTATTTTACCACTTCGTACATTCCCAATTTTGTGTAATAAAGTTCCTGATTGTCGTACATGAAACGGGTGTATTTGCATCCGGCGCTGAATTGAAGCTTTTCAGTTGCATCACAGGTAAACCCAATGCCAGCAGTGTAGCTGTTGCCGGCTGCATCCGAAGCTTCAGAGGTTACGCCGTTGTAGGTAATTGTTCCCCAATCGGCATTTTTCTGAAAACAGTAGCTAAAATCTGCGGCGCCTGTCAAACGGTCGGTTAGTTTGTATGAAACTCCTCCGCATAAAGTGGCAGGCAGGTCACGACGGTTTTTTGAACCATCAGGAATTAAGGTATAGCTGCCTGCATTGTCTTTCGCTTCGAAGTCAAGTTTAACTTTTGACTCGTAATGAAGGCTTAATCCGAGCTTATTGGTTGGCTGGTAAAAGACCCCAATCACGCCACCAAATCCGGTAGCATTTTCTTTGTAGTCAATCCCGATTGATGTATCGGGAGCGCCAATAGCTGATTTTCCAATAGTTACTCCTGCGCTGGTTGAGTTAATGCCCAATATGCAGCGACCACCAATAGCAAACGACCACTGATCGTTAACTGCATAAGCAAACTGAAGTGGGATGGTGAGGTAATACGAAGAAGCTTTCAGGTGTTGATCAGACAAAGCCTGGTACTTTGCCCCGCTTGCAGCGTTGATGCCATTCAGTAATTTATAGCCTAACAGGGTGATGTTGATCGATCCTTCGGGATAGTTTACGGTTGCGCCGCCTCCTGATATATAAAGTCCACTTGACACAGCCCATTTATTTTTTTTGTAAGCCATGTACATGTTTGGCAAGAATGGATCAATACCATCCTGACCATAAGTTTGATCGCCAGCTCCCAGATTAAAGGTATGTTTCGGCTTTCGGATCAAAGTCTGGTTGCTTAGGTTAAGGTGGAATCCATCTGAAAGGTGCACAACACCGGCCGGATTGTAATTTACGATATCGGCTTCATCGGTTGCAGCATATCGTGCGGGCGACGCTATCCATTTCGAACTCATATTCGACAGATTGTCCATCTGAGCTTTTACTACTGTTACTGAAAACAGGCAGAGAAGAGTTAAAAGAATTACTTTGTTTTGCATAGGTGTTTGGGGTTAAAATAGTGGAATAACGTTTTTGTTTAAACAAAACTACTAATAACACACCGGAATTAAGTGACAATCGATGAAAAATCGGTATATGTACTTATTTTATATGGATGGGACCAAAAAATCGAAGGTTAATTTTCTTTGAAATAGGCTTTATTATGCCCCTTTCCTGATAAAATTGAAACGAAGCAGGCTGTATCCGGAAATGATTTGTTCACTATTTTGATTTATCTTTGGCATTCGAAAAATAGATTGTTATGAAACTTTGGGATAAAGGAACTTCGGTCAATAAGCTCATCGAAACTTTCACTGTTGGAAAAGATCGGGAACTGGATTTGTACCTGGCTAAATTCGATGTGTTGGGATCGATCGCCCACGCTAAAATGTTGCAATCCATCAATTTAATTACAGAAGGCGAACTTGCTGTACTTCAAACCGAATTGGTTGATATTTATCGGATCATTGAACTGGGAGATTTCAGGATTGAAGAAGGCGTTGAAGATGTTCATTCGCAGGTAGAACTAATGCTGACCCGGAAACTGGGCGATATAGGCAAGAAAATCCACAGCGGGCGTTCGCGCAACGACCAGGTTTTATTAGATCTGAAACTTTATACCCGGTCCGAAATTCAGAAACTGGTGGAAGCCGTCAGCGAACTGTTTGATAAATTGATGGCCAAAGCCGAAGCAAACAAACACTACCTGATGCCCGGCTATACGCATTTACAGGTGGCCATGCCTTCATCGTTTGGCTTGTGGTTCAGCGCCTATTCCGAAAGTCTGGCCGACGATCTGGTGCTGTTACAGGCGGCTTACAAAATAACCAATCAAAATCCGCTGGGTTCTGCGGCTGGCTACGGCTCATCATTCCCGCTCGACCGACAGATGACGACCGACTTGCTTGGTTTCGACTCGATGAATTACAACGTGATTTATGCACAAATGGGGCGCGGAAAGATGGAGAAGACGGTCGCTTTTGCACTGTCGTCGATTGCAGCCACCATCTCTAAATTTGCTTTCGATGTTTGTTTGTTCATGAGCCAAAACTTTGGTTTTGTCGCTCTCCCCGACGAACTGACGACCGGTTCGAGCATCATGCCCCACAAAAAAAATCCGGATGTTTTTGAGCTTGTCCGATCGCATTGCAATAAAATACAGGCTATTCCGTATCAAATTAGCTTGATGACCAATAATTTGCCGAGTGGCTATTTCCGCGATCTGCAAATACTGAAAGAGGTTTTTCTGCCTTCATTTCAGGAATTGCTCGACTGTATCAGCATTGCCGGTTTTGCCATCGACAACATGACAGTGAATACCAATCTACTTGCCGACGACCGGTACAAATACGTTTTCAGTGTGGAAGATGTGAATAAGCTGGTTCTGCAGGGAGTTCCATTTCGTGATGCCTATAAAACTATTGGTAGCCAGATCAATGCCGGGACTTACGAGCCAAGCCGCGATATCAATCATACCCACCAAGGAAGTCTTGGTAATCTTTGTTTGGACCAGATTTCAGAGCGGATGCGGCAGATCGTCCAATCTTACGAATTTCAAAACATCGAAAGAGCTTACAGTAAACTTCTGGAGCAACTTTAAACTCTGTTAATTAAACGTTATTTTTTGATTTTGGCCAACCATTGAAAGGCTAATCTTGTTATTAGCATTAAAGTATTACAATTTAGGCAGATGTGTAGGTTGTTTGTTTCATTTTTCGATGAAAGGGAGGCTTTTATCTCTGTTTACATTTTCCCCGTGATTTGAAGTTTCTACGAAAATCATTACTTTTGCTTTCAGTTTGTAAGAAAAACGATTGATTTGCTTATATTTTTCAGGTATATGTGGTTCGATTTGTACAGAATGATTGATATGCGATCTATTTGAAAGCTTTTTGCGAATCAAAATAAAAAAATATAGATGATGAATTCAGGATTTCCAAAAGTGCAGGGATTATACGATCCTGCCAATGAGCACGATAATTGCGGAATTGGTTTTGTGGCTCATATTAAGGGACAGAAGTCGCACGACATTATTGAGAGGGGATTAGAGGTTCTTGAAAATATGGATCACCGGGGTGCAACCAGCGCCGACAACAAAACGGGCGATGGAGCTGGTATTTTGATGCAAATACCCGATCAATATATCAAGGAAGTGTTGAAGGTGAATATTCCTGCCTCGGGTATGTTTGGTACCGGTTTGATTTTTCTTCCTCAGGATAAAAAGGAAGCAGCTTTATGTCTGGAGGTTTTGACCAAATTCATCAAACAGGAAGGCCTCGAATTAATCGAATACCGCGAAGTAGCCGTCGACAGCTCTGCCCCGGGCGAAATTGCCAAACTGACTGAACCTTATGTGATGCAGGTTTTTGTTAAAGCCGACCTGGAACAGGATGTACTGGAACAAAAATTATATCTGACCCGCAAACAGGCAGAAAAAGAGATCCGTGATTCGAAACTAAAATACAAGGGAGCTTTCTACATTCCAAGTTTATCGTCCAAAACGATCATCTACAAGGGAATGCTTACTCCCGGCCAGTTACGCGACTATTTTAAAGATTTATCGCATCCGAAATTTACAAGCGCCATTGCGTTGGTGCATTCACGTTTCAGCACCAATACGTTTCCAACCTGGGATTTGGCCCAGCCTTTCCGCATGGTGGCCCATAACGGCGAGATTAACACGGTGAAAGGCAACCGCATGTGGATGTCGGCCCGCGAAGCCCTGCTGAAATCGGAAGTATTTGGCGACGACCTGAAGAAACTGTTCCCGGTTATCGAACCCAATAAATCCGATTCTGCTTCCTTCGACAATACGCTCGAATTCCTTCATCAGACAGGGCGCACCATTCCTCATGCCTTGTGCATGATGATTCCCGAATCGTTCAACTCGAAAAACCCGATTCCGGACAGCCTGAAGGCATTCTACGAATATCATTCAACCATCATGGAACCATGGGATGGCCCGGCCTCTATGGTTTTCTCGGATGGTCGTTACATTGGCGGAACGCTCGACCGTAACGGGCTCCGTCCTTCGAGATACATCATTACCAAAAATGATTTGATTGTGATGGGTTCCGAAGTTGGCGTTCAGACCTTTCCCGCTGAAGAAGTGAAAGAAAAAGGCCGGTTGCGTCCCGGAAAAATACTTCTGGTTGATACCAAACTTGGGATTATCATTCCGGATAAAGAAGTAAAAGCACAGTTAAGCCAACGGAATCCGTATGGAAACTGGCTGAAAGAAAACCGCTTGCTGATGGACGATATTGCAGTGAAACAGCGGGTTTCTTCCTCACTTGGCGATCAGTTCAATGTTCTGGCGAAAGTTTTTGGCTATTCGAAAGAAGATATGGAAATGATCATCAAACCGATGGCTGTTACGGGCGTTGAACCAACCAGTTCGATGGGCAACGATACACCGCTGGCTTGTTTTTCGGAAAAGCCACATCGCTTCTTCGATTATTTCCGGCAGGTATTTGCACAGGTTACCAATCCGCCAATCGATTCGATCCGCGAGGGACTGGTGATGTCGCTGACCAATTACATCGGTTCACTGCATTCGAATATTCTGGATGAATCGCCGATACATGCCCGGTTGATCAAGTTTGAAGATCCGATCATAACCAATACCGACCTTGGAAAAATTAAGGATCTGCAACACGAACAATTTTCACATGCAACCATTCCGATGGTATTCCCGGTGAAAGAAGGTGTCGAAGGGTTCAAAAAAGCATTCGACGATTTGTTGAAGCAAGCTGAAAAAGCAGTTGACGATCATAAAAATTTCATCATTTTATCCGACCGTTCCGTTTCGGAAGAATATGCTCCAATCCCTTCATTACTGGCAGTTGCAGCGGTTCACCACCATCTGATTCAGGTGCAAAAAAGGATGCAGATTGGCATTATTGTCGAAACGGCTGAAGCTCGTGAGGTTGCCCATTTTGCTCTTTTATTTGGCTATGGAGCCAGCTCGGTAAATCCATATCTGGCTTTTTCGGCCATCGACGATCTGATTGTGAGGGGCGAAATTAAAATGGGATATTCGGAGGCCCGCTACAATTACATCAAATCAATCGACAAAGGTTTGTTGAAGATCATGTCGAAAATGGGAATTTCAACTCTTCGCAGTTACCAGGGATGCCAGATTTTTGAAGCATTGGGTATCAGCGACGAAATCATTCATAAATATTTCACCGGAACGTCCTCCAAATTTGGTGGAATCGGGCTCGACGAAATTTATCAGGAGACCGTTTTGTTTCATAAAGAAGCCTACGGAAAAAAGAAACGCCTGATCAATTCGAATTTTGAGAGCGCCGGAACGTACCATTACCGTAAATATGGCGAACATCATGCTTGGAATCCCGAAATAGTCGGTTTGCTTCAATGGGCCACCCGAACCAACGATTACAGCGTGTTTAAAGAATTCAGCAAAAAAGTTGATGCCGAAAATGCACAGCCAACCTTTATTCGTGGCTGCCTGAAATACAAACGGAACCCGATTGACATTTCGCTGGTTGAACCTGCCGAAAACATCATGAAACGTTTTGTTACCGGAGCCATGTCGTACGGTTCAATCAGCAAGGAAGCTCACGAAGCGCTTGCAATTGCCATGAATAGCATTGGCGGACGAAGCAACACCGGTGAAGGTGGCGAAGATGCTGAACGTTTCGGAACCAACAAACGAAGCGCTATCAAACAGGTTGCTTCCGGCAGGTTTGGGGTAACAAACAATTACCTGGTTAATGCCGACGAATTGCAGATAAAAATTGCGCAGGGTGCAAAACCAGGCGAAGGCGGACAGTTGCCCGGTTTCAAGGTGAACAACATCATCGCCAAACTTCGTAACTCAACGCCCGGAATTACCCTGATTTCGCCTCCGCCGCATCACGATATTTATTCCATCGAGGATTTGGCCCAGCTGATCTACGACCTGAAAGTGACCAATCCGCGTGCAAAAGTATCTGTAAAGCTGGTTGCCGAAAATGGGGTAGGGACCATTGCTGCCGGCGTGGCCAAAGCTTTCTCCGACCTGATCATTATTTCGGGTTGCGAAGGTGGTACTGGCGCCAGCCCGGCAAGCTCCATCAAATTTGCTGGGTTGCCTGTCGAGTTGGGTATTGCCGAAGCACAGCAAACGCTGGTGATGAACAACCTTCGTGGCCGCGTAAAGCTCCAGGTCGACGGACAATTAAAAACCGGTCGCGATGTGGTAATACTTGGTATGTTGGGTGGCGAAGAATTTGGATTTGCCACTTCAGCCCTGATTACACTGGGTTGTATCATGATGCGTAAATGCCACCTGAATACTTGCCCGGCTGGTATCGCCACGCAAGATGAAACCCTTCGCAAACGTTTCATTGGCCGGTCAGAATATGTCGTCAATTTCTTCCGGTTTATTGCTGAAGAAGTAAGGGAACATCTGGCCGAAATTGGCGTCACCACCTTCGACGAAATTGTTGGCCGCGCCGATTTGCTCGAACAAAACCGTGAAGTAGGCAACTGGAAAATGAAAAAGATGGACTTCTCGAAGTTGATTCACATGCCTGAAGAAGCCCAGCACCACGATATACGGAATACGTTTCCGAACATCAAATCGGTTGAAGAACATTTGGACCACACCCTCATTCGCGAGGCCAACAAAGCCATCAAAAGCAAAGAAAAAGTGTGGTTGTCGTATTCGATCAACAACGTCGACCGGACCATTGGCGCCATGTTGTCGGGCGAAATATCCCGGCGTTATGGAGAAGAAGGTTTGCCAAACAACACGATCATGGCGAATTTCAACGGTACAGCCGGACAAAGTTTTGGCGCTTTCCTTGTAAAAGGCATTAGCTTCAGGCTCGAAGGAGATTCGAACGATTACATCGGGAAAGGTCTTTCCGGCGGTCGCATCATTGTTGTGCCACCGGTAGGTTCCACCTTTAATCCTGAAGAAAACATCATCGTCGGAAATACTTCTTTTTATGGGGCAACTTCAGGAGAAGCTTACATCCGCGGGGTAGCCGGCGAACGTTTCTGCGTGCGAAATTCGGGAGCCAAAGCGGTTATCGAAGGAAGCGGCGACCACTGCTGCGAATACATGACCGGCGGCCGCGTGGTCGTGCTGGGAACTACCGGACGTAACTTTGCAGCTGGTATGAGCGGTGGGATTGCTTACGTACTCGATCAGGATGGTAATTTCGAATATTTCTGCAACAAAGGGCTGGTTGAACTTGGACCGGTTGAAGATAAGGCCGACATTGTTGAATTACAGGACATGATTAACAAACACCTGTTATACACACAAAGTACAATGGCCTCAAAAATCCTTACCAATTGGGACGAATACCTGCCCAAATTTGTAAAGGTTATTCCGTTTGAATATAAGAAAGTACTGGAAGAATTGAAGCTTCGCGAACTGGAGAAAAAACTTCAGCTGACCGAAGACGATCCGACCAGACATGAATAGAAGTTCGAAATTCGAAGTGCCGAAAGTTCGAAGTTAAAACTTTCGGCACTCCACATTCAATAGATTAAAAAATAAAAATAGTTTCGGGTTAAAACTTTAGGCACTTCGAACTTTAGGCACTCGACACTTTAAAAATACAAACACCATGGGAAATCCAAAAGGTTTCATGACAATAGGACGGAAAGAAGCTGGGTATCGTCCGTTGAATGATCGAATATATGATTACGGTGAAGTTGAACAGACACTCGACGACAAAGACCGCATTGAACAGGCATCGCGCTGTATGGATTGTGGTATTCCTTTTTGTCACTGGGGATGCCCGGTAGGAAGTAAAATTCCCGAATGGCAGGATCTCGTTTACAAAGGAAACTGGAAAGCCGCTTACGAAGTATTGCATTCGACCAATAGTTTTCCGGAGTTTACAGGCCGTGTGTGCCCTGCCCCATGCGAAAAATCGTGTACCCTGGCCATCCACGACGAAGCCGTAACCATTCGCGAAAACGAAGCGTCAACCGTTGAACATGCCTTTAACCTGGGTTTTGTTCAGCCTCATATTCCTGAAGTGCGGACCGGTAAAAAGGTCGCCGTGGTAGGTTCTGGCCCTGCCGGTCTTTCGGCTGCCGATATCCTGAATCAGGCCGGGCACGAAGTGACTGTTTTTGAGAAAAACAGCGCTGTCGGCGGTTTGCTTCGTTTCGGTATTCCCGATTTCAAGCTAAGCAAAACAGTGATCGATCGCCGTCTGGATATTTTTGTGGAAGAAGGAATCATCTTCAAAACCAATGTAACGGTTGGTACGGATCTTACCCAGGACGAATTACTGGCACAATTTGATGCTGTAATTCTGGCTAACGGCGCTGAACAACCCCGCGATTTGCCGGTTGAAGGGCGCGATCTGGATGGCGTCCATTTTGCCCTTGAATTCCTGGGTCAATCGAATAAACGCATTGCCGGGGTGGTTATTCCTGAAGAAGAAAGCATTCATGCAAAAGATAAAAAAGTTTTGGTCATCGGCGGTGGAGACACCGGTTCCGACTGTGTGGGCACATCCATTCGTCAGAAAGCAACGAGTGTAACACAGATCGAAATTCTTCCAAAACCATCCGAAACGCGCGCCTCCAACAACCCTTGGCCATACTGGCCCAATACCTTGCGTACGTCGAGTTCGCATAAAGAAGGTTGCGAACGTCGCTGGAGCCTTTCAACCAAACGGTTTATAGGCGAAAACGGACGGATTAAACAAGTTGAACTGGTAACAGTTGAATGGGACAAAGATGCTGCCGGACGTTGGATCATGACCGAAAAACCCGGATCGTCTGAGATTCTTGATGTTGATCTGGTGCTGTTGTCGATGGGTTTCACACAACCGGTTCACAACGGATTGCTCGATTCGCTCGGTATTGAATACGACGGACGCGGAAACGTGAAAGTCAATGCAAAAAAGCAAACTTCGAACGAAAAGATATTTGCCTGTGGCGACGTTGAAGCTGGCGCCAGCCTTGTGGTTCGTGCCATCGAAGCCGGTAAAATTGCTGCTGCAAACGTCGACGAATTCCTTTGTCCTGAATAGATTCTGAATTTCAAAAAAATATCAAAGGCCGTCTCCATTTTGTTGGGAACGGCCTTTTTTAAGTTTATTAAAGCAATGATTCTTTATATTTTGTAATTTTGAAATAAAAATGCCGACAATATTACTAATCGCTGGTTGGAGATTATATTTCTGGGCAAATGAAAACAATGAACCAGTACATATTCATGCTGAGAAAGGTGATATGGAATGTAAATTCTTTATTGACATCGAAAATTTTGAAATAACCTCTGCTTTGGAGTACAATTTGACTCCTCAGGCAAAACGGGAGATTAAGAAAATCATTTATGAGCACTTAGATTATATTGTATCGGAATGGGATAAATTCTTTACTAATAAATGATATGGAAAAAGCATATAATATATCGGATTTAAAATTTGAAAGGAATTTTCTGATATTAATTGTTGATAGTCAACTTATAAAGTTAAGACTAAAAGATATTTCTGAAAAGTTATCTAAAGCAACTGAACAGGAGCGAAAAGATTTCAAAATATCTCCTTCTGGCTATGGAATTCATTGGAGGTTGTTAGATGAAGATTTGTCAGTTAATGGATTATTGAAATTGGCGCAAGCGGAAAAAAATTCCCCTTATATCAATGTCGTTTAGTTCGTGTTTATTTATAATCGTTTGTAATTCATCGGTTAAATCTTCTTTGGTTTTTTATTTCGCGGATTGCTTCGACCGGGTCTGACAATTTCTCTGGTTTTTTCACTAGTTGATCAAAGGCTTGAAATGCTGCTTTATATTCTTTTCGGATAAAAGTCGGTATTGGTAAGTAAAAGTGTCGTATTTAATTGAAGAATAGAATGCGGATTTCCACGGATTTAGCGCCCATCCGGCAGGCGGGCGTTTAAATAGTCACATAGATCACAATAGGAAACTCCGAATTTTTTGTCACAGAACACATAGAGAAAAAATTCTATGTGTTCTATGTGTCTATGTGGTTTAAATTATAAGTCTCATCCCGGCCATCTTCCCTGCAACTGTCGGTTGACCATCCATCCCGGATATTCAGGAGCCAGTGAACTCACCTCATTGAGTTGCTGCATGTCTTCCGGAGTAAGTTGTAAATCAACCGCCAGAATATTGTTTTTCAATTGTTCCAGCGTTTTAGCCCCAATAATGGTACTTGTAACTGCCGGTTGTTTGATCACCCAATTGAGCGCAACGGTTGCTACCGAAACGTTGTGATGTTTCCCAATTTCGGCCATCACATCAATGATATCGTAAGCTTTTGTTTTGTTGATCGGTGGAAAGTCGAATGCATCGCGACGGCTGTTTCCTGCCACTTCGTTGTTCCGGGTAAATTTTCCGGAGAGAAAACCCCCAGCCAGCGGGCTCCACGGCATGATGCCAATACCTTCGCTTAGGGCCATCGGAATAATTTCGCGTTCGATGTCGCGACCGCCAATGCTGTAATAATTTTGAGAAGCCACGAACTTGGTCCAGCCCATTTTTTCGGCATAACTGTTTGCTTTCACCACCATCCATGCCGGGTGGTTGCTGATGCCCAAATACCGCACTTTTCCGGAGCGTACCACGTCTTCCAGTCCACGCATCGTTTCTTCGAGCGGCGTCAGCGGGTCGACTCCGTGAATGTACAACAGGTCGATGTGCGAAAGATTTAATCGTTGCAGACTGTCGTTCACCGAGTCAAGGATGTGCAGACGCGAAAGGCCAACCTGGTTCGCTCCTGGCCCCATGCGTATCCTGACTTTGGTGGCAATAACTATTTCCTGACGCGGCACTCCCCATTTTTTCAAGGCTTCGCCAAGCATGATTTCGGATAAACCTTCGGAATAGGCGTTGGCTGTGTCGATAAAATTAATGCCGCTATCCAGCGAAGTTTTAATGATTTGGTTTACTTCATCCTGAGGTAACTGCCCAATGGCTTGCCAGTAACCTTTTCCGCCGAATGTCATGGTTCCGAGACAAAGTTCCGAAACCAACACTCCCGTTTTTCCAAGTTCGTTGTATTTCATGATCGTAATTTTTTGTATAATTTCTTCTTTGAGGTTTAAAACAATCAGGTTAGGCGAAAGGTTGACTTCGACCTTTCAGGTATGGCATTTTCAGGTTGTTTAGCCCATCGATGAGTTAAATAACCCCAATGATGAATCAAATAACCCCGTCGATGTATTAAAAGACCTAAACGATTGGGTTGTTTAGCCCATCGATGAATCAAATAACCCCATCGATGTATTAAAAGACCTAAATGATTAGGTTGTTTTGCCAAACGATGAGTTAAATAACCTAAACGATGTATCAAAAGACCTAAAAGATTAATAAATCCATTTTTCAATTACAAATACTTATTAAAATCCTGAAAGGATTTAATGTCAATAGCCCCGGATGAAATCCGGGGTAAATGACGGCAATCGTAAACAACCCTTTAAAGGGTTGCGGAAAATCACCTTCACCTTTTCCTCCCGGTTCCGCAAGCTCCACCGGGGGCTATTCACCTTCAACCACTTCGTGGTTATTCTTTTAAAAAGGGAATTTTGTCGTGCATCCGACCTAAACGATTAGGTTATTTTGCCAATCGACGGGTCAAATTAATTCAGTTTATAGCAAATCAATTGCTGCAGATACCGGAGGTATAGGTTGCCATTGGCTACAACCGGAACCGTCCATGCCGGATTGGCAACTTCCGAAATCGCATTCGGCAGTTCGCCAACCTTTTTAAACCCGGAAGGATCGGGCTTAACCAGGAACAGGTTCCCTTTTATATCCAGACAAATAAGATATCCATCGACAAAGGTGGTCGTTCCCTGGCCCATCAGGTTGGTACTCCATATCTCTTTGCCGGTCAATAATTCGATGCATTTAAACAGGCCAGCCGCATTACGCGAACTTTCGCCCGAATAGCCGTAAATATAGCCGTCGATCAGGATGGGATCGGAGTGCTGAGCTTCCATTGCATGGCTTTTCCAGAATACGGAGTATCCGCTTTGGGTCACTTTGAGCGCTTCGCAACCCATTTTATAACCCGAAGTATGGAAAATGATGTCGTTGGATACAAGGGGCGTCGTGGCATTGACTCCATATTCGGTGGCCCAAGGGGCAGTCCACAGTACTTTTCCGTCGGCAGGGTTCAGGCACGACAAGCCGGTAGCCGTGTAAACCAGTAGCTTCGTTTCATTCTCAATATTCATCGTAATTGTAGCCGCATAACCCACTTCACCTTCCATTGATTTCCAGAGCAGGTTGCCGGTTACTTTATCGTAGGCAATTACCAAGGCTGTACCACCTCCCTGAACAATGACTTTGTTTTCGAAAACTAGGGGAGTGGTCGAAAATCCCCAGGTAGGTTCTTTTCCGCCCGCATCTTTTACATTTTTTCTCCAGAGCAGTTTGCCATCTTCGAGTTGCCAGCAAACCAGGTCGCCGCTTCGGCCAAAGGTATAAACCCGGTTCTCGTTAATAAATGGCGTTGCACGCGAACCAGGGCCATGACTGGTGACTGCTTCGGCAGGGTACGAACCCGACCAGATCAGTTTTCCATCGTCGGTGTTTATGCAAAATACCAGGTCGTTCTTTTCATCCCTTCCAGGAACAATTAACCGGTTGCCCTGAACTACAACCGACGACCACGATGCCGTAGATTTGTCCTGACAGAGGTAGTTAACCTGCCATTGTTTTTTCAGGTCGTTCGGCCAGTTTGTATGAATGCCTTTTGAAGCGCTTTTTCCTTCAAAATTCACACCGCGCCAGTTCGTCCAGTCTGCCATTCCCGTGGTAACCGACGGTATCGTAGTCATTCCTGATGGAATAGTTTCCAGTTTTCCGGCCAACGGTTCGCTGCCCATGGTCATTTTATAGACCTGGTATCCGAGAAAAATTACGGATACTAATACAATCGCAACAATTACAAGGATAATTTTTGTTGATCGTTTCATTTCGAAAAAGGTTGAGGTAAATAATTTGGAATACAATAATAATAACAAAATATAGAATATTGATCTGTAACGTTTAACATTAAGTAATAGAAATAATTAAATGTCGTATTTTATAACTAACTCACCCCGAAGTCCGCAGGCGGCCTTCCCCCCTCTCTTCTTGAAGAGAGGGGCAAAGCATCGCAGATGCGACGGGGTGAGTCAAGATATAAGTCCAATGAAAATACGACATTATTTCATTCTTATTACTTAGCATTTCACAGGAAAAAACTTACCATGCATCACGAATTTTGCCCATTCAAAAAAATAAGTGAGCCCGGAATATGAACCTTATTTTCTCAATTCCTTCCACTTTTCGAGTACATTTTCTTCCCCTTTGAAATAACCAACTTTGGTATTCTTCTCAAATATTTCCATGACTGGTATCACGTTGATCTTGCCTGAATCGGGATATTCACACACATCCATTCCTAAAAATGTCCGGATATCGAGGTAGGAGCAGGGTTCCATGGTGTGATTGAAAAACTGATGAGCTCCTGTTTCTCCCATTTCGAAGAATACAAGATCGCCTGGGGTCATGATTTCTAATCCATTGGGCGACCGCATCGTCATGCTTCCCGACAATACAGTAATCAATTCTTCGGCATTCCGGTGAAAATGGTACGGAAACGAAAACTGCCCCGGATTTAACAACCTCAGGTCGAAGAATAAATTTTTTGAACCTGCAAGCGACGATAATCTGGGCGAAGCAGTAAACAACCGGTAATTGTCAATAACGTTTGGGTCTTCTTTGTACTCGATCGAGTCCTTTTTAATGAGTGTTGCCATTGGTTTTATAGTTTACTTTTGAGTTGTTCCGATACTTTTTGCACACCTGAATCCCACAGCCATATCGACCCAACTCGGTGATAAGCCATTGCGGTAATAATTCTGTATACACATAGCTCCCGAGTGCCAGCTGCCACCACGGATCACCTTAAACCTTCCATTTTTAGGACCTCTCGGATTGTTCGGTTCCGAAACCTGGTAATAATCATCGCCATAGTTATCAAAAGTCCATTCCCAAACATTTCCGGACATATCGTACACGCCAAAATTGTTTGGTTGGAAGGTTCCGATTTGGAGACTCCCCTTATATTTTTTACCATAATTTGCTTTCGTGGAATCAATCTGATCACCAGTCGGATAATTTTTATCTGTTAAACCACCTCTGGAAGCGTATTCCCATTCTGCTTCGGTTGGCAAACGTTTCTTTGCCCATTTTGCATAGCTTTGGGCATCAAACCAGGAAACCCCAATGACAGGATTGTCCGGAAAATCAATACCACACTTGAATTCTTTCATACCCCAGAATTCAGGCAGAGCATGCCTGGTGACCCTGCAAAAATCGTAATACTGTTGATTGGTTACTTCAAATTTGTCGAGATAAAACGAATCGAGGATGATTTTATGCTCCGGTTGCCAATCTGAAGGATTAGCTGAATTTTTACCCATATTAAATTCACCTTTGGGAATCAGCGCCATGTTTTTCAAGGTGTCATTCTGAGCAAAAATATGGATTGAACAAAAAAAGATAAGGATAAAGATTGCCGACTTCATTTTCATAGCATGTATTTGATAACTGCTTTCAAAATATTTTTGCTGCCTTCTCCGGCATTGCCTATAGTGTTGCACTGGCTTTTCCGCCCAGCAATTTAGCAAAAAGTCCGGCATTTGACCTTGAAATAGATGTTTTTTCATCGGTTTTTTCATAAATGGCAATACGGCAGGGCATCATGGCCGATATGCTTGCATTTAGCTGTAATTCAGTCATCTTTGACCGAATCTATGGACAATAAATATTATCTATCTGATTTTCTTGACTGAAGGTCTGGAATTAATAAAAATCAGTATAATTTTAAATGGCAATTTTAATCCGAAAATACCTGTAATGAAATCTACTTATGATAAAATATTTAAAAAAAATATATCTTTTTTACCTGGAAGGTTTCACAACTATGCCCAGGTGGGGGAAACAGGTGTGGTTAGTCATTCTGATCAAACTTTTCGTGATGTTTGTCATTCTGAAGATCTTCTTTTTTCCCAATTTTCTGAATACAAACTTTAAAACCGATGTTGATCGGAGCAATCATGTACTTGAAAATTTAACTGATATTAATAAATAAACCAAAATCTATGCTTGAAGGAATCAATTTATCATTAGTTGACTGGTCAAGGGCGCAGTTTGCTCTTACAGCCATGTATCACTGGATTTTTGTGCCTCTAACACTGGGTTTGGCAATCATCATTGCTATCATGGAAACTCTTTATGTGAAGACCGGAAATCCGGAATGGAAACGAATTACCAAATTCTGGATGACCCTGTTCGGGATAAACTTCGCTGTTGGCATAGCAACCGGGATCATTCTCGAATTCGAATTTGGCACCAACTGGTCGAATTATTCGTGGTTCGTGGGCGATATTTTTGGGGCGCCACTCGCCATCGAAGGTATTCTGGCCTTTTTCATGGAATCAACGTTTATTGCCATCATGTTTTTTGGATGGAATAAAGTGAGCAAAGGGTTTCATCTGACAGCGACTTGGTTAACAGCTATTGGAGCTAACTTATCAGCTCTTTGGATTTTGGTAGCCAATGCCTGGATGCAAAAGCCAGTCGGTATGGTTTTTAATCCCGATACGGCCCGAATGGAGATGACCAATTTTTGGGATGTGTTATTTTCGCCGATGGCTGTGCATAAATTTCTGCACACCACTTCGTCGAGTTTTGTATTGGCGGCCATCTTTGTCATAGGGGTTTCGGCCTGGTATATCCTGAAAGGAAGGCATGTTGTTATGGCCCGGAAAAGCATTGTGGTTGCTGCTATTTTTGGAATTCTGGCATCGTTATACACGGTCATGACCGGCGACAGTTCGGCCCGCGATATTGCGCATTACCAGCCCATGAAATTTGCTTCCTTCGAAGGTCTGTACAATGGGAGTGAGGGTGCCGGGCTGGTTGCACTTGGACTAATTTCGCAAAATGTGGCCGACCCGACCAACGAGAACCTGAAAGACTTTACCGTAAAGATCGAAATTCCGAATGTCCTTTCATACATGGCTTTTCTGAACTGGAATGCTTTTGTTCCGGGGGTTAACGATTTGATCAAGGGAAATGAAAAGTACGGTGTAATGGGCGCTATTGACAAAATTACCCGTGGAAAATTAGCCATCGAAAAGCTAAAAGCTTACAAAAATGCCAAAAAAGCTCACCAACTTGCATTGGCCGATTCGTTGAAAACCGAAATCATGAGTCCCGATTTTCAGAAGAACTATTTCAAATATTTTGGGTACGGCTACATCAGCGATCCACATACGCTGGTTCCAAGCATTCCGCTGTCGTTCTACAGTTTCCATATCATGGTTGTGCTGGGCATGTATTTTATCTTCTTTTTCCTGATGGCTTTATACTATACGCTGAAAGGGAAAATACACAAAAAGCGATCGTTTTTGCGTATTGCTATCTTCACCATTCCATTGGCCTATCTCGCCAGTCAGGCAGGTTGGGTGTTGGCCGAAGCGGGCCGTCAACCCTGGGTTATTCAGGATTTGATGCCTACCATGGCTGCTGTTACCAAAATTAGCACCGGCGCAGTTCAGGTTACATTCTGGCTTTTTGCGATCATTTTCACTACGCTCCTGATTGCCGAACTGAAAATCATGATGCGCCAAATTAAAATCGGACCTAAATCAGAAGGAGGAACCAACTAATGTTTGAATCACTGTCGCTTATAAGTTTACAGCAATACTGGTGGCTGATTGTTTCGCTGCTGGGCGCTTTGTTTGTTTTCCTGACTTTTGTTCAGGGTGGAGGAACGCTCCTGTTTACAATTGCCAAAAACGAAACAGAAAAATCGCTTTTGGTGAATACCCTGGGCCGGAAATGGGAATTTACCTTCACAACACTGGTCACTTTCGGAGGTGCTTTTTTTGCATCCTTCCCTTTGTTTTATGCTACTTCGTTTGGTGGCGCTTACTGGGTTTGGTTTGCTATCCTGATTTCGTTTGTCATTCAGGCGGTTTCGTACGAATTCAGAAAAAAACCAGCCAACTTTTTAGGGGCAAAAACCTACGAAGTTTTCCTTTTCCTGAATGGGTTGCTTGGGCCGCTTTTGGTGGGCGTTGCTGTCGGCACGTTCTTTAATGGCGCCATGTTTTCGCTTGATGATATGAATCATGTAACCTGGGGAACACCTTTCCGCGGGTTGGAAGCAGTGTTAACCTTTCACAACGTAGCACTCGGTCTGGCCGTTCTTTTCCTGTCGCGCATCCTTGGCCTGCTGTATTTTATGAATTCGGTTGACAATGAATCAATCTACAACCGATCAAAGAAACATCTGTTATACAATACTGTTCCGTTTTTGGTATTCTTCCTGTATTTCGTAATTGCCCTGCTTTTTAAAGATGGTTTTGCCTATAAATCCGGAACAGGCGAAGTTACGCTTGAAACCTATAAATACCTGCACAATCTATTGGCTATGCCTGTCAACACGATCATGCTTCTAATTGGAGTTGTTGGCGTTTTGTGGGGAATCATTTCAACACTTCTGAAAGGTGACACCAACGGAATCTGGTTTGCCGGTGGCGGAACGGTACTGACTGTTTGGGCTTTGCTGATTTTGGCAGCTTTCAACCATACTTGTTTCTATCCTTCAGCGCTCAATGTGCAATCGTCGTTAACCATCGAAAATGCCTCCTCCAGCCGCTTCACATTGGTAGCGATGAGCTACGTTTCGCTGTTTGTGCCGTTTGTTCTGGGATACATTTGGTATGCCTGGAAATCAATGAACAACAAGAAAATCAGCACCGGGGAATTGGAACAAGAACACCATGTTTATTAATATAAGGGAAAAGGAAATATTTAAACAGTTAATCCGATCTGTTGGTCGTGTTTAATTCATTTATAATTTGAGATTATGTACTGGAATTCAATATTTTGGTTTTTAAGCTGGCCGGCTTTGGTCATCATCAGTTATCAGTTGGTGAAATATACAATTCACAAATACGAAAACATTCTGGAAAAGCCTTTAAAGAAGGCAAATCCCGAGAAAGAATAGTTTGGGTGATGCGATTTTTGAAAGCATTTTTTGATTGGATTAAACTAATTAGAAATCAATTTGTCCAACCTGAGAATTTAAAATTTTTAATCATGAAAAAAATAGTATTTGTTGTCTTATTGGCTGTTTTAGCCATAGGTTCAAGTTATGCCCAACCAGGCGGCGATCCAACTGAAAGACTAAAAAGAGAACTCGATGGTTTGACCACTGAGTTAGGTCTTACAACAGATCAATTGGCTAAGGTTACACCTATTGTTACCGAAGCTCAGAAAAAACACTTGGAAGCATTTGCGAAAATGCGTGAAGAAGGTAATATGGACCGAGATAAAATGCGCGAAGAACGCACTAAAATGCAGGCTGAAACCGACAAACAATTAAAAGCAGTTTTAACTCCGGAACAAGGCGTTAAGCTTGATGCTTATCGCAAAAAACAAGCTGAAGAACGCGCCAAACGGATGCAGCAAATGGGGCAATAACGATTTATATTTCTCTAATTTTATTCAAAAACCTCCAAGGAATCAAAACTTTGGAGGTTTTGTTTTGTGTTTGAGATGCAATTTATCGCGTCACTAATGTATTGTCCTTCTAAATTGGCAACCGAAAGACGAAAATTCCGAGTAAAACAACGGCGACACTGCATACCACAATCAAGGCGGCGTTGAGCTTGCTGACGATGATCGGATTGGTCTGTTCGTGATCGGTAAATACTTCACGGACAACGAAGAAATAATAATAGATTCCGATGATGGCCATCAGAATGGCGAAAATGGATGTCCACAGAATTCCTTGGCTGATGGATAGAACAAAAACCTGGTATTTGGCCATAAATCCTGAAGTTGGTGGAATTCCGGCCATTGACATCATCAATATCGTTAAGAAGACCGCGATCCAGGGTTTGGCTTTGAATAATCCCCTGAAGATGAAAAGTTCTTCATGTCCGCCGGAAGCTCGTTTCATCAGGATAAATATAATGAACATTGGAACTGTGGCCAGCGAATAAACAAAAGTGTAGTACAGAATTACCGAAGCCGACGAA
>Ga0302296_1000651_pt1 | contig 27884 bp, 28 predicted proteins | sample III_Fen_N3_1_FD_194546 | JGI IMG/M metagenome (GOLD analysis project Ga0302296, IMG submission 194546) | Peat permafrost microbial communities from Stordalen Mire near Abisko, Sweden - III_Fen_N3_1 | ecosystem: Environmental > Terrestrial > Soil > Wetlands > Permafrost | place: Sweden: Abisko...
TTGTACAATACAAAGGTATAGTATAAGAATTCTATCTCAAAGATTATTACTGTAGCTACATAAAAAAAGAGGACCTTAGTCCTCTTTATTTGTTTGGGTTCTTTAGTTTCCCTTTTATATTAAAAGGTTTACCAGGAACAGCCCAATCTAATTTATCAAAGTCATATATGTCAGAGTACTTCACAGTGTTAGTAGGTTTATCATACTTCATACTAAAATGTCCCAATACATTTAAAGGAGTAAGGTCTTTTGTAGAAGTGTCTCTATCTTTCCAAGCCTGTCCTTCTTCTACTCCCACTGTCTTTCCTTTATTGAACATGTTTCTTAGTTTGAATAGATAATCCTCATCTGCCTTATAGTCTTCATTAGGTTCTTGGCCTTTAAGTTTGGGGGCATTAACTCTCATTCTCTTTTTTAAAGCCATGGTATCTAGAAGTATCTGTTGCTCATTTGCTAAAGGCATTCTCACAGAACCATCTGGATTTTTAGGAAGGTATTTATTGTTATAAGGAAGGTCTAAACGTTTTCTCCAAGCAGCATCTGATACTTTATCAGTAACCTCATCATAAGCTTTATAACCTCTTGCTATGTCTCTAACATACTGAAATCCTTGTTTTATTCCAGCTGGACTAAATGTAGGAGCTAAGGCTGTAGGATCTATAGCATTATAGAATCTCTTTGCTAATGCTCCACCTGTTTGACGTTTAGAAACTACTAATTTCTTTAATACATTAGTCCCAGTTTTATACCCATTATTAGCAAACCAAGTTCCCTGTTCTTGTGGAAGTTGTATTCCTGTGTTTGTTTGTTTAGCGTAATCATATGCAGGATCTTCTCCCCCAAGAAATCTCAAAGTACTATCTCGAACTATTTGCGGAAATACATATCCTTTACCATCATCACTCATTAGATGTGTAGATGCTTCACTATCAGGTTCTCCTTCAAATCCTTTTAAAGTATTAGTTTTTAAAGTAGGAGTATTAGTCTCCCTTAATCTTTTAACCCAATCTAGATTTTTATTAGCAGTTAGAACACTATCAACATATGCTGGTTTATTAGTTCTAAATAAGTTACTTCCAGCCTGATGTTTAGGAATTAATTTCTTCATAATTTTTTCTTAGGTATACAAATTTTACCGCCCATTCTTTTAAAAGTAATCTCTTTAGGTGGTTCCTCTAATAAATCGAATCGGTGTGGAATCTGACTAGCTTCTGTTGTACGAGGAACTACAGGATTATTTTGAATTAAATAAAAAGGTTTCCCAGCTTTGTCTAACATTCCAGACTCTTTCTCTGCTTTTAATCGAGTATATAGATTACCAGTAGAACTGTCTACGGTACCTCCCCATCTAGTAGAATAATCTCTGGGATTAAACTTCCATAAATCTTGTGTTACTAAAGTCGGTTTATCTTTAATAGTTTGTTGTTGCATCATATGTCCACCAATATCATCAAAAGCCCCAACTGCAGATTCTGTAGCTCCAGTAGGAGTAGTTGGAAATCCAGTTTCACCTGTTGCAATAGGTTCTCCATGTCTTATTCTAGACTCCATAATATATTTCTTTGTTCCTGGATAGAGTTTTTCATATCTCTCGCCTAATGGAATAGTACCTATGTCTTCTCCAGCTTCTATAAAACCTTTCTGATTACCATATAGATATTGTTTTATTAAATTTCTATCAGTAGAAACACTTCCTAATTTACCAATTTGTCCAGAATATCTACCAAATACAGGAGTCTCACTCCCAACATTCTTTAATAAAGATGAAGATATAACAGGAACTCCTCCAGAAATATCCATCACCTTCTCAGCTGCTTTTTTAATAGGAGTCTTTAAAGGAGTCTTCATTAACCAAGGCATCATTCTATTTCCAAGAGCTTCTCCATATAATAAAGCTAACTCTGTTTTAGGAGTTGCTGTTTTAGGAACTTCCTGTAATAATTTCTTAGGATTTAAAGACCAGTGATTTAAGTTTAAAGCATGAAATCCTTTCTCAGCATCGTCCACAGTCACACCTTTTATAGGCATATCTTTCCATTCCTGTGGAATTCTCTCTGATAATTCTTTGGCTGCCTGCTGTCCTTTTCTCCCGACAGATGCCATAGGTAATATAGCACCCATAGCACCACCCTCAGTCTTAGTCCTACCTGACACATAGTCATATAATCCAGGAACTCCTGTTAGTTCTGCTGCAAATCTAGCTGCTGGGTGTACCCCATATAACTTATCACGTAATCTTCCTATAGGATTAGAAGTGTCTTCTCTTATTTCACTACGATCTTCTCCCTCATCTTCTAAGGGTTTATTTTTTCCATATTCTTTTGGTGCATTAGGATTACCTCTGGGGTATGCTTCTTTTTCTCTCTCAAATATTTGAGGAGGAAGTTTTTCTACTTTCTTTCCTCCCTGTGCCTTAGGTATTAGTTTCTTCATATGTAAAATTAATTTAATTTCCAACGCAAAAGTACAAATATTTTCATTAACTTTGCCGTTTTAAAACCATATTATATGAAAATAAATCAACCTGAAGTAGGATTCTGGCAAGAAATTTTAGCAAATGGAAAAATTGCTAAGAGTTTTATGAGATTACTTGAGTCTTTCTTTTTTATTCTTTTATGCACATATACTTATTTTTCATTTGTTTCCTATCATGCTCAATTTGCTATATATGTAGATCTCCTTAGAAATAATTGTATTACAGAACAGACTTTTGTAGCATTGACTTTACAATTAAAACAAATAAACTGGGATGTATTTGGAATTTTAGTAGTAGCTACAGTAGTACCTAAAGCTATCCAGAAATTTGCCGAGGCAAAAACTGGTATAAAAGACACAACTGAAAGTTCAGTTACAACAACAACAATAGATAAAACACAAACAACAGTTCCACCAAATAATTAATAATGGAAGCACAAGTAATTCAGGATAAAGTCCTAGTAGTCAAGACAACACTACAAAAATGGTTAGGTTATTTAAAGTATGTCATTGTGGCAGGTTTAGTAATCACAATAATTGTTCTATATTATCAGAACAAAAGTTTAGATAAAAACAATCAGATACAAGCAGTAGAATTAATGGCTGCTAAAGACTCAGCAGTAATGTATAAAACTAAAGCAGGACAAGCTTATTTTCAAACTAAAGCTGTAGAAATAGAGAAGAATGCTTTAAAACAATCTTTAGAAGCTCAAGGATTTGATTTAAAACAATTAAAAGCAGAGAAGGTTGTATGGAGAAATGTGGAATCAGCATTAAGATTAGAATTAAAAGTTGCTGGCACTATACATACTAATGTAAAAGACTCTACTGTACAAGACTCTGTTCCAAGTAAACCTCCTATAACAATACAAAAAATAGATTGGACCAATGAGTATTTAACATTAAATGGTGTAATAAAGAATAAAATATTTGATGCTACGTATGATTATAGAATAAAAATTAATTCAGTAGCTGAAAAGAAAGGTAAATCATTTATAGTAACTACTTCACTCTCTGATAAACAAGCCACTATAGTTAGTGGATCTCAATTAATAATCACACCAACTTCTAAATGGTATATGAAACCATGGTTATGGGGAGTAGTAGGATTAGTCGCGGGACATTATATAACTAAATAAGAAAAGCCAGCTGAGTAGCTGGCTTTTTTAATGCTGTAACATTTTCTTTAACATCGGACTATAAAGTATTCCTCCATTTTTCTCAACAATAACTTTCCTAGGACCTTTTCCTCCGGTAGTCACCATCCCATCCTTGGCCATTAAGACCTCATCACACTCCTCTTTCATAGTACCATCAGCCATACGTCTATTCCTACATTTAGACTTACCAGATCCTCTAAAAGTTTTATTAACATTTACTTTTCTCCTAAGTTTTGGTCTACTAGCTAATAATTCCTCATCTTTTATTTTTGGAGATTCTATCTCACCTCCATCTTCTTTCTTATGGAAGCCGTGATGTTTTTTCATAGTCATTGCAAATGCTTTTCGTTTAGGTGTGCATGTTGATTTAGTCATTGGTGTACAATATCCTTTATGCTTAGGATTTACTGCACCTTGAATCCAATTACCTTTTTTGTTTTTAGGGATTAATGCTGTCATAATTTATTAGTTAAATATTGGTAAGGAGTTTCACCTACTTCTCTAGGATATCTTTTAAGTAAAGTTCTGTAACCCACTTTCTTAGTAATTGTATCTTCTTTTGTACCAGTAGAACTCATAGGTAATCCTCTAATTTTATTAGTGAGGTTTGTATATTGAGCTTCTAAATCAGAATATTCAGGTGACATTGGAATAGTTTTATCTCCATACTGTTGAGATAATGCATTAAAAGTAGAATCTAATTGTGCATTTCCAAATCCAGGTTTACTTGCTCTCTCTAAAAATTCTTTTACAGGCACAGTTGGATTAGCTGCTTGCCATAAAGCAGTGGCTTTTGCCTGTTCTTGATTTAGTTTAGATCCTAGTGTTTGAAGTAATTGAGAAAACTTGGGGCTCTTCTCAGAGGTTACTATATTTTTAGTCACTCCTCCAGTCTGATGTTTAAGTATGTTTTTCTTTTTTACTAATTTAGTGTTCATTATATTTTAGAATTTAACGTGAAACTTATTTGCAAAGTTAAAGTATTTTTCATACTTTTGCAAACGATAAAAGATTTAATTTAAACTCAAAAACAGATCAATGGAATTACACGAACTAAAGGATTACCTAGATGAAAAGTTTGCAATGAATAATGAGGTCCTAAATGAAAAATTTACTAATGTTAATGAAAAGTTTGCCAACGTAAATCAAAAATTAACTTCAATTGAAATGCAAACAACTAAGACTAATGGGAGAGTTAATAAATTAGAAATTAAAATGGAAGATATAGATAAGGAATCTATTACTCATATAATTAAATGCCCCGTTAAAAAAGAACTAGATGATTATAAAACAAAGATGGAATCTGATTTACTTCTATTTACGGTAGTTAGGAAATATCCTAAAACAAGTACATTTATTATAGGAGTGTTAATCTTACTACTTGTCTCAGGAAGTATTGAGAATGTGAAAAATCTACTGGGATTTTAAAAAGTAATACAATGAATGAATTAATATATGATAAAAGGAATGGTAATGTAGCTTTCAGAGATTCTGATCACTGTTACTTTGACCTTAGAGACCCAAATAAAAAATATGTATCTGTTACCACTTGTATTCAAGACTATTATGAAAAGTTTGATGATTATTTCTGGAGTCATTATAAAGCATTAGAGGCATTACATGGCTTAGAAGAATTTAAAGGAACTCAAGTAAAGAAAGATCTATTAAACTTTAAAGTTTGGAAAGATAATTATGCTAGTACTTTATATATTTCCCCAGAATTAGTACATGAAAAAGCTAAAGAAATTTCTGAGGGATATAAACAACATAGTCAAGAAGCTTGTGAATATGGTACTGCTTATCATCTTGAGCAAGAATTAAAATTTTATACTCCCAAATGGAACTTAGGTACATTTGATGGGAGATTTTCAGAACATTCTAATGAATATATTTGTAAAAAAGATTATTACGAACTTGATTTAGAATATGGAGTATACCCAGAATACTTAATTTCCTGGGAAGAAGAAGACTTACGTATCTCGGGACAAATAGATTTACTTATAAAAGAAGGAAATACTATTTATCTACTTGATTACAAAACAAATGCAAAAGGAGTAGAGGATAAATCTTATTATAATCATAAAACTAAAAGTTTTAAGATGATGAAATATCCAGTTAACAACTTGCAGGACTGTACTAAAGTCCATTATCAATTACAACTTAGTTTTTATGCTAGACTTTTACAGAAAATAAACCCAAAGTTTGAAATAAAATTACTACTTTTGAAACACTGCTCCAGAGATGGTGTCGAAACAGACATTGAATTGGAATACATTCCTAATGAGATTGATAAGATCATTAAGGACATCAAAAAAAGAAATTATATTGAACGCGAAAGGAATAAAAGATGAGTTTAATTGATATAGTAGAGGGTCACCTCAACGAACTTACAGGAAAACATAAAGATTTAAGTGAAAAAAGATTATCTATTTGCAATAATTGTCCCATAGTAAAACAGTCTGGAATAGGACCTATATGTGACTCTGATAAATGGATAAATAAAAATAATGAAAGCTCTGAAGAATACTTCGAAGGAGCTACAAGAGGATGCGGCTGTCGATTATCCGCTAAGACAGCTTTAAAACATGCACGATGTATTATTGGAAAGTGGTGATTATGATGCTCAACATAATAATATTAATAAAATAGAGCAAATATAAATAATTTAATAAATATGACAATGGCAAATGTAAAGGCAAACCACAGTAATGTAGTGGTCAAAGTACTTAAAAATAAGTACGTAAAAACAAAAACAGAGAGTGGATTAATTCTTCCCTCAGGAATGGCACTCTCACAAGAGACTGGACAGATCGAAAGTGATCTAACTGAAATTATAGCACTCTGCGAAATCGTAGATGCAGGTCCGGAATGTAAGTATCATAAAATAGGAGATGAGGTATACTCAGATTCTAGAAGTTTTAGACCAATTCCTTTTTTAGGATTAGGTTATTTTATCATCAACGAACAGAATATTCTGTGTAAAGTAGTTGAGTAATGGAATTAGAAAAAGTATATTATCTCCCCGGAGAATTATGCGAAGTTAAACACAAGATTCTTAATAAACCTATCATGGTGGTCAAGAAAAAGGTGACTAAAACTATTCGCCCTAAACCCACAGATATTAAAAAAGACTTCCTACAGGGTATCATATGTTACTGGTTCTCAACAGATATGGTATATCATGAGCAAGTCTTCTCAACAAAGGACTTAAGAAAAGTATAATAAAAAGAAAGGTTTAGAATTATCTAGGCCTTTCTTGTCATTTTAAATAATTAATAAAAACTATGGAAAAAGAAGAGAGTGCAAAATTTATTCAGTATATGGCTAAGAAACTGAATGCTAAAACACAAGCAGAACTGGAAACTGCTCTAACCAGCATGGGCGAGGAAAAATTAAAGGCCGCTTATGAAGAATTTAAATCACAACCTACTTATAAAAAAGGTGGAGTTATTTATTTAGAATGCCTTAAGAAATTTAAAAAAGGTGGAGTAGTAAATTGTGGATGTGGTAAAAAGATGGATAAAGGTGGAGTTGTTAAAGCACAATGGGGTGCTATACTTGGAGCCGCTAAAGGAGTATTTGCTGGAGCCAATACTGCAGGTAAATTAGCACAAGGAGCTTCTACTGCAATGAAAGTGGGAAAAGGTTTACAGACTGCTGGTAAAGTAATTGATGCTGGAAAACAAATCTATGGATCTGCCCAACAATTTATGAAACCTGCACAAACTATGCCTACCCAACAAGTAGCAATTAATCCACCAATACCAAGTCTTTACAATCCTATACAGACACAGAATCAACCTATACTTAATCAAAGAGCTATGCCAACATTTGCAGAAGATGGTGCTAAGTTAAAGAAACTAAAAGACTTAAAGAAATTCAAAAAGTTTCAAGCAGGAGGAAGCGTAGATGCTATCTCTGGGAAAGTAGGGACTTTTGACACAGAAAAATCTGATGATACTTTATCTTTTGGACAAGCTTTTAGAAAGAATAGAGCTTCTGGTGCAAAGGAATTTACTTATAAAGGTAAACGTTATACAACTAAAACTAAAGAAGATGATGCTCCAGCTAGAACTTCTAATACCATTGGGGAAGTCTCAGTAACTGCTAAAAAGAAAACTAATATGTTACCTGAGGTTACTGTTACCGCAAAAAAAAAATAATGAGGGGAGGAGGTCCCCTTGATGAACCCTCAAACAATAAATTATCTTTCGGACAGGCACTCTTAAAAAATAGAGAAAGAGGAGTGCCTACTTTTAAGTGGAGAGGTAGACAATTTCTAACAAAGGAAACTACTAAAACTACAAAAAATATGCCCGAGTAAACTTATAAGAAATAATGGAACTATTTATAGTTAATGAAAATATGCAAGCTGAAATAAATAAAGCAGATGTATTCTTAATCAAAGAATTCAAAGCTTTATTTGAAACTCAGCGCTGTAAAATTGTAGGAGATGCTAAAGGCATCACAAAATTAAGAGCACAAAAAGAATTAGCTTTTATATATTTAGTATATGATTGGAAAACACCATACTCAGAATATTCTGCAAAAGAAAAATTAGAAGCAGCTTTATTAGATAGTGGTATAGAACGATCTTGGATTGAAGACCCTGTGTTAAAAGCAGCCTGTCAAAAATATCAAGATCTACAAGACTCTCGTATTTTAAGATTATTACAATCTGCTTATAAAGCAGTTGATGAACTACGACTTTATTTTGATACTCTTAATTTACAAGAAAGAGACGCCATGACACAACGTCCTATATTTCAAACAAAGAATGTATTAGCTGAGATTGCTAGTCTTGGTAAAACTGTGGAAGGTCTACAACAATTAGAATTTATGGTTATGAAAGAAAAAGAAAAGGCTACTAATTTACGTGGAGATCAACAACTTGGAATATTTGACTAATGGCTAAACAAATACACTGGGATATAACTACTGAGGAAATATGGAAATTACACAAAGATGGGAATGCATTTTTTGATCCTTCTCTATCTTATGAACTTACTGGTTATAGACCAATCACAGCAACACAAGGATTAGATTTTGATCCAAAACCTTTTATTGAGATAGGCAGGAAATATGATTTAACAAAAAGATTTGTTGATTTACCTACACAATCTAAAGCTTTTAAAGATTGGTGGTTAGAACAACATAGACTCTCTAATGACGGAGTTACATTTAATGGTTATAGAATTACTGGAGATCATTATTTCTTTTTGAATTTCTATACTATGCCTAAATCTAAGGATACTAAAAAAGCAGGAGGAGGACGTTTAGAAGGACGACCTGATTTCTGGGCAGCTCACTATGAATTATTTCATTACATAGAATTATGTGAGGTTTTAGGATATGATGCAGTAATATTAAAATCTCGTGGGGTAGGTCTCTCTGAGATTGCAGCCTCTTTAGGAGTCCGTCCTTATATAACCATTAAAGGGTACTCCTCTTTATATGTAGCTTCAGCAGTTAACTTCCTAGAGCCACCAAAAGGTATCTTAGGTAAATGCTGGAAACAATTAGATTGGTTAAACTTAAATACTGGTGGTGGAATGCGTCGTGTACGTATGTCTGTGGATAGTATCTATCAGAAACAAGCTGCTAAAAAAGATAAAACAGGTACTGTTCATGGACATCTCTCTATGATTTCAGGACAAGTAGTAGATACTCCAGATAAGCTTAGAGGAGACCGTGTGGATAGATTATTTTTTGAGGAATCAGGTAGTAATAAATGTCTTACGGATACTTGGATTGTTGGAGGAGCCCTTGTAATGATTAATGGTAGACGACATGGAATGCGTATGGCTTTTGGAACTGGTGGTTCTGAAGGTCCTAATCTTGAGGGATTAGAGAAAATGTTTTTAAATCCAAAAGGTTACACTAGTTTACCTTTGAGACACACTCATACTCTTAAAAAAGAATTAATATCTACTGGATATTTTATACCAGCTTGGGTAACTGTGATGGACTCTATGGATTCCAGAGGAGTTGCTGATGAAATTTCTGCAAAAGCCTATTATGAAAACCTACGTCTTCTACAAAAAGACGACTTTAAAGAATATTCTAAATTTTGTGCAGAGTATTGTTTTTATCCAGAAGAGGCTTTGTCTCGACAAGGTAATAATAACTTTGACCAAGAAAAATTAGCCGACCAATATACTGAGATTGTTTTTAATAAATCTACTCCTAAAATAAAAGATGGTTTTACCAAGTGGACTTATGAGGGAGATAGTAATAGAATAATTGGTGTTAAATTTATGGAAACCCCTGGGGGAACTATGCATATAGCAGAAGACCCAATACTAGATAAAGATGGGAAGTTAATTAGAGACTTATATGTAGCTGGAATTGACTCTATTGATAAAGGTGTGGGAGATTCTATTACTACTAATGGTTCTCAGTTTTGTGTCACTATTAAAAAAAGGACTTTTGGCCTTGATGGAGACAAGTATGTGGCTTATTATATGGATAGACCCTTTGATGTTAGAGTGGCTTATGAAAAATGTGCACAACTCTTAACTATGTATGGATGCAAAGCAAACTTAGAAGACACAAAAATCTCAATCATTGGATATTATAGAGAGAAACATTGGATGCATTTACTTATGCCCAGACCTCAATATGCTATTCAAGGAGATACACGAAGACCTCCTAATGCAATTGGTACTCAAGGTACTGATAAAATGATTTTACATGGTATAGATTTAATTGAGAACTATGTGAAAGACTATTGTCATAATATTAATTTTCTGGAGATGTTGGAACAACTTCAAAATTGGAGTTGGGAAAAGAAAGGAAAGTTCGATATAATTTCATCCATGGTTATGTGTGAGATTGGAGATGAAGAACTCATGGGAATTACCCCATTAAAAGAAAGACCTCCTACTGATATTTGGCATGACATAGGATATTGGAATGATTCCAATGGAGTTAAACATTATGGAGTTATTCCACATAAAGGAGAGATGAATATTTTAATAAATTCAGTAATAAATGGACACAACAGTTTTTAAAGAAGGTATCCTTCAATTTTTTAAGGATACATATAATGTAGAGTATATCTCAGATTTCACAATTGATTATTATTATGATGGTGATATCTATAGATTCACAGCACAGTTCCAATTAAATCAACAAAATAAACCCATTACTATCTCTGGACAATTCACTACTATAGAAGATTTCACTATCTTTGCAGTAAAGGAATTAAGAGCAAGGAGATTTCCCACAGTAGATTATTTTAAATTAATCCATGCGGAAAGTCCTGATGAACAGAAACTTAGAGAAGAATGCGAAAGCAAATAACAAATTAATTTAATATTATGGGTGAACTGATAACTAAAGAGTCCTTAATGGGGGCTCAAAAAGTAATAGTAGGAGATGGTACAGCTGATGTTATCTTACGGACTTTAGGGAAAGTATATATACAAGCGGGTGCTAGACTGAAATTACTAGATGATTTCATTAAGGAATTGGCTACTGTAACTAGTTCACCAGTAGCTATAAATAACCTAACAATTCTCCCCACAGATGAGGATTTACTTACTTTAGTTTATCCAGGAGATGGACAGTTTGTTTTTATAAGTGCATCTCAGAATTTATATATCACAGTAAGTGGAGAATATCTCCCAATCATTGCAAAAAATGAAGCTACTATTAATTGGGATACTTTAAATAAAGCTTTTGTTTCAAAATCTGGCGATATAATGACAGGAAGTTTAAAAGCTACTGAATTTATTGTAGATGAAAAAATTACAGCTCATGGTCCTATAGTCTCAGATATTTCTGAGAGTCCTTTCATAGTAAAATCTACCAAAATGGTAGAGAACTTAAATGTAGAACAATTAGGTGGATTAAAGAGAGAGAACTATGCTGTAAAAGCAGAAGATGAAGCAATTACAGGGCAGTGGGATTTTGAAAATCAAACTAATTTTAAGGAACTCACTACATTCAAAAAAGATTTAGTGAGTGCAGATGGGTTTGCTTCAGGATATTCTGGATTTGGATGGAAATTAGACACTAAGACTAACACTTTAACAGTGGATAATCTTATTGTCCGTAGAATCATGCAAGTATATGAGTTAGTAGTAGCTAAAATTCGTGCTACTAATGGAGCTTTATGGGTTGCAGATGCAGATAAAGTAATGGAAGTTACTAAGTTAACTTCTCCAGAGGTTTTAACAGTCTTTGGGGATGATAGATTCTCAAATTGGAAACATTATTCTTATGATGGACAGTATTTATGTTCAGGATATGATTTAGATGGAACTCGTATTGAGTTTTTTGAAGGAGCTCCTATAAAAGATGTAAATGGAAATGTAATTACACCACAATCTGGTTATGATAGTACAGATGATTTAGATTTAGTAATAGCCTTGGCTATTCCAGGTAATCCAAAACGATATTTAAGTTCATATTTTACTGGAGAATTCTATAGAATAGTTATAGAGAATCCTAAGATGTATCCATTCAGAGTTAATGATATTGTAAGATGTCAAAAATTCACAGGATCTTCTATTAAAACCTATGATGCATTAGTAACTAATATAGCTCCTGATAGTCATATCATTATAAGATTATCCGTCTTTAATATAGATGGTTTACTTTATGAGATAGAACCAGAAGTTACAGATGGTCTAGTTCGTATAGGAAATATAAATAATCAAAGTAGACAGGGTGCTATTTACATGACCTCTTCAGAACAGAATAGTCCTTATATGGATATTCTCACAGATGTTAATAGACCAGATTTTGCACATCCTCTATTAAATGATAATGGAGATGTTATTGCTACACCTAAAAATTTAAAATTAAGATTAGGTAATCTCTCTGGTATTTACGACCCTGCTTTTGGGCCAAGACAACCTAGTGGTATGGGATTGTACGGGGAGAATGTATTCTTAAAAGGAAACCTAGTACAAGTTACTGCTGGAGAAGAAATTAGAGTTCCTGTATACAGAGGAGTGTGGGACTATACTAAAATTTATTGGATAAATGACCAAGTTACTTTTAATGAAGTTATTTATACTTGTATAGGAGATATTTTAACAGGTGTACCACAAACACAGAATCCAGAAGTAGATAGTAGATGGGAATCATCTGTATCTTCTTTAATGGTCACTCTGTCTAATCCCTCAGTTGTAATAGGACTTGATAAAGATGGAGTATTAAAATCTGGAGAGATTGGAATCAATGGTAAGTCTACTTTATTCACTGTTTATAAAGGAACTTTAGATGTCACTTCTCAATATAGTTTACGCTTAGGAAGTTATAGTGGAGTAACTTTAGATATCTTATCTAATAAATTATATATTAGTGCTCTTTCTGATTTTACTCCAAAATCTTTATTAGTTACTTTAACAAAAGGTGGAGTAGATGTTAGAAGTTTGTTTTGGAGTCTTAGTTATTCAAAAGATGGACAAGCTGGTGCTCCTGGAAATGATGGTGCACCTGGTAAAGATGGAACAAATGGAACAAATGGTTCTCCTGGTGCAAAAGGAGATGTAGGGCCTTCTTTAACTTATGAGGGAGAATGGAGTTCTACAACACATTATTACAATAGAGTTACTGTACGCACTGTAGTTAAAAGAACTATTGCCTCAGTTATTACTTATTATATTACTAAGTTATCTACTACAGGAAATGATATAGATTTTGGCACTGCTCAGAATCCAGAAACACATCCAGCTTTATGGGAAACTTTTGCTGGACAATTTACTAGTGTAGCCACTGGTTTATTATTAGCTGAGAATGCTGTAGTTAATATAGCTGCTAATAATACTTTGTACATAGGTGCAAGCGGTGCTGCAGGAATTTCAGCATTAGGATGGAAAGGAGATAGTAATGGATTTCAATCTATGAGGACTGATAGTGGAGGAATAACTCCTTTAACTATTCTTAATGTAGATGGAAGTTTCATTACACAAAAAGGAACTATTGGAGGATGGACTATTGATGCTACTAGTATTTCTAGTCCTGGTAATTTAATTAAGTTAAATTCTGCGGGACATATTGATATTCAAAGTACTGGTTATTTAAACATTGGGAGTAATATCTCTTTAAAAGGAAATAGTGTCTCAAATTTTGGAGGGTTAAATATTGGAACTGATGGTACTTTATATGCTGATAAAGCTGGTACTCGCACATTTCAAATTAGTCCTAATGGGGATTTTCTATTCAATGGTAATTTTTATTTATCTAATCAGGCCGGTGGTAATGTTACTGCTGCATTCTCAGATTTATTTGATGTTATTTTAAACCCAGATGGTGTTACCATTAAAGTTTTAGTAAGTAAAGTAAATTTTGCTTCTAAAGGAGATATTACAGCATATCAAGTAGGTGCATTAGATTCTACTACAAATGGTGTCTTAGCTTTATTAACAGGGACAGGTCCTATTTATAAACCATCTGATACAGAAGTGGGTTTAAGATATGATACAGGACAATTTCAATTATCAGGAGGAAATACTTTACAAATAATTCCTTCAGTTCTAATACCACAAAGTGCTTTAGATTTAAAATTAAACGTATCACTAAAAGGTTCTGCAAATGGTTTAGCAGAATTAGATGCGAGTGGATTTGTAAAGAACACACAGTTACCTAGTTATGTAGATGACGTTTTAGAGTTCTCAACAAAACCTTCTTTTCCTACAATAGGAGAGACTGGTAAAATTTATGTTGCATTAGATACAAATGTTACTTATAGATGGAGTGGTTCAGTATATGTTGTCATTGGTTCTGACTTAGCTCTTGGAGAAACTTCTGCTTCAGCTTATCGTGGAGATAGAGGAAAGATTGCTTATGACCATACATTCTTAACAACAAATCCTCATGGTGTTACTAAAGCACAAGTGGGTTTATCTTTAGTTGACAATACAGCCGATTCAACTAAATCAGTTAGTTATGCTTCAGCAGCAGGTACTGCAACAAATTGGAGTGGTTCGGGTGCATTAGGTTCAGCAGCATACGTTAACACTTCAAGTTTTGCACCTTCAGGTTATGGTGTTGGCGGTTCGCCTGTGGTTACAACTGATGCAGACAATTATAAATTAACTGGAGATTATTATTTTGTAACACCTATAGCACATTCACCACAAGCATATTTTCAAGCTCATGTTATGGGTTCAAGCAATGGCGACTTTGCTCAAATAGGAGTAGCTTCGACTAATGAATTTCATTTTAGATGGGGCACAGGTACATGGCACAAAGTATGGAATGATGGAAATTTAAACCGTTCAGACGTTGCTTTTGCTGCAAGTACAGGGTCATTTTATAGCAATGTGATAGTAAATAGCAATGCTGCTGATATTGTAGCATTAACACTAAACGCAAATACAAATCACGGAGTCAGACAAAATTTTTATAATCAAAATGCTTCTGGTTTATATAATTTTCAGATTGGAAGTAATATAACTGCGAATAATGCTTTTGAAATTTTAGCATCTACAGCATTGGACGGAAGCGGTTTTAGTAATGTTTTTAAAATTACAAATACAGGTGTAGCAACTTTTGCAAGTAGTATTAATCTTGGAGCATTACAACAAATAATTTGGGGTGGTGGTTACGGTTCAGGCAAACCATTGATTGAAGGTTCAGCCGCTGGAATGAATGTTTATCCCAAAGGAAATTTAAATGATGGTATATTTAACGTAATTGGTACAATTAGGGCAACTGTAGCGGCATCTGTTGGGGGGTTCAGGGTTGATGGGGGTAATCCGCCAGATGGTTATGGATTAGAAATATATTATGATGCCGCATCAAAGGAAACGAGATTTAATGCTCTTGATAGAGGTATAACCTATACTTGGCATCCAATGGTTTTTAATGCTTCAAATTATGCATTTGGAGGTGTTGCAGTTTTTAATAATAGTGTTACTGTGCCTGTTTTACAAATTAATACAGCAGCTGGTGCAAATTCTCAAGATGCAATACTATTAACAAAAGCAAATGGATATGGAACGGCAGCAATCCAACAGTATTATAGTACATATTTAGATTATGGTCTTGGATTATCAATACAAGGTGAAAATAAATTTACACTTAATCAATTAGGTAATGCAGTTTTTAATGGTTCAGTTGCAGCAAAAAATTTAGCATCAGTTGGTGATTCAGGTGTTGCAGCAGGTGTTGCAAGTAGCTCAATAAGATTACTAGGTAATGGTTTAGCACATTCAAATATTGCTTGGCAACCAAATGAAAGAACAATATCTTTTCATACATCAATAGCAGGATTGGGATTAGATGATTATTGGGGTGCTGTTAGTCTTTATGCAGGTGGCGTTATTACAACTAATTCATCTTTTAAAACGACTTCACCTGTTTCATTAGTCGGTAATTATGATACAAATACAACAGAAGATAAATGTATTTGGACAATTGGAACAGGATGGAATACAGTTGCAACAATGTACGGTATTGGCTACGATTACGAAGTTCAATCAGGTTTTGGACATTCAATCTTTTTTAAAGCTGCTGGTAATAAGCATACTTGGATTAGTTTATCAACTGGTAATATCTATACAACTGGCTCATTTGTTGCAGGCGGTGAAATCACAGCCTATAGCGACAGACGTTTAAAATCAAACATTCAACCATTAACTTTAAGAGGTGATTTAAAACCAATGACATATGAAAAAGATGGTAAACAGTCAATTGGTTTTATTGCTCAGGACGTACAAGAACTTTATCCTGAGTTGGTGAAAGGTGAGGGTGAAGAAATGTTGAGTTTGAATTATGGGCAATTAACAGCAGTTTTATATGCTGAGATATTAGAGTTAAAAAATAAGATTAAGAAACAAAATAAAAAACTTAAAAAATTAAAAAATGGAAAATGAAGTAAAAACAGAAATTGTGAAAACAACATTAACAGGCACCATTGAAGGTAAGAGTGTTGTGATTAATTATGAGAATGAATTAGGAAAATTACCAACAAATGTAGGTGCTACTTGTAATATTCCAAATACAGAGAATCCTATGGAAAATACAAACATTAATGTTAGTGTAAATATTATGGGCAATAAAAATATCATTGTTAATGGAGCTCCTGCTCTTGGAAATATTTCTATGATATTATCAGGAATAGAATCTACTATACAAGGAATTTTAACTAATCCTCCAGTAGTATAGATAAATTAAAATAAAGGGCACTTATGCGCTCTTTATTTTTAAAATATTTGTATCTTTGCACATTAATGAATTAATAATTTTAATATGACACACGCAGACATTAGATTCCTATGGGAAGCCTTGAACGTATTTATTAAATACGTCGCAGATAATGATATAAAAAATCACTATCTAAATTATGGATTAAAAAAGAATGGTATAATTCTTGAAAAAGAATTTAAGTTAATACAAGAAAGTACATCTCAGAGACTTATTGAATTAGAAAGAAAAGCTATTGAATTAGGTAATGCTAAACTATCTGATTCCACAGAAAGAACTGATAGTACTCCATACCTTTTAGGATATGTAGAATTAACAGAAGAAGAAAAAGTAGAACATACTGTATTAGCACAGGAATTCAACACATTTTTACAGACTAAAAATGACACAAAATTATATATGTTGAAGTTTAGTGTAGAAGAAATGAAGAAATTACCTTTAACTTGGCAAATGAGTAATATTTTAGCCAATTTTGTAGAAGAATAAAATTAAACCCCTTAATACCAATTGATTATGAAAGAATTTAATGATTATTTTACAGTAATATTAGGTCATGAAGGGGGATTAGTGAATAACCCAAATGATCCAGGAGGTCAAACTAAATATGGAATCTCTTTATTATTTATAAAGGGACTTACTTTAGCTGATGGAGATATAGATCATGATGGAGATATAGATAGTAATGATATTAAAGCACTTACTATAGAAGATTCCAAGGAACTTTATAAAAAGTTCTTTTGGAATCCTTTGCATTTAGAGAAACTTGTAAATGAGGAACTAAAACTAAATTTATTTGATCACGGAGTAAATGCAGGGACTAAAACAGCAGTTAAATTACTACAAAGGATCCTATCATTAGATGATGATGGATCTATTGGTAACATGACTATTACTGCTGCCAATAATTACACAGGAAATATTATTGAGGAGTATAAGAAAGCACGAGAAAATTATTATTTAGCCATTATAGCTAAAAATCCTAAACTTAGTGTATTCAAAAATGGCTGGTTCAATAGAATAAAAACAACAAAATTTAACTCATGAACATTTTCAACTACGATAGTTCCGCTACTTATACTGAAAAAGAAAAACAATCTGAAGATTATCTAAAAGGATGTATTGATAAAGCTATTACAGAGTTAGTCTATGATAAAGACTATTTGCGTAAAGCATATAATTATTACAACTGTACTAGAGATAAAGATCAGTTCCGACATCTAGAAGAAAACTTTGGAATTGGAAGTTCTACAGCAGTAGAATTCATTCCTTTAGTACGTAGACATATTGATGCCCTAATTGGAGAATTACTTCAATCAAAACTTAGACCAAAAATTACATGTAAGGATTCAGAGACACTTTCTAAAATAGAAAGAGAGGCTCAAAAAGCTATTTACTCAGCAGAACTTAATAGAATTAAAATTCAACTCTCTGATAATATACAAGCTATATTTGGAGAAGGAAAAGAAGCAGTAGATAAAGCAAATGAAGAGGAACTTTCTAAACTAAAAGAAATTACTAAAAGGGATTTTATCTCAGAGTATGAAATAGCTGCTCAGAATATGATAGAATTTTTTTTACAATCAAGAGAAGTAAATCTTTCTTTAAAAAGAGAAAATCTTTTTAAGGATATTCTTATTGGAGGACAGTGTTATTATAAATCTAAAACTAAAAAAGGATCTCCTGTACCAACAGTAGAAGTATTAAATCCTTTTGATGTGTTTCCAGAGTTAAATGTAAACTCCACTTATATTAACAAAAGTAGAAGAATTGTATATGTGAAATACATGTGCAAGGAAGAAATTATAAACGAGTTTGGAGATGATATGTCTAAAGATGATTTAGATCTTTTACAAGATGTAAATCTAGATAGTTTCTCACATAATGTTTATTATATACGGGCTGAATCTGGCGGTATTGTTTCTAATGTAGAGGCTACTATTCCAGGAACTTATCCGTACTACAATGATAGTTATGCTGGAAATAATAGATATCCAGTTTACTACGTAGAATGGTTAGAAAATAATAAAGTAAAAGTGGGAGAAAAAACTTTCTTTAGAATGGACCGTTATAAAGGTGCTAGAATTGGAAGTGAAATTTATCTTAATATGGGAAAAGATGATACTGTATGTAGATCTATAGAAGATCCATATAATTGTACTCTCTCTATTAATGGTGTACAATTAACTACACGTTCTGGTAAACCATTTTCCATGGTATTGTCCACTGCTAATCTACAGGATAAATATGATATACTTCATTGGTATCGTGACACTTTAATTGCAAATTCTGGAGTAAAAGGTGACTGGATTGATGTGGCTTTAGTTCCTACATTCTTAGGAAATACTCCTGAGGAAAGACTTCTAAAACATGCTGCTTATAAAAAAGCTGGAAAAGCTTTATTTAATTCTGCCCAAGAAGGTAGAGGTGTTCCTATGAATACTACATTTGCAGGATTTGATGATACTGTTTCAGGACAATCAATCCAGGCAATACAACTTGCTATTACACAAACAGAAGATATATGTAGTGCTATTACTGGAGTATTTAGAGAAAAACTAGGAGATATAGAACAACATGATGCTGTAACGAATGTTGCGGTAGGAATGAGAAATTCTGCAGTAATTACAAAACAATATTTCAACACATTAAATGGAGTAGTAAAAGAGCTTCTCACAGATATGCTAAATCTATCAAAAGCTTCTTTAAAAAAAGAATTTAAAGGATCACTTATTTTAGGTAATAGATTAACTAGAATCTTTACAGTACTCCCAGAAAACATTTCTTTTACAGATCATGATATACATATTGGAGATTCTGAAGAAATTACTAGAGATATTGAGTTGATTAAAAATATGACTATGGAATTAATGAAAGCAGGTCTTGTGGAACCAGAACTTATGTTCGAGACAATCACAACAGAGAGCTTGACTGAGTTTAAAGAAACCGGCTTAAATTCACTACATAGACAGAAAGAGGCACAAGGAGTTATGGCAAATCTACAACAACAAGTTGCTCAATATGAACAACAAATGAAAGAAGCCCAAACTCAAATCCAACAACTTTCCTCTAAAGTACAAGAAAAGGAACAAGCTGAAATTCAATTAAAACAAGCAGAACTTAAGATGAAAACTGAACAAGGTGCTGCTAAAATAAAGAATGATAAAGACTTTAATGATCAGACTGTAGGATTAAAAGAAAAACAAATACAAGCTGAAGTTCTACAACTTGCAGATAGTAACAAGAAAAATGACGAAATTAAAAATATAGGATGAACATAACAAATTATAAAACAGGCTTTACTATTGCTCCGTCAATACTAACAAATCAAATGGCAGTTACTATTGTAACCTATTTGTCAACAACAAGTAGTACTATATTAGCATCATTTGTTACTAATGATGAGATCAATTACGATTTTTTAAAAGACGGACTCTATGAGTTCTCCCAAATAATATTTTCTACTATAGTTACTCCTACTGGATATTATATTGCTAATAACAAAGTGTATTTAAACACAGTACTTGTACCAGATATGGTTACCTTATTAGATAATACAGCTATCACTAAAGACTCTGTAAAAATTGTAGTTATTAATGATATAGAAACTTGTTATTCTAATTTAATAAAAAAAGTCTTATCTAATAAATTATCTAAGATTTGTGATATTACACATCATGAAGAAGAGATAAAAGATATTCTTCAAATGGCAATAACAGCCATCAAATATGCCTCAGAATTAGGTCTGATTTATCAAGCACAACGTATCGTTGAATCTATAATAAGTTCATGTGATATATGTGGTACTACTAATATTGAAAATTGCGGATGTAATGCGTGAATTAGAACTTAAATTACTAAATAGTTTTATAAAAATTTTAGAATCTTATGAGGGAGGGAATCCCCTTCCTTATAAAAATTTAAAACTTTATATGGAATCTTATGAGATGAATATATTAACAGACCAAAAATACTATGAATTCGTATGGGACAATTTATAACAACAGTTGGTAATGTTACAATTACCACTCCTACTAGTGTTTCTATGCCAGATTATAATCTAGCAGAGAGCATTCTTATACCACTACAAAATCCTTATAATCCAGCTACTCTAAGTGTAACACAGGTTACAGGAACTTCCACAAAAGATCTAATGAGTCAAAAGGCTACTACGGATGCAATTAATGGGGTACAAAATAATTTAACTAATGCTATTAATGCTTTACCTGCATTTCCACCAGAGACAGAGCCTGCATTTAATGCTTCTATTGCATTTAATTTAACATCTTCTGATCTCACTAATTTTAGAACAGCTTATGGATGGGGTAATCATGCGGGATTATATAGACCGATTGGTTATGTACCAGCTTGGAGTGAAATTTCTTCTAAACCTGTCTTTGCTACAGTAGCTACTACAGGAAGTTACAATGATTTAATAAATAAACCTACACTATTTAATGGAACATGGACCAGTTTAACTGGAAAACCTACTGCCTTAAGTGCCTTTACTAATGATTTATTATTTATTTCATCTTATACGGAAACTGACCCAACAGTTCCTTCCTATGTAAAATCAATTTCCTCTACTAATATAACCAATTGGAATACAGCAGTAACTAATTCGCATTTGCATGCTAATAAAACTGTACTTGATGGTATAGATGCTACGGCAGTAAGTAATTGGAATGGAAAACAACCTGCTGGGGCTTATTTAATTGCCTCTGATATTACAGGTAAAGAAAATATTTCTAACAAAGAAAATACAACTCTTGATACTTCTATCACTAAATATCCCACAAATAATTTAATCAAAACTTATGTAGATAATAAAACCACATCTTTAATTCCTACAAATAGTAAAATAATTCCTACAGATTTTATATGGACTGGAGTTTTAACTGGATCAAATCAAACATGGATAATCACATTTAATCATGTTATTAGTGGAAATGTAACAATTCCTGCAAATGTAACTTTATATTTTATGGGAGGGTCTATTACAGGTATTACTACATTAACAGGAAACAATACTAAAATTATTGCGGATGATGCTAATATAATTTCAGCCACAACTATAGCTGGAACTTGGACCACAGATCATACGTGGTTTAGATGGTTTGGGGCCAAAGGTGATGCTGCTACAGATGATTATGTTAAAGGTCAGCAGTTGCTTGATTGGGCATATTCTAATAATAGGATGAAAGTATGGATGGGTACTGGACGTTATAGGGTAGCAACAAGTGGTTTTACAATAAAAGTAGATTTTGAAGGACAAGGGAATCATACATATGGTAATTCTAGTGAAATATACAACAGAACTACAAGTGGTTATGGAGTAAAAGTAGCAGAAAATTACATTACCCTACAGAATTTTACAGTTTATGGAAATGCTACTGCTAATTTTGGAGTAGGTGCTACTTGTGGAGATGGTATATTAGTAGATGGTACAATCTATACTGGAATTCAGTATGTAACTTTTAAGAATGTAATTGCAATAAGAAATAGTTATGGATTTAGATTTACTGCAGGTGCCTGGTTAATAAACTTTTATGATTGTTATGCAGTTGAGAATCTCTATGATGGATTTAATGCAGATTCAGGGGATGGTGGTGTAGTAAATACAGGTCAGAAAAATCATATAAATTGGTTTGGCTGTACATCTACTGGAAATGGTCGTAATGGCTGGACTCTATGGGGAATGTCACTTCATTTATATGGATGCGATGCTGAATTAAACTACGCTCAAGGAGTTGACTTGAATAATGTACTCTCAAAAGATAGAACTTTTGATGTAGATTGTTTAAATACAATGATTTCAGGTTGTCACTTTGAAGGCAATGGTTATGGGGCTATCCATGTTAGTGGTGGAATATATAATACACACTACATGTATGTTAGAGGATTGATTATAGAGGGATGTTATATTTATGATGGCACAGCTTTAATGAAAGATAGTAGAGTAAATTCTTTACTATTTGAAAGTTATGGTGCAGTAAATGAAGGAACAGGTGCTATACGTAATGTCAGAGTAGCTAATAATACATTTGCGGGAGACATGGCTGTACTATGTAATTTTAATGGATTACTTGATGCACAATCATATATCGATTTACCTACTGATACTCATTTTATAAACTTTGGTAGAGCTACTAATCCAAATCAATATCGTACTTTAGTTATTAATGGTTATTTTTATGCAAAAGGAGTTACTTGGACTAATCCATTAAGATCTGAGACAGTACCAACTGGAACTACAGTATCTTTTCCAATAACATTACCTTCAAATTGTAATATTCAACAATATAAAATTTGGGTACAAACAGATGCTACTAATTATACAATTACTTTTAATACAATGGCTCGTGATGGTTTAACTGGAATTGGAGCATATGGTAATTCATTGATTTATACAGATGCTATTGCAGGAAATTCAGGAAGTAAACTTATAAACTCTTCCACTACTGGATCATACACAGCTTCTAATAGAGTTATTGAGAGTAAAAATGATATGTATCTTAACATTACTGTTACGATTACTACTCCTGGAACTTATCTTTATTTAGGTAATCCTGTTATACTTTACAAACCTTAAAACTACAAATAAAAAATCCATGGTTGTTTATTTTAAAAAGTAAATAATCATGGATAAATTAAATTTTTTTTAAATAAAGTTTGTGTTTGTAAATTAAAAAGTTTACATTTGCAAAATTAATTAATAGGAAATAATATGACACAACCCACAATGAAAGTTCTTGATGATAGTTATCTCACGGACGACGATGATTTTGCAACTGGAAATCAAGATTTAAGTCCCATCGAACTAGACCCTATAGATCCTATAGAGGAAGGTGATGAAGGAGATATGACCATCCGCCAACTAAGCGCAGATGAACGTGATGCACCAGCACCCATACAAACACCCATAGACACAGATATTGTAGCACTTTTACTTAAAAATAAAGGTATAGTAGATCCTACTCAAATTCTTTTTGAAGAAGAAGATGGTACTGAAACTACTCGTGATTTTAACACTTTAACTCAAGAAGAACAATTAGAACTTCTAGAAGCTAATGATAGTGAAATTAATTACGGCCTGGAAGATACAGAAGTAGAAGCTGTAAATTATTTGAGAGAAAATAATGTAACTCTAGATGAACTTATTGCTTATCATAGAAGAACAGCAGTAGAAGAATTTCAAAACTCAGGAGAAACCTCTTTTGAAATTGACGCCTTCACAGATGAAGAATTATATGTATTAGATTTAAAAGCTGAATTTGAAGATTTTACTAATGAAGAATTAGAAATCAAGTTGACTAAAGCTTTAGAAAGCCCTGATTTATTCAAAAAGGAAATAGATAAAATAAGGAGTAAATATAAAACCTTAGAAGAAGAAGATAGAACAGCCTCTGCCGCCCTATTAACACAGGAACAAGAAGAAGCTTTTCAACAGATTACAAATGCTATAAGTGACGTGGCAGCACGTACAGACGATATGTATGGCATAGACCTAGAAGAATCCGATAAGGAAGATATAATTAATTTAATAACAGATAGAGATTTAAACGGTGTAACTCCGTTAGTTAAGGCACTTGATGATCCTGATAAATTATTTAAAGCAGCTTGGTTTATTGCCAAGGGAGAAGAGGCTTTTGATATTCTGCATAAATATTACACAAAGCAGATTGAAGAAGTTAGAAAAACCTCACTACAAAAAGGAAGAGAAGAAGTTACGAAAGGTTTACAAACTAAACCTGTAAATAGAATTCCAACTACCTCTACTACTAGACAAACTGCTCCAGCTAAAAAAGTCATGACAATGGATGACCTCTACAATAATATAAACGATTAATAACGTAACAAATTAAATTATGGCTTTAGTAACAAGTTTTGTTAGTCAAGGTCCCTCAATGGGCCAAACTAAGACTTATGAAGACTTTGGAAAATTCCTTGGACTTCGCCCTCATAGACTAGGTATCGTCTCTAAAATGTATCCAAATCTAACAGCGTCATTCTTAACTGAATCGCTTATGAACATCTACTACAATGAAAACAAAGCTTCCAAATTCCAAAACATTGATGCAATGGTATTTGAGTGGGAGATTGATGTTAACTTCATCAAACGTGTAGAATTTGCAGCTGTACCTACGGGAACAGGATTGAATGGTTCAGATATTATCATGCCATTCAAAGAAAGATATTACGAAAAATATGATACTTTTCGTATCGAAGGTTCTCGTCAGCAATGTTTTGTAAAGAGTTCTCCTATTCGTAAAGCTGATAACTACTGGGAAGTTGTTGTACAGTTAATCGATGCTGATTATTCATCAGTTCTTGATACTACTGCTACACAAGTAGGAAATACAACTCGTTGGATTTCTAACTACCATCCTGAATTATCAGAAGAAGGTTACACTAAGTATCAATCAAATATTGAAAGACATAGAAATCACATTTCTCTTCATAGAAATGATGTATCTTTCTCTAGTCAGTTCGCTGCTTTAGAAGATGTATTTATTTCAATTGGACAACCAGATGCTGCTAATAACGGTAACTTCAAAGAAGTGGTTTACAAGATGAAGAAAAAAGAACAAGAATGTCTTGAATCTTTCATGTTGGCTAGAAATCAAGGAATGCTCTTTGGGAAATCTAACTTTGATAAGAATGGTAAATGCACCATTACTGATCCTAAAACAGGACGTGCTATCCCAATGGGAGATGGTCTTATTGCTCAAATTGAAAGATATGCTAACAAATATGCTTATGCTAAGTTAACTATCAATGCATTCGATACGATGATTGAAACCATGCGTGAACGTGCAAAAGAACCAACGGGCAACCAATGGGTATTCGTTTGTAACGAGAAAATGTGGACACAAATCCAAAGAACTCTTAGAGATTATCTTAAAGACTGGAAAACAAATGGTGTGTTCTTCTACTCGAAGAAAGCCGGTGGTATGGTAGAAGTAGGGGCAACCTTCGATACTTATAACTTCGGTGGTAACCAATTAACTTTCCACGTTGATAGAAGTTTAACATACGAATATCCTGATAAAGGCTACGGTTTATGTATTGACTTAACATCAGATAAAACTTCAGGTGTTCCTGCAGCTCAGATGTTCACACTTAAGGGTGGTGAATTCATCAGAGGCGTACTAAAAGGTGTTGGTGGAATGGATGGTGTAACTTCAGGTGATGTAAATACTGCTGTCGCAGGTAGTAAGATTATTCACATGGGTTATGCAGGTATTGGAATTTACAATCCTTACCGTTCATTTATCATGATGGAACAGTAATATATACAATAGATAAAAGGGGGCAGAAATGCTCCCTTTCTTTTTTTATAAATTTTTTACAAATCCTGCATCTATTTGAAAAATAATTCTTATATTTGCGGAATTAACAATAATATTGAACTAATATGGAAAACAGAATTATTATTCGTAGTGTCTTTAAAATTACGAAATGTTACATGGAACCTGCTAAGGATCCAAAAACCAACCGATTCCCTGACTCAGTAAGAGAAGTGAATTCTGCTGGTGATATGATCCTCTCAGAAGAAGATCGTAAATCAGGAAAATTTTTCGTGAAATCTACGGATGTCATTGAAATTACTGATGGTAAAGAATTTAACTTGGATGACCCAATCGATGTAGCACAGTGGGATTCTATTAAATTCTCAAAAAGAATTGCACAGGATAGAATGGAAAAAGATATCTTAGGAAATCTTTCAATTGATGGAAATGCATTACGTTATGGTACTGCAGAATTTTACATCGAACATCCTGGACAAGAAACAAAACAAAAAATCAACAGAAAACTTATTATACACAAGGCCATTGGTTTTATCTTTGGAGATTCTCCAGAAGGTTTATATCAGAAAGTTAGAATTCTAGGTCATGAAATGAAGGGCAGCTCAATTAGTGATGTGCAAGATTACTTGCATGCTATCGCAGAGAAAGATCCCGAAAAAGTAATTGATCTATATACAGGAGGTGATACTCAACTAAGAATTTTCTTGTTAGACTCAATTGATAAGAATGTAATCTTAAACAGAAATGGTTTATTCTATTATGCTGATACTATTTTAGGAAGTGCTGATTCTGCAGTAATTAACTGGTTCAAGCAACCTGCTAACAAGACAATGGTAAACATTATTAAAGCAGAGACTTATCCAGATTTAGTACTAAAAAATTATGCTACTAAACAAGAAGGAGTAACAGAATCTTTACCAATTAAAGAAGAAGTTTCTAATACTCAAACAACAAAACCAATTAAAAAATAAGAATTATGACAGTAAGAGAAGTTTATGATTATCTTTTGACCGAGAGCAATAAAGTAGAAGCTCCTTCTATATTACTGGATTCTTTCAATTATTTTTTAGGGAAAGCAATAAATGAAACAACTAATCAATGGTATGCTTTTTATGAGCAAAACCAATTAGTTACTGATAACTTAAGGGTACTCACACGCCCGGCCACATTAGTTAATGCAAATATATCTACGGGAGACTTTTACAAGCTTCCTGTAGATTACTGGCATCTTTTACCAGGTGGTATAGTGAATTTTGTACAAGCAGATGGAGCAACTCCCTGTGATGCAACTTGGCAATCAACTCCTATTAAATTAGATAGTCAAATAAACTCAGGTATACTTAAAGATTATTATACAAAGCCATCTTATAAGAGGCCCTATTTGTATATGCATGAGTTTCATAACACTACAACAGTTGGAGGAGTTACTACCACAACCATTTATGAAATTGAGATTAAAGCCGGTAAAAAAAATATTTATAAACCGACTACTCTATATATAGATTATTTAAAAAAGCCCAATCTCCCTAATAAAACTCTAAAGGAGACGGACCCAACTAACCTCTACCTTACATTTGAAGAGTTAGAGTCAGATACAGATATCTCTCAAAAACTAGAATTCCCAGAGAATTATTGTTATGAGATTGTCAACAAATTAACAGCACTTGTTCTGGAGCAAACTGGAGATCCTAGATTGCAAAACAATATTCCATTAAATCAAACAATGGTGCCTCCAAAACAGGGATAGATAATGCTTTATTAATTTAAAATATTTTAA
>Ga0302296_1000652_pt1 | contig 27858 bp, 39 predicted proteins | sample III_Fen_N3_1_FD_194546 | JGI IMG/M metagenome (GOLD analysis project Ga0302296, IMG submission 194546) | Peat permafrost microbial communities from Stordalen Mire near Abisko, Sweden - III_Fen_N3_1 | ecosystem: Environmental > Terrestrial > Soil > Wetlands > Permafrost | place: Sweden: Abisko...
ATCAGTTTGTCGGTTAGATAAGAGCTTCCACTTAATTCGTTTCCACTTTGGTCATAACCTACTACAGCAGGAATATCTTGATAATCTGCGTAGTATTTCTTCAGGCTATCTTTCACTTTTGAGTTGTACTCATTAGCTAATCGAATTGCCTTATTTGTATCACCTGCATCTATAGCAGCCTTTACATTAGTAAGAGTATCCTGTCGTCCACCAGTTTGGTTTAGAGCAATAAAGAACTCTGCAGTTTTCTTCTTAGCATCTTGCGAGCCAAGTCCGTCAACTGTTTTTGTCTGTGTATCAGACAGAGTTGGGAAACCGTTTGTTACCCACTCGTGTCCAGCTTGCGTACTGTACTTACCGAATACTGCAGCCTGTAATTGACTAGTAGCATCAGTGTTCTGTAGGAACTGGATTTGACCATTCTTATTCTTAGACACACCACTAGTGGTAGAATCTATTCCCTTAATGGTTCGTTGTGCCTGAGCACTACCAGGAATCAAGTTAGTCAAGAACTTACTTCCAACCTTAGATGCGATAGCACCACGTTGGTCGTTAGAGGCTGTTGCTACCTGATATAAACCAGGATTTTGTGCATCACCACCTACACCAAGTAAGTTGAAAATAGGAGACTGTGGCATTTGACCTTGAGTAATATCAGTTCCAAATGGAATCAATTCTTCAGGTTTCATACCAACGGCAGAACCAACAGAGTAGTAGAATCCTGCAGTACCAGCAGCAAATCCTAGAAGGCTGTATACACCCTTAGCATTTATCTTACCGTTACTAATCAGTGAATCTTCATGTCCATGAAATAGGTTCTTAACGAAGTTAGCTTGTTGCAAGTTCCATGACTGCATCTGGAGAGCTAGTTTACCCATGTCTCCATCAAGTGCAACTGGAACGTCTAATGGTGTAAACTCGAAAGAAGTATCTCGAGCACCAGTGCGACCAGCCTTCATTGCACCACGTAATTCTTCAGGTGAAGCATTGTCTAATGTCTTACCTACACCTCTAAGGAATGAATCCCTCTTGGCGAAGTAAGCAGTAGCACGTCCAAGTTGGTCAACATTTCGCATCATAGTCCACAATGGAACTTCAGCTTTGTCGATAGCTTGGGTTACTTTACCGCCACCTTGGTGAGAAATATCACGGATGAAGTTCGAGAACGAAGCATCCATAACACCAGCCTGGTATAGCTCACGCCATTCAGAACTGTCTGCACGAAGCGATTTACCTGCAGCCATAATAGCGTGTGGTAAGTCTTGTGGTGGAATCTTTGCAGCAATGTTTACGAATGCCTGAGTGTTCTTCAACGCAGTTGATACAGAACCACCCATCAAACCTGCGTTTGTGAGTCGTCTGAATCCACGAATCAATCTACCACTTGCATCAGGTATAGGAATAACCTTTTGGATTACCCCATCTAGTGCAGTTTGTAGTTCTGATTTGTTTGTACCACGAAGGTTGTTGAACAGGTCAGTAACATATCGTTGCTGTGAAGCAGAGAATCCGTTAGCCTTGTCTGAAACAGTTTTTGCAATATCTTGCATAGCTGGCTCAAGGTAGACTTTACGAGCACCAAGTGTATCATATAGGTTGACAACGGACAGAAGATTCTTCTGGAAGCCAGTGTCACCAGTACGGTGTTCAAGGAATCCGTTCTTAAACTGATAAGAGGTATTAAGGTCTAAGTAACGCATTGTTGCTGGGTCTAGCCCACTCAACTGAGCACTTAAGTTCCTTCGTACCGTAGAAGTCAAAGGATTACCCTTTGCATCTTTACCATACTTAAGCATTTGGATTGTCTGGTCTAGGGCAGTTGCCTCTTTACCAGTCTGACTTTTAATAAGGTGAGGAACATAATCAGTGATTCGACCTTCTGGGTCAATTCCTAATTTATCAGCCATCTCAGTAAAGTATTCACGAGCATCTTTGTAAACAGTAAGTTCATTGGCACTTAGTTTATCAATGTTACCATTGTCTAGTGCGTTGAATACAGCTTCTCGAGACTTGTCAGATTTACCAAGTAGTTCATCCCATTGGCGAACACGTAGAATCTGAGTACCACGATGTGAAGTATAGTCAAACATTGCGTTGTCAAGTTTGTCTGCAAACTGTTGTCCAGCCTCACCCCAGCTTTTAATAACATCACGAGGTATACCAAGTACACGTCCGACAATGCTAGTAGACATAGGGTTTTGCTTCATTGCAACAGTAGCTGTATCAGCGTTAGCAGCAACAGTATCAGAAGCCTTTTGAGCAACTGGGTCTGTATTTAGCTTATCAACAAACTCTTGTGGATTCTGCGATGTATCTGCAGCATGAACAAGTTCATCTGTAGCAGTAACTGAATCTGGGACTTTCGTAGGTTGCATAAACTCTGCAGTTTTAGCTTCATACATTTTAGTATGTAACTCAGCTTGGTATGCAGTATCAGCACCTGGGTCAAGTGTACGATAGATATTAGGGTTTGAATCCATCATTCTATTCGCATCCATGACAATCTGGCTTTCTTTCTGGTTAACGAAGTCGTTTATCTGTTGGTCATGTTGACGAGCAGCAGCAGTATCGTTATACATACCATCAAGATTTTGCATATTTTGGTCTAAGGTTGCAGTAAGTTCGTCAATTTTTTGCTGTTTGTAAGGAGAATCTGGCATACTGTTCAGGTTCTTAATATCAGCATTATAACTATCAACAAAGCCTAGCTTAGATTTCTCATAAGTAGCAGTGTCCATAAAGTTAGGAGCATTCAATCGAGCATCATTAGCTTGCTGTAATACTTGGTTAGCAGAATCACGGACTTGTTGAGGCAACTTAGGGTTATTAACAACGTCTAAGATGTCTGCAGGTCGTTGGTCTGGAGTATAAAGCGTATCTGGTTTCTTACCAGCAGCATAATCAGCAGCAGCCTGTTGTACGTCAGCTACCTTTGGGGCAGCAGAGAGTCGTTCGTTAGCAGCAGATTGAGCAACATTTGCTTCTCTTGCGAGTGCATCTTTATATTGTGTCTGGAGTTCAGTAAACTTAGCCTTAACAGCATCAGCATTTACAGTCGTGCTTGAACCAGTACCAGTATTAACACCAGCTGCATCAGATGCAGGAGTATATTTCTGTTCTAGTTGTGCGTTTAACTGTTCATACTTATTATTTATCTTATTAGCAGCATCGGCTTTAGCAGTAGTATCAAGTGCAGTATTCTTGTCAAGTGCCTTTAATTCAGCATCATAACTAGTAGATAGAGCAGTTTGGTCTTTAGCAAAATTAGGGTCTTTTATAGCAGCAGGTTTACTGTCTACAGTGTTCATCAAGTCAGGAGAATAGTTGCCGTTCTGTAAGTCTTGAATCTGTGCAGCAATATCCTTGCTAGAAGGTTGTCCATCACCGAGTAATTTCTGTCCAGCTGGAGGAGCATTAGGGTCTATTGGAGCACTAGGTGTTGTATTATCTACAGCATTTACTGCAGCATCAACAGGTTTACCATCTTTGCCTAGAGCTTTACGGATTAGTTTTCCACCTAAGTTTCCAACTATTCCTAGTCCAGCACCAACGGCAGCACCTTGAGTAATACCAGTACCGACATCTTGTCCATTAGCAGCAGCTTGTATACCACCGTAAGTACCATTGATAATAGCACCTTCAGCAGCAGAGCCAACTACAGTCCTACTTAAATCAGCAGCACTCTTTTTAGCGACAGCACCAGCTACAGCTTCAGTAGTTGCTTTAGCAGCAATACGTTCTGCAGCGGTTTTACTACCAGCTTTGGCAGCAGCACTAACACCTGCTTCAATGGCAGCTTTACCACCAGTTTTAACAAGTCCACCTACACCTAATGTAGCAACATCTAGGAAGTTACTAGCAGTATTAAGTGCAGCTTTCTTGGCATCAACTGCTTGAGATTCAGCAATAGTCTTATTATTTGCGTCAGTCTTTGCAGTAGCAGCATTAGCTTTATTTTGGTCAGCACCAGCAGCTTGTCGCTGTGCATCGGTAAGACCACCACCTTGACCATTTTCGATTGCCAACTTATTAAGTTGATTCTGTAGGTCTTTTACCTGTGGATTATCCCATGTAGCCTGGTCAGTTTTATCACCTGTGAGGGCATATAACTTATCGCTAATTTCTTTTTGTTTTTTGCGGTAATCTTCGGTTGCTTTTAAGTTGTCGTTAGCAGCGAATGAACCTTGTATGACACGTCCTACATCACCAACACCATGATTCCATAAGTCAGCGACAGAACTTGCTACACTACCTACAATATCAGCACTCTTTTGGAAGATGTTTTTGTTGTCTTGTTTTGTTTGTTCAGCCTGTTGTGTTTGCTGTGCATTAAAATCTGCTTCAGCTTGTGCCTTGGCTTGGTCTTGTGCGTACTTAGCCCAACGGCTAGTGTATCCACCAGATTGTGGGGCAGCACTACCAGTTAACCAACCGTATCCTGTATCTTTACTAGCCATTAGTTACTCCTAAAACAGACCGTAATCTGATGCGTAAGTTTTATATCCTGAGTTGACGTATCCAGAGAAGGTCGAGTTGAAAGTATCAACACTACCACCACTAGCAACCCATGCTTGTCGTGCTTTCTGCCATGTAGCAGGAGCAACGTGATTATCTGAACCCTTTTTACTCTCAAGGAATGTACCAGTATTATTAGTAAGACTCTTGAGTAGTTCTGCATTCTTTGCTTGTTCAGCAGCAGCAGAGCTAGTCGCAGCAGCTTGAGAGGCACGATTTGCAGCACCTTCACGAGCCTGAGCATCAATTTGTGCTTGGCTTAAGTTCCACTGATTAACAGCCTGTGTTTGGTTGTTCTGAGTATCAAGGGCTTTGGTACGCATATCAGTATTAAGTGCAGCAGCCTGACCAGCTAGTGTTAGCTTATCAGAGTTTTGCTTTGCTTGAGCTTGTTGTACCCCAGGCAAGTAAGTAGTAGAAAGGTAATTAGCCTGTTCGTTAGTTGGTAGCCCAGAGAAAGTATTACCCTTACCTGTAGCTTGGTCGTTTATTTGATTAAAACCCTGGGTCTTAGCAGCGTCCAGTGCAAGGCTCTGGGCTTTGTATGTGGCATCAGTGTTAGCAGATTGCTGACCGATGATAGCCTGTTGTGCTTGATAACCAGGTTGCAGACTCGCCATAATCTGGTCGAGCGTTTGCACTGTTGGAGCATTAGCCATTAGGTTTCCTCTTTTGTTATTCTTTGTGTATTATATCACACTTTGATTATTTTGTCAATACCTTAATTGTCTATATCTACGGCTGGTATAACAGGTAATGTATAGTTGCTATGTGGGAATCTAGCCGATGAAGCACCATCAATGAACTGATAGGTGTAACTATAGACAGAACTGTAAGTTCCAGCAGATACGGTAGTACGAGTGAAGCTGGGATTTACACCAGACAAATCATTAGTATATGGGTTTACTGTAACAGAGTCGTAGTAAACAAAACTGCCAGTAGGAGAACCACCACCACCCGAGCCACTAGGAGTAGCACGAGTTGAGTTAGCGATTTCCCAGTAGTAATAACCATCTTCAAATGCTTCGGTAGAAGGCATAATAGTAATACTACCCTTTACCCATCGAAGTATAGTTCTGATAACAAGATACTTGCCATTAATAAAATAGTTATAGTGTACATCAACTTGGTTAGTACCGTCATTATAGAAGTTCGTAGTGAAAGCAAGATTCTTTTTATTAACAGCTACACGCACGAATACTTGTGGCTTACTAGCAAATGAGAATAAACTTGCATTAGGAACTGTTAAGTTTCTCAGTGGGATACATTGGTCTGCTACATATCCAATATTTGAACTATTAATTGTGATTGAAGAACCACGCTTTATAGTGCCAGACATTAATGGAGAGTATGTGCTTCCAGAAGAAATAATCTTCCACATGTTCCAGTCAGAGTTCATAACTAGTTGGTCATCAGTAGCAGTACCGACATTAACGCCGATACCAGATACCTTAATAGAGTAAGTTTCATCTTCCTGACGACCAATGATTATGCGGTCATAACCATTCTCATCAGTAACCACTTTCCGCCTAGACTCTCCCTCAATCTGACGGAAGTTCTGATTGATTGCGTCTATCATCACGTTTTGTGGCATTGATGTGGTTAGTTTAAGCGGAGCTGTCATATTAGAATATTACCCAGGTCTCTAATGTACCAGTTGCCTCAAATGTACCACCACCAACGTTCTTGTAAACAGGTAGTGTAGTAGGAGCAAACTTAGAGCCTTGCTCGAATACTAGACTCCATCGGTATGCGTTACCATTTGTAATATTACATGCAATCATTGCATTGTAAGAACCAGCAGGGTTAAATCCAACTGGAGCAGTATTGTCAGCTATACTAACGAATCCAATCCCACCATTACCAACTGATGGTATAGTGAAACTTCGTGCTTTCGTAGCTAGTTTAACGAGTCCAAGGTCTGTGATTAGCCAACCATTGGCATCTGTGTACTTGGTAAAACCAAGTTTGGCACTTGTTACAGCACCATCAGCAATTTTAGGAGTTGTTACAGCTCCATTTGCTAAGTTGGCAGCATCAAGGTTGCCGTTCAATAGGTCGTGGATAACGCTGAGTCGTACATTCCAAAGGTTTGCACTAGCAGAGTTTCCATCAGCCATAGGGTCATAACTTAAAAGTGGCATTATTTTCTCCTAAAGTCTTTTAGTTTTATAAGTATACTGAGCACCAACAAATGCTATGCGGTTATTCGCTGCATAACGCTTAAGTCGGAACTGCCAGTAGTAAGCGTATCCAGAGTAACTCTGTCGCTGAGGTTTGAATGACTTAGAACCACCAAGGATTGTACCGTCACCAAGTGCAAAACTACCAAGTACAGAACCGTTTGTGGTAAGTACAATAGTTTTCTCTTTAGGACTGTCCTCGAAATCCTTATCCATTCCGAGTGTAACAGGGAATGTAGTATCAACTCCCTGCAGAAGAGGAACAAATCGTTTGATTCGTTTCTTCTGACCAGGTGTTTTCATGCTGTCATAAGTGAACCTGTACTCAAAATCAATCGGAGCACCAAGGTTGTTATATTGTTTATCAGCATAGAATAGTTGTGGAACTATAGAGCTTGATTCTAGTAAGTCTTGAGAATCATTGAGGTCGCTTAACCAGAGTGCTCCTCTGACAAACACCTCTGTATCCATCATCCATTCGCCAAGGTCTTTGTCATATATCATACAAATATCATTATATGGTGAACCACTACTTGCCATGTAGAAGCGTACTTGATTCTGCCAGGCGACAGGTCGAATATCAGCTTTACGAGGACAGGCATCAAAGATTTGTGCGATTGGCAGACTAATCTTCTCGTCATTAGAACCGTCATATTTGTAGAAGCCATCGCTACCTACGAACCATACGAAGTTCTCATCAACTGCTACACTTCTTACACCTATAGCTCCCTTAGAACCTGTAGATTCACGCATCGTGTAACTACCAGTATCATAACCATCGACAATATATTTCTTGTCCTGGGTAAATACTGTAATAGCGTTTTGGAATCCAATGAACCTAACAACAGGTGAACCGTTGTGTGGTCGTGGAACATACCTATAGTCAACAGAACGCCATGAGTTGTACCATTGCTCGGAAGCAGCAGTAGCAATTTGCGTTCCATCAACTGGGTTTGTCTTTGCTGTTGGATTTCCTGGGGCTTCACACCACTGGAGGAAATTAGGGTCATTAGCAGCTTTAGTCCATAGTCGGTCTTTGTTGTATATAATATCACTAGCAATACGGAGTTCCGTATCCTGTATGAATGATATACCAGTATCAACAATCGAGACATCATCTACATAGATAGTACCAACACCAGCTGCAGAACGAATCTGCAGACCAATGAATGGAGCAGTTCCTGTGTAATAGAAGTCGATATTTTGCCATGATGTTGTTGCTGAGATGTTAGAACCTATTTGAGTAATAGCACCGTTAGTAAATGTACCAGATGTTGCAGTGATTCCATACAATCCTACAGTACCTGCGGTAGTAACCTTAACGGAAACTTTGATACGGTATCTATGGTTTTGTTGAATCGGTACAACATAGTTAGCAGCTCGAGAACCAGATGAGTTAGTGATACTTAATGCAGCTACACCAGTATTGTGTTCAGCAGTAGTCCTGGCGATTGTACCATTGATGCTTGCATCAGTAGCCCATCCGACAGTATCTGTCTCAAATGTTCCATTAGTAATTATGTTAGAGTTGGTTGCTTCAAAAGTACCATCCCATGCAGTCATCAAATCGTAACCATTTACCCAGAATACTTTATTGTCTGCATTAGCAAACCTATATTCAGTAGCACTAGCACTTAATCCAGTAGTAATATTCTGTAGTACGTTGCTACCATCTAGGTAGTACATACCAGTTCCATAAGCAATCATAGTAGTATTAGTACCGTTGTCTCGCAAGAACCTGTGAGTTCCCTTGAATGTTGCCTCTGGTGTGCTATATATCTTAATATTAATACCAGACGTTTGAACGGTCATGGAATTAAGTGTTGAGTTAGTTAGATAACTTGTATAAGCAGTCGTGGTAGAAAGTGTATAAGCACCAACACCATCATCCTGCATTCTTACAATAATCCAGTAATAACTAGATGTTGTAAGTTTTACAGCGTTCATAAACCTTGCAGGTATATAAGCTGCAGAAACACCGATAGAGCCAGAATCAATAGATGATGCTGCTAATCGTTTGCCTGGGATACCAGAATTATCTGACCATACTTCAACTAGCAATGTACCAGATACGTTACTAGCAGGGTCTGATACGTTTAAGTCTACACGAGTAAGGTGATTACCAGAAATAGCCTGGAATCGTACACCTTGAGCACTGATGATTTTTCCTGCAGTTCGTGTAGATGCACCAGTAGTTGCTACCTGTTGATATTCATTTACTTGTCCAACTGCTTCCATAAGGAAACCAGCACCCTTGCGAGAACTAACTGCAACTTTACGGCTATCAGCCTGTTGTGCATACAGTCGGAAGTTTTTTGCAAAAGGAGATTTGCCTGCTTTGAGCATATCCACTGGAGTTGTCAGGTCAAGACCACCTAACCCAAGTGTAGCCCCACCTAGTATTTTAGTTCCACTAGGTGGTTTTGTGCTTTTAGCAGAACCGTTTAAACTAGATGTTGGCATTATTATCTCCTAATCTGTTGATTCTTCATTTTAATTGCACCATCTGCTTCACGGAATCCATATCGAGCAACAAGAAGGTCAAGTAACCTATCATAGTCAGTCTGTACAAATGCAGCCTGGTCAAAGTCTTCGTTACGCTTAAGCACACGGATGTATGCACCAAGGACTAGCAATTCAGCAAAGTCTTCTGGCACTTCAGGTACATCAGTATCACCTTCAAGTAATTTAGCTTTTCTAATATAGAACATTGTAAACACATAATCTTTATCGGTTGGTTTATCAAAGATAAAGTTATTCGCATAAAGTGTCCAAGAACTTGGTGCTCCAGGAGTTGAGTTTACATTGTCTGGATAAGTCTGGAAGAAATCACGCCACTTCATTTTGTAGTTTGAAAATCCAGGTACATCAACCATAGTCTGTGACTGTAGCTGTGCCAAATCAGTTGGGGATTGGAACATAGTAGAACCGCCAGGAATTGTACCCTGGAATATCTTCTCTTGGAAGGGAAGTTCATACTCGTTGAAAATGTCTCTTTGTGTATCGTTAATGAAATTGTCGATAACACCAGAGTCGAACTCTTCATCATCCAGCTTGTCAATCCTAACACGCTGTCGGAGTCCTGCAAGATTATAATCCATATTTTTCCTTTATTATTATGCTGTTCTCTGCCACATGTATACGACTACATAAGGCTGTAAATTGTTGTGAGCACCATCGCTACCAGTTAGTCCGATAACGTCTGGGTTAGCACTTCTATCTTGTGTACCAGCGTTTCTACCACCTACGGAAAGTACACTACCAGTAACAGGGCTAAACGATGGATTTCCAGGACCAACTCCGTATTCCGCTGCAATAGAGTGTCTGTGTGACGGTATCTCTGTAGTAGTAAGCACATGGGTTTCTTCACCACCAGTAGCACCTGCAATAGCAAATGTACCACTAGTATTTTTACCAACTGGGACACGTCCAACACCAAATGCTGTCCAAGTACCAAAACCTAGTAATGTACCAGGGTTAGTGCTGTTAGTAGCATTAATGTAGATTGAACCTACTGGATACAAGCCTTGTATCGCATCCGTGACTGCAGTGCTAACAGGTTTGTTAACATCTGAAGTGTTATCTGCGTTTCCAAGTCCTACATCTGCTTTAACTAAGCTATGCCAACTTGTAGCATAATCAGAGTTATTGGTCTTTTGCAACACCTGTGCGGTAGTTCCGCCAGAAGGTACTGCAGAATAAGCTCGGATAGCAGATAGCGGAGTAAGTTTGTTTGTAAACGTGCCATCTCCATTATCTACTAGACTCGGGAATAAGTCTGTCATAGAAAGTACTGTTCGTATATCGTACTCAGATAACTTTTTAGAACTGTCCATATTCTATAAATCCTTGCTTAAAGATACCTTTATTCGATACCGTATTTATTTTATCTTTATTACCATCTTCTTCGATGATAAAGTTTAATCCGTTTTCAGATAGCCATAAGAAGCCATCCTCGAACATCAGTATTCTATTAGGTCGGTTAGATAGTAATAATCCACCGTCTGTGATAGAACCTGTTATATTGCCAGTAAATATATCTCCAGGAACAAGTAATCCATCGTTATGAATATCGGGTATTAGGATTCCAGTTAGCAGACTTGCCGCTAATAGTTCCCCTGTTTCTCCGTACTTAGCACGATGTATGCCTAGTTCTACCTCAACAGCATCTAAAGAGCCGTTTTGGATGAGCAAGTTACTGTAAAGTACCCTCAATTCTGCAAGTTGAGCAGCAGTTAGACTGCCATAGTTTCCGTAACCAGGAATATATCCACCAAAGTAGAAATCAAGGTCACTCCAGTTAATGATTCCAGGAGAATAAATAAGGAATCTGTGACTTGCATTGTCAACGAGAATAATCTGGTTTGCAGATATCGCTACGTTGTCTGATTTTGTACCATGATATGCGTCATCTGGTTTGTTCATCAATAAGAACTGATTTAAAACTAGGCTACCATCAAATGTTAATCCATGTGTTGTATCGTTTACAACAAGTGAATGTTGCTGAACGACTGTCACATTATCTATAGTATGATAGTGAAGTGCATTATCAACTGCGATAGTATGCTGTTGTGTAATTGTAACGCTGTCTGTAGTATGTCCGTGCAGTGAATCCGCAACAATCAGTGGGATGTTGTAGATAACATTGACATTATCGAATGTTAAACTATGTAATGCATCAGCTACAGCTAGTGTATGCTGTTGTACTATAGTAACATTATTGACTGTATGAGCATGTAACGCATCAGATACTACCAGAGTATGTTGTTGAGTTACTGAAACTGAGTCAGCCGTATGACCATGAAGTGCGTTATCGACAACTAGTAGATAGTTTTTAAGTACTTGTTGTTCGATAACACCGTAGTAAGTACCACCGAAGGAGTTGGCAGAACCGAAACTACCGCCGATAGCTATAATATCTGCCATTTATCTCTCCAGTATTATCTTGTTATTAAGTGACCCTCAAACCATGTGTTAGGAACTGCTGTAATATCTACAGTTCCAGTACCGTTCCATATAAATAATGATACATAGTCAGTAGTACCATTGAGGTAGAATCCACAATTAACTAGTACTTGTATTTCTCCAGCACCAGATTGTTTTGCCCTTCCCCAGAATGAGTTACCTAGATTTGTCTGGTCTCCATTCTTACATATACGAAGGTGAGCCGTTATTTGGTCTCCAACTCCTGTTAGACCAACAGCTCCACTAAAAGTATACCATCCAGCTACATTTGGTGTAAATCTACCAGTAGAAGTACTGTAGCAAGTACCATTATCATAAGATTTAGTATTAAACTTTATCTCTGTAAACGTTGGTCCTGGAGAAGCACCAGTGAGAGTTGTGTTAGGGTATGCCTGAAATGATACTATACCAGTTGCTTTATTATCTACATAGGTTTTTACAGCTTTTTGTGTCGCTACTGATGTATCTGAGTTAGCAGCTAATGTTGTATCGGTATCTCTATCGAGCATGGCTGCAGTCCCTGAACCAGTAAAGTAAGGAACTTTGTTATTCGCACTAGTAAGTCCAGCGATAGCAGTAAGTTCTGCGTCTAGTAACTGGTAGCTATCAAAGTCTTCTTTGTATATACCGTTACCAAGAATTGAGTTAGTTACGAATGCGTATGCCGTAGTACCCTTTTGAGCACGAGCGATAGTTAATGTATCTGTAGACCTTGCAGTAACACTGATTATTTCAGAGTTATCTGGTGTCGATAATACACCAAGTGGTGTTAAGGTTGCGAAGAATGGCGTTGCAGGCAGCCTAGCACCCTGACCAGATTTCACTGTTGCAGTAGTTGCAGAGTTTGTGATGTCTGCAGCCAATTCTGCGACTGCTAAGTTTTTCTTATTAGCCATTTATTTCTCCTTAAGTTGGGTCAGATACAGTGACTTTCCAAGAAGGAATAGTCAAAGTGTTGCCAGCTGTTAGAACCTGGCTTGTTACTGTTGTTACATACAGTAAGTTTGTGCCATCAGTGACGGCTAGGTGTGTTACAGTACCGCTTGTTGCGACACTTACACCAGTTTTCGATGCGATAGTTACTTGGCGACCAGTTGGAGAACCTGCAGCTTTAGTGAAATCACCACCAGTTAAGGTAGCATTTGCTAGTGTGTAGGTAGATGTGGCTTGTGCGTATGTTGTAGGTTGTGCATTACAAACATCTACACGAGTTCCAGTGGCGACTTTATCTAATAGAGCATCTAATACGGATTGAGCTGCGAACTTAGCCATTTGTATCTCCATTTATTACAATATCTTGAACTTCAAGAATTATATCTTTATTCATATTTTTCCTTATGTATTTATATATTATACATAAAAAACACCCCCCTCCCATGTAGAGAGGAGGGCATTAGTTTGATTAGTTACCGCTTGGGCGTGTAATCTTAACAATGTGGTCAGCACGGACAACTTTAACTCCAAAGAGTTCAGCACCAGCGATGAAATCGACACCGTTAACTTTATCTCGGTCAGCCTCGAATGATGGAACGCTTTGCGTTGCACCGACAAGAGCAGACTTGTGGAACATAAGGAAGTTCCAGACCTTGCTACCAGCTGTACCAGATTCAGTAACAGCGTTAGAGATGTAAACAGGCATACCGTAGATTGAACCTACGAGACCAGTCTTAGTCGAAACTAGACCAGCTTCACCGACAGAGTTGTAGAGTGTAAACTCAGCAACTTGGCGAAGGTCTCCCAAGCCAGCACCGTTAATAACGATAAATCGTTGGTCAACAGGAACGTTAGCGAGGTCAAGAGCTGCAGCAGCTTTTACGACATCTTTAAAGGCAATAGTAGTGTTAGTATTACCAGTTGCAGTGACAGTTGAACCTGCACCAGCAATGGCTTTACGCATTACTTCCTCATCAAGAGCACGGTCAAGGTATCGACCAAGACGAGTCGTATGAGGTGAGCGGTAGTCGTATGTACTTTGTGCTTTAAGCACGTCCTGTACACCAAGGACTTTGCGAATGTATCGGTCAATCAGCAAGTCAACCTGAGTAGTCGTAAGACCATCAACAGTTAGACCAGAGACAGCTGTGTTAGCTGCAGTTGAGTCGGTAATTTCAGCCATGAAGTTAAGGTGAAGAACATCACCCTTCTGAGAGATTTCACTTGAGTAAGTGCTATCAATCAGTGCCCACATGACTAGGTTGTTAACACGGTTGTCCTGAAGTTCTTTAGCCCAGATTTTAGGGACGTTAAGAGATTCAGCACCAGCACCGCTCACACCACCAGTACCGATGGTAGGGGTTAGATAGTTAGGCATTTAAAATATTTCTTTCTTTTTTAGCGTTTGAGAGCAGCATCAAGTAACGCACGGTGTTCTGGGTTTGTTGAGTCATACTCATTTTCAATCCAGGCATTAGTGACTTTTACAGGAGTTGCAGGTCGAGAATTAGTTGCATGTGCGTCAGCACCTGAAGCAGCTAAACTCTGATTCATAGAATTACGCTCTTCTTCTCTAGCAGCTTGTGCAGCAGCACTGGTATCAGCAGGCTTTTGTAGTTGTGCTAGACCATATAATGTAGGCAAATCTTGCAATAAGGAACGAGCATAGTCGTCACCAAATTGAGAACGCTTATCAGCAACAATTTGAGCCATTACTGGTTCTAGTGCTGCATCTTTGCCAGTGAAGAAATTAGTCTTCGTGGTAGCGAACTCCATGTTTGCTACTTTAGCGGTGAGCTTTTGGACATCAGTTGCATCGTCACCAAGGGTTGCCAAGTTTTTAGACGTTTCGTCAAGTTTTGGTTGGTTATTCCTTGTTTTATCAAATGCAGACTTATTGTCTCGAGCCATTTTAAGAAGGCTTATTTCACGAGCTGATAATTCAGCAAGGTCGGTGATACCCTGACCTTTTGCGAAACTTGCGAGAGCAGCATTGTCATCGGCTTCTGTTGATTGATTTTGTTCAGCAGATGCGGTAGACGTTGCCTGAGAACTTGCGTCCTCGTTTCCATTTACTTGCGAATCCGCTGGAAGATTTGTAGGGTTAGCTGTACTCGAGTTGTCGGCAGCTGACGTATCTACTACTTGACCAGTAGTGGTTTCATTCATTTAGGATACTCCTTTGTATTCTATTTATTTGTAGCTGAAGAAACATATTCCTCAACGTACGATAGTATTATATCACATCCTCTAGCATTTTGCAAGAGAGAAAGCGACTTCTCACCATCAATTATTATTTGTTCACCGTCTCCTACTGGAGAAGGCATTACCATTTCCTTTGCGTAGGTACTGAGCATCTCGCTTGTAGAGTGCCCATATTGCATTAAATCTGCATACGCATCTGTTTTGGAGAAGGTAGCCCATTGACGTGCAATGGACTTCTCCCTCTCCGCATTAGCTTTGGAGAGACCTTCTATTTTCGTTACATCTTTTGCTTCAACTTGTTTCATATTACTTTCCTGGTGTTACCCTAGTTTGTAGTGTTGTGCTTGGTTGCGATGCACGAGGACGTGGGTTGTTTCCAACTGACGTACCTGCACCTCCACCACCTTGCGAACCACTTTGTGTGGCTTTGCCCCGAGCGGTTGCACCCATTGGAGCACCTGTTCCGTTAATAATAGCATCTGCACCTCCAGGCATAACCTGAGTGTTAGGATTCTGTGTTAACGATGGGTCTACTGCCTGACCATCACCACCCATTACTGGAGGAGCTGGAGGAGTAAGCAATTCATCTATGTCATCCTTTGGAGAATCTGGGAAGATACTGGTAAAGATTTTACGCAATAGAACTTCTTGGTTAACCAATGGGTTATTCATACCGAATTGTGCTGCTACCTGTACCGCCTGTGCCATCTGTGACGCTTCAGCGTGTGCTGTTGCTTCTAGGATAACTCGAGGTTGGTATTCACCAGTGTAGCGGTCTGGGTTGTAGTCTTTCCAACTTGTACCAGTCTTACCAGTGATGCGTACTGCAATCTCCTTGGTAACAAATATCTGGATACACTTGTATAGAATACGAGCAAGCTGTGCAAATCCTTCATCTTCTAAGTTTTGAATCTTAGTTGTGAATCGTGTGCTTGCTTGGTTGAGCTGTGCTGAAATCTCTGTAGCAGTTGTTCGTGAGAACTTCTGTGATACACCTTGTACGGCAGCATCTGCAGCACTTGCGGTTCGCATAGCCTGAGTGAGTCGTGAGATTTCTGTGTCTGCAGCTGGGCTGACATCTTGTTTATCAATCGGAGTAAGAGCACCCTTTGGAATTGGGAACACTGCACCTGGCATTGATTCAATTTGCTCTGCAAGGTGTTTGAACCGAGGGTCGATTTGCCACATGTTGTTAAGAGCATAAGCAAGGTTGTCTCGCTTCTGGGAACTAGTATCGTTGAGTGCTTCCTGCATAGGGATAAGAACTTCAACATCTCCACGAGCATAGAACAGGTTAGAGTCGGTATAGTTTCGTAGGATGGCGAACGGTAGGAATCCTTGGATACCAGGAATGGTATGAGTAGATTTCTGTGGTTGACCGTTAACGACTATAATATCAGTAACTTTCTTTTCTGCACGTTGGAACGGATTCTCACCATCATAGATTACAACACTACGGTTAGCAATGATAATCTTTTTCTTAGCTGAGTAGTATTCAATGATTTCGACTTGCTTATTAGCGGCATCTTTACCTAGCGTAGAACCAAGTAATTGTTCCTTACGAGTCTTATCAGTATCATCAGATTCATCTGCTACTTTACTTCCATCAACTTGGTCGAGGTTTTTGTACATAGATACAAGCTCGCCAGTTTTAACATCAAACATCTTCTTAGCTTTAAGCTGAGATAGACTAGTAAGGTAACGATAGCCAGCAAACTTTGCGTAACCACGTTCCTCTGGACGGTTAAGGTGAGTACCAGTAGGGTCTACGAAGAAGTCAGACAGTGGTATGTGGCAGATATACGGCATAGTCGTATCCCAGTTTACCATGAAGATACCATTGCCATAGATAATCATATCACCTACCCAGTTGAGCGTCTTTTCTGTCATGTTATTGCAAGACCAGTAGTATTCTACTAGTGCATTCAACGCCTCAGTATCTTGTTCTTGTTCCTCGTCAAGTGGCATGTACTTGAACTTAGGTTTGCTACCAGCAATGGCAGCCTTGAGTGATTCAACGATAGAGAATACTTCTGGAATGAAGTCATCTGCGACACCTGAATAGCCTCGTCTTGTGCGGATAGCATTGTAAGCCTTAAAACAATCTTCCCAAATTGATTGGTAGTTGTCTTTTACATAGCCTCTGGCACTATTGAAGTCGCCCATGACAGATACTAATACTGGGTCTTTACCCATATCAGCTTCTGTAAGTTTTGGCGTTTCTTGATAGCTTTTCTTAGCCATTATTTTACCTTACTTTTCTTTAGTTTCTTTATTACTTTCAATTTTGTAATGTCGTTGTCTCCCCAAGGAAATAGTTGGAATGTAATAGCCTTAGCCATTACCGTGTCATCGTGTTCGCCTTCTTCAGCATTCATACGCCCACGTTCATCACGAACGAAAGCAAATGCTTCTTCGACAAATACAATGTCTAAATCCTCATTGAGTTCTTCACGGATAAGTCTAATTAAATCATCTATTGCTAGACGCTTAGTACGGACATCCGTTTTCCAACCGAGATTAGATGTAGGCTCTTCAAAGTCTTCATCATATCCTCTGTCTCGCTTGTATAGGTTAGTATAGAAAGTATCTCGCAACTTCTGGACTGTTGTAAGCCCATGGTTGTTTACCTCTACACCAATAAGTGCATAGTTATACAGAGCACCGAGAGCACCGAGTATTTCCCCAAACCTGTCAGGGTCACACTTGCCTCTCCACCGAGCGACTGTCTTCATTGTAGATTGGTCTACAACTTCGGCTACTGAATAGTCACCATGCTTCAAACCTTCTGCAACGTCACCACCAATAGCATATTCGTGCCCAGGAAGTGGCATCTCAAATATCTTTAGCGGAGCAACATAGCTGAAGTCTTCAACATTAGGGTCATAATCAAATCTCTCGAGAACAAAATCTTCATGGCTTTCACCAGTAAGTAGATTGTAATATTCATAAGCATCTAGTTCAAGACACTTTATTTCCATCTCAGATAGTTTCAATACTGGGAATACGTTAGCACCTGAAGCAACAAAGGCTTCATTGGCGATGCTAGGATACTCCTGGAACATACGAGCTGGGTCAGATGCAAAGTCTTTTGACTTATTCCTATAGAACTTAATCTTAGGAATGAATTGTTCTTCTGTTACTTCGTAGTGTTCACCAGACCATGTATCAAATCCTTTTTTGAACAAGTCAATAAGGAAGTTCTCATACTCTGATAGTTCGCCTATTTCTTCATCGTCATAGTGTTCATACTCATCAATCAACCACCAAGGGAAAAAGAATGGAATGAAGTTGTTCAAACCCTTCTCAGCATTACGCCACTCTTTGTGGAAGTAGTTTCCCTTACCTTTAGCTGTAGATTCTAGGAATATAAATGTCCTTGGCAAGTAAGGGATAGTTTGCATGAGCGAGGCGATAAGTTCTTCACCGTTCTCCCATTCACCAACCTCCGAGGCGTGTAGAAACTGAGCTGTGTCAGACCTACCAGCACTGGTGTTCTTGGCTGTTGCAGTCTTAATGACCGAGCCTAGCCCCACCTGATTACCTTGGTCATCGTATCGTTCAAATGTCAAGTCAGATTTAGTGTTGTATTTAATACTTGGCTTAAAAATAGGATTACTATTGTCGTAATACCTACGGAACATACGGTAAAGGTTGCGAGCAGAAGCGTCTTCGTGCCCGATAATGATGGCAGTTTGGTTCTTATTAGTGGAGTTCCACCAGTATCCAAGTGCCTCAATAGCTGTCGATAGCCCCATCTGACGAGCTTTTAGAACGATAACACGGATAGGAATGTTGTGCAAAAGACAATATATGACGTAATCAATCAATGCTTTCTGTGGTTTATTAGCCACAAACTTGATGATTTCGCCTGTCTTTGTCCTAATCCATAGGTTATTATCAGAGAACCTATAGAAGTCCTTACTGATGTCCAATATCTTTTGTCGTTGTTCCTCCGTCAGTTGGAACTCATCCATTACTTAATCTCGCTACGGTACTTTTGAAGCAGTAAGTTAACTAACTTGCTCTTGTTTTTTATGTCTTTAAGTAACAATAGGTTATCGTCCCAGATATACAGTTGTACTTTATTTATCTGTGGCATCTTCAGTTACTCCTTTCATAATTGTTTGTTTTTCATCATATTCGGCTTGCATCTTAGCTTTCACTTCAGCAACCTTTGTATATACTTTCTTCTTGTAGATAGCAACCGTTTGATTCAGTTGTTTCTTCGGCATACCTGCAGCTTTTAGCTCTCGCTTGAGGGCTTTGATTTTAAAGTCGAACGGCTGCTTGCCTGTGACGTTGTTTTCTTTACTCGATTCCATAACTCTTCTATTTCCTTTTCCTCATCGGCATCATTCGGAATAAACTTAGTCTGACTATTAATAGTCAAGAAGACTCCCCGTTCAGTCCCATACCATGAGAAGTTATTATTTTCCAGGTCATCTATAATACTCAAGCATAGCTGTTGTATATAGTCCTGGGCGTGTATTAATCCTATTGTATCGGTCATATTATCTCAAATCGTTTAAGGCTTGTTCTATATTGACGTGTCCAACAAGCTGTTTCTGCACAAACATACCCTGGTCGATACCAAGTAGTTTGATTGCTTGTATTCTATCTGAGGCTTTCTCATACTTACTACTAGCTATATTCGCTAGGGCTTGTTTGAGATGCTCTGGTTGCAGCTTAACAATGTTCTGTGCTTGCTGTACCCACATTGGTGCTACACTCATAATCTGAGATGCGTAGCTTTCTGAGTATCCAGCCTTTGTTGCTGCTAGATAAGCATTACCCCAGGTCTCAGGTTGCTCTGGGTCTAGGTAAAATCGTAAGAACTCATTCTGCTGAGGTGAGTTAGTCCACTGGTTAGCGGTTACTCCTCGTTCCCCTAGCTTCCTGACTCCGAACTTTTTACCACGCTTAGTTAGCTTTGTTGTTTTAGTTACAACAGGCTCTTCAGCTGGTTCAATATTAAGTTCTATTTCATCCATTGTAGTCATCGTATTTCTTTTTGAAGTCCTTCCAATTTGTATAGACTATAGCATCTATACCTTTTTGTTTTAATAGCTGGCATGTATCAGCTCGGTTATCAATCATAAGGTCGATACCCATCACGCTACACGTCCTTAGTTTTGCCATTGGCTGTTCCGCATATGTATTAGTATATACTGGTACTAGCTTCGCAACTCCTAAGAACCTTCTGGCATCGCCTCTCAGCCTGTCAGTGTTATTATAACCTATGGCACTAATGATAGAGACAGTATCCCCATTATCATTAGCGTCCTGTATAAGACGTTTAAACTGGTTCTCCGCTGTATCTATAGTCCCATAGAAATCTATTCCTATGTTCATGTAGAGTATTATATCACAGTTGTGTGGATTTGTCAATAGTAATGTTGTAATTAATACATACCTTTCATTGAGGGGGGACGTTTTGTATCTGTTACAGAAGTACATACCTTTTAAATAATCAGTGTTTGTGTATTTAGGCTGAACATATTCTCTGAGATTATGGGTAAAGCCCCACACCAAATTGTAGCCTCCCCCACCCCACCTATACCTCATCATACTAAAACATAAATAATAAATAAAACAATAAGCATTATAAACAGCATAATAATACATGGTATTGACATAAGCACAATGGTGTGTTGTGATAAGCATTAGGGCAATAAGCCGTAGCATAAGGGGTTTGACAAACATAAGAAGTATGTTATAACTAACTTATTGATATGGTCGCTTATTAAGTATAAACCCGTGAATATGACATCCATACCCGAACACATAACAGAGGTAAGTCAAGTAATGTAAATGATACAACACATAATTGCGTCTAGCTATTGCATTAAATGATTGGGAGGTGTAATATAAAAGTATAACAGATGATAAATTAATCACTGTAACGGCTATCCGATAATTAAATAGGGTAAAAGGTAATGATAATATAAACAAATGAATATAAAAATAGTAAGAGAAAAGATAATAACATGTACAATAAGAGAATGATACTAGACCATATTATAGCAATGATATTAAGTGTTTACACACTTGTTAACATCTTTAGTGTTGAACAATTCAATATAATACAGAGTGCTATAATGCTATTAGCTATAGTTTACTGTGTATACGTCTATATGGTATATTGGGACATAACCAAAAACTAACAGGGATAGCGGAGTTTGACATCTGTGGGATTATGTGATATTGTTGTAAATATTACACATTTTGCTTATGGCATAGAACAAACGTAAATAATACAACAAAAAAGCATTGACAAATTGAACACCATCCTATATACTAAAGACAGTTAAGTAATCAAGTATAACAATAACAAGAAAGGCATAAGGCTATATATACTATGAAACTATATACAATAAATGCAACATGTGAACAGGCTAAATATACTAAACAAGATGATACATATCAACAAGATGCTGTAATGCTAACAAGTCCAGATAATAGCGTGAGGTTTATATAATGAATTGGTTACGCTTTGAATTGATACGATTAAAATTGACAATTAATATGGATAGGGTATAATATGAAAGTTGACAATTTAACTAGTCCACGTTCTGGTAATGTAGTAGATAATCAGTTTACTATCAGAGACGGAGACACGGAAGTTTTTCAGAGTTACAACACAACTATTGCTAAAAAACAAGGGGTAAAATATACTATCAGTGGTGATTATAACTATAGCACTACAACAAATAGGTATTTTGGTAAATGGCTACGTGGCTTCGGATGGTATGATAGTGATATAAAAGAATTGAAAAAGTTCTTGACAAAAGCATCTGAGGGTGATACACTAGAGTTGAACGGTTGCACGTTTGAATATATCAATGAACTATAGGGGATAATAAAATGAATAAATTGCAAGCACATAAGTTACTACGTGAAATGATGGATGAACACAAATTAACAGAAGTGCAAGCTGTGATGAACCCTCATTTAACAAGTGCATTCGGACGATATGGGCATAGTATGCTATACGGTAGAAAGATAGAATTGTCAACTAAACTCGTTGAAATTAACGATGAGGATAGAGTACGATTGACTATACTACATGAGATAGCACACGCCTTGACAGAAGGACATCACCATGATACAGTATGGCAGGCTAAACTGCTAGAGATTGGCGGTGATGGCAAGAGATGCTATAGTAGCAATGACACAAATACAGTTGAACGTAAACCACGTACACTATATCAGGCATTTTGTCAAGAGCATGGTAACAGGGGTAGAACTTATCGAAGGGCTACAAAAGCATGTGGTACTTGTTGCAATGATTATAATGGTGGCAAGTATTCAGAACAATATCAGATACAGTATAGAGAATTGTAAAAAGCACAACATAAAAGCCTTGACAATAGGGTTGAGGCGTGATAGACTAAGAGAGTAAACAACTAATAAGAAAGGTAATAGCAATGGCAAAAGGTAATTTTTATCAAGATGGCAATCACGGTTTGAATGTGATAGTACCATTTAAAGAAGACGAGATTGATACAACAGTAGAAGATACACTAGTTAACTTACGAAAGGGAAGTATAATATGTACGATACAGTAAAGAACTTTGCTATTGATTGGCAAGATTGGGCAAGCACACAGAGTCTGAGTTATGGTGAACTATCACAGTGGCAAGATGCTATTGGACTACTAGCTAGTGCAGTGGATGATGATGGTGAACTACTTGACGAACTAAAGGAAAATGGTATAATCTAATGGGTGGCTTTGTAAGAACTAAACCGTACGTGGCAATGGACGATGAAGATTTGATACAGAGGTCGGAGGAGTTGAAAGACTTGTTCACACCTAATGGCAACAACTGGGATGAATTAACGGAGTTGCTAGAGATTGAAAGAGAATTAACTTTACGAGAGGATATATAATGCTACAACTAAAACGTCAACAAGTCAAGGCTATGCTAGACATTATCAGTAAAGATAATACTAGACCAGCAATCGAGAATGCAAAAGTTTTGAAGTATAATGATAAACTATACTTAACAGGAACAGATGGTTATGTTATGTTTATGCTAGAAGTTGAGGATGACAACTTGCAGGGACGTACAATACACCGTAGTTACATCGAGACATGGTACAAGTTGGCAAGTGGCAAGGACTACTTAACAGAAGAGTTGCTAGAGGGTATGACATACAGTTATAATACCTTTCCAGATATAACAACGACTGTTGATAGAGCACTAGTCGGGGCTAATTCTGATAGAATTGGATTCAACGCTGATTATGCCAAAAAGATTCAAGCACTATTTGCGAGTGACGGGTTAACGTTCAAGCTGAATGGTATACTCGGAGCAATGGTACACAAGCAGACAGGGTACAACTCGGGTTACGGTATACTAATGCCACTAAAGACTAAATAAGGGAGATTGATATGAGCTATGTAAAAAAGACAACACTAGAAGATTTTGATAAAGCATGGAGGTACGGTGCAACGTTAACACTAGATGAATTGGCAACATGGGACAAGCTAATCAATAAACTCGTTAAAGACCAAGGGGAAGACAGCGAAGTTGTCAAGCACGTAATTAAAGTAAGGGAGAACTACTTATGAGCCACAGAATATATTTGACAGGCAGTAACGAAGATGTCCTACAGAAAATGCAAGCAAACGGGTTCAACGTAACCACTTGCGGTGATTGTGGTGCTTTAGTACTACATGAATGCCCAGTGAAGAATGATTTGCTAGAGTGTGATAATTGTGGACTGGTATCAGACCCATGTGATTTTCCAGACCTGATAGTTGTGGATAGTTAGATGGACGAGCATAGCAGGTTTAACGAGGAGCACTATAGAAATTGCCAAGATTGTTATGAAGCACACCTTGACTTTATGCAAGAGTGTGAGATGGATGCAAGAATGGACGCTGAGTCCGAAAGGGGTGAATATGAAGAAGAAGATAATTAAGATTAAACAAGTAAGTGAGACAGATGCTGAGAAGCGACTAGAAGATGGGGTTAGTATGAAGACAATAATATATAGTAGTAACAACAGTGGTGGTAGTTTCTGGTTAAAAGATGAGGACTGGAAGGATGAAAGATAGTTAGGTACGCTTGCGACTGAAGCTAAAAAAGAGTTTAGGTCAATGCGATTAGCTATAAAAGAGTTTGAAGCAATAACTGGTGAAGACGCAGACGATGAAGGTTGTGAATGTTGCGGTCAACCACATAACTTTTACGAGGAGTAATATGAGCAGAGAATCAATTTACAAGGGTGTACTAGCATTTAAGCTGGAGAACACAAAATATATCATCAAGTACGTTAAAACTAACGATGAATTACGACAAAAACTTGATATGGCAGGCAAGGCAGGAATTGAAGCTGAAGCATTTAGATGGGCTGAAGCACATAACAATGAGTTCGGTAATAGATTTGAAACAGAATTGTATGATGTATTCTGGGAGAAGGTCTGGTATGGTATTAGAGCCAAACAATCCGTTTAAAGACCCAAAGTTTGTAGTCATCTTACTAGTGTTGATAGTGTGGCTATTGTATATTCTACAACACATTATTGCCAAAAGTGCTTGACTTTTAGACAAAAGTTTGATATAATCCCTACATGACTCAAGACAAAACGTTTTGATAATGGAGCATATATCACAGGAAACTAGAGAGGGTGCAATCCCCTCAATGACCGTTAAGCAGTTAGCTAACTTATTACAGGCAAGCACGAAAGTGTTCAAGCAGTAGGGTATAGGTCGGGATACATGTTTAGAGGACTCAAGGGGAACTCTAGGTGTTGATGATACGAAGTCGTAACGATGGGAAATACATTAACTCTCTCCTACTTCTCTCAGAAGTACATAATCGTAACTCGATTGTGCTGGGGGATAGTAGGGGGGAGTGTATCCAAAACTCAGAGCGTTCAATAAGAAATACCATCGGGTCTCGGTGGACTTAAGGGGAAACATGGAACAATGGAAATCACCACGTAAACGTGAAGAAGAAGTTAAACAATATAGGTCTAAACGTTTTGAAGATTATATGGTTATGGCTGATGAAGGTAAATTGCCTCGGGCATTAGCTATTACGGCTTTTAGAGAGGAATTACAACATTGTGAAGAAGCATCAATGGTTTTACGAGGAAACTCTGCTGAACGGCAAGATGTTTAATATATATAAAAAGAAGGAGAAAGATATGGAAGCGAAAGTACTGACAAAGACACCTCATATTAAAGTTGACAAAAAGAAGAATACATTGTCTATTTATACATACTTAAACTTTAAAAGGTTTGGTTTGTCAATAGCTATTGATAATGGAATTAAAGTTAACGTTTTATGGTTTGAGACAAATATCAAGTTTGAAAAACACTAAGGGGTAATATGGCAGGGAAAAGTCGAGCGAAACGAGTAGAACACGTTGGGCAGGGGAATCTTCTATCTGGCGAAATCGAAGGTCTTGATAAACTTGTCAGTAAACCAGGTGTGTTGGAACATGATGGGCTGAAAGTTGTCAAGCTAGTGATAGCACAGAAAGAGATTGACACGCCTAAATATGTTGAAACTGCATTGGCAGTAGCACGTAAATTAGTACCAGATATTAAGTCTAAAGAGAAACCACCTTGGCTACAACAGGGGTGGCAAGTCCGAAGACGTAAAGCACAGATGGGTATAGCATAATGGAGATGTACAAGTATAAAACGAAAGTTATTATTACTCGTGTGAACCATTGCAAAATCGAAAACTGTTCTGGACAAGGTGATTTAGCGAGTAATAGTAATAGATACTTAAAACTTGGATATTGCGTTAGACACTATAAACGATTTAAGAAATATGGAGACCCATTAAAGACTGTTATAGCACCTAATCAGGGTAGAAAATCACATCCACTCTATATAACATATAAGTCAATGAGACAAAGGTGTTATAATCCAGCCTCAGAAGACTATAAGTATTGGGGTGCTAGGGGAATAATCATCTGCGAAAGATGGATGGATATAGAACAAGGTTTTTGGAACTTTGTATTGGACATGGGCAATAAGCCAAATGGTAAATATACTATTGACAGAATAGATGTTGATGGTAACTATGAACCAAGAAATTGTAGATGGGCTACAGATGAAGAACAGTCTAGGAACAGGAGAAATGTAAGATGATACAAAGTAGGGCGATAGAGATTATGCTGTCGGGGGCAAACGTTCTACTCACTGGTCAAGCAGGTTCTGGTAAAACATGGACAATCAATGAGTTTGTGAAGCAAGCGAAACGTAAGCATAAGAAGGTTGTTATAACAGCTACAACAGGTCTTGCATCTTCACACATTGGTGGACAAACTATCCACAGCTGGTCTGGCATGGGTCTTGATGACCATCTACACGATGACTACATTTACACAATGAGCGAGACTAGGAAGAAAGATATTCGGAAGACTGATGTTCTAATTATAGATGAAATCAGTATGATGCACGATTACAATCTGGATATGGTCGATATGGCTATGAGACTGATTCGTGAGAATAATGAGCCGTTTGGGGGGATTCAGATTATCCTAGTTGGAGACTTCTTTCAGTTACAACCTGTTAAACAGGGCGGTTCGGGGAAGTTCGTTGTATTCAGTGAAGTATGGAAACGCATGAATGTCAAGGTATGTTACCTAGAAGAACAATTCAGGCAGGATGATGTAGAATTACAGGGAATCTTAAATGCAATGCGTGATGGAACGTTGAATCAACACCATCTTAACTTACTTAAAAGTCGCATTGGATATAAGGCATCCGATAATGTTACACGTCTTTACACGTTAAACATAGATGTTGAGAATATCAACAACAAGAAATTGGATGAATTGACAGGAGATACGCATTATTATTTGCGTACAAGCCGAGGTAATTCATGGAACGATTTGCAGATATTGCAAAAGAATGTTCTAGCACCAGAGATACTCAGGCTTAAGTTGGGTGCGACAGTAATGGCAGTAAAGAATGACTCAGAAGGTCGATTCTTTAATGGCAGTATTGGAGTAATCACAGCGTGGTCTACAGAAGGATTCCCAGTAGTTGACTTTGGAGATAAATATGCTTTTACAGTATATCCAGAGGAGTGGGAATACAAACGAAGTGAGAGAACAACAGCAGCTTTGACACAGATTCCTATACGATTAGCGTATGCAATAACAGTACACAGGTCTCAGGGGATGACACTAGACACAGCGGAAGTTGATTTGTCTAAGGCATTTGTTGAAGGCATGGGATACGTTGGATTGAGTCGAGTTAGAAGCCTCAAAACATTGTACTTGAAAGGCTTTAATCAAAGGTCTTTGATGGTCAGTGGAGTAGCACGAGCAATAGATATTAAGTTCAAGCAGAGGAGCACTGAAAATGAATAAAAAAGTAGATTTGTTTAGTAAGTTGATGCGAAAAAAAGAGCGTAACGATGAGCAGGTGGTCATTCGTACTAAGAAGCGAAGAGCAGCTAAAAAAGTGACCAAGTTAGGTCAACAAGCAGCAAGACGAAGGGCAAAATAATGCAGGATATAATGTTTGGTGGTGATAGGGACGAGCAAGCAAAATATGATTTTGTAAACTACCTACTGGAACACCCACATGAACGATTCTGGCAGGCAGTACGTAATTTCCAGCATTTTAACTTCATCTATGCAAGCAATAAGCTGATTGATGACCCAGAAGTGAAAGATACTTTCTATTGGGAAGATTTAAAGACAAAAAAAGAACCCAAGGCATAGGGGAATACCAAGGGTTCAAGAAAGGAGTTAAGCGTAGAGTAACGACAAAGAAATCTCTACATGTGGTATTATACCATAACTCCTTAGTAAAGTCAATAGATAACAGGTTAGGAAACATAAGAATGTTAATTCTACAACACATTTCCTGGAAAAACTATTGACTTTTAGCCTCCAGTTTGATATAATACCTAGTATGATGAAAGGTAAAGATGATACTAATAATAGTATGTATAGCGTTTCCGATAATCTGCGGTATGGTAGGCTATGACAACGACCCAAGATAACAATAAAGGAGTTAGAATGAGTAAAGTATTCAAATACAACAGTAAGTTGGTTGGAGTCACTTTCGAG